>SAMEA3663038__coassemble_552_pt1 | contig 11941 bp, 9 predicted proteins | sample SAMEA3663038__metabat2_low_PE_036 | metagenome-assembled genome bin SAMEA3663038 (sample SAMEA3663038) | pig gut metagenome | biome: pig gut; feature: pig-associated habitat; material: faeces | place: France | collected 2012 | reverse complement strand
AAAATATGCGCAAAACGTAAACCTTTACGTCATTTTTTATGGGAAAAAGTTGGTTTTATTCCAAAATAATATGTACTTTTGCATCGGAAATCAGAAAACAATAAAACAACAATTATAATATGAAACCACTTAACAAAGTATTTGCTCCTAAGAGCGTCATGCCTGAAAAGGTTATTCAGTTTGGCGAAGGCAACTTCCTCCGCGCGTTTGTAGATTGGATTATCTGGAACATGGACCAGAAGACAGACTTCAACGGCTCGGTTGTCGTTGTGCAGCCTATAGAGAAAGGTATGGTAGATTGGCTCAATGCCCAGGACTGCCTCTATCATGTCAACCTTCAAGGTCGTGAGAACGGAAAGCCTGTAAATACTCTCGAGCGCATTGATGTTATCAGCCGCGCCCTCAACCCATACACACAGAACGCTGCATTCATGGCTCTTGCAGACCAGCCAGAGATTCGTTTCGTGATCTCCAACACCACAGAGGCCGGTATAGCCTTTGACCCATCATGCAAACTCGACGACGCTCCAGCCTCCTCTTACCCTGGCAAGCTCGTACAGTTGCTCTACCGTCGTTGGCAGACCTTTAACGGCGACCCATCGAAGGGACTTATCATCTTCCCGTGCGAGCTCATCTTCCTCAACGGCCATGTGCTGAAGGACTGCATAAACAAGTACATCGAGCTTTGGCAGCTTCCAAAGGAGTTCAAGGAGTGGTTTGACAACAGTTGCGGCGTATATGCCACACTCGTTGACCGTATCGTTCCAGGTTTCCCACGCAAGGAAATTGCACAGATACAGGAGAAGATTAGCTATCGCGACAACCTCGTGGTACAGGCAGAGACATTCCACCTCTGGGTGATAGAGGCACCAAAGGAAGTGGCAAAGGAGTTCCCTGCAGACAAGGCTGGTCTCCACGTACTCTTCGTACCATCGGAGGAGCCATACCATAAGCGCAAGGTGACACTGCTTAACGGTCCTCACACGGTTCTCTCGCCAGTGGCATTCCTTAGCGGAGTGAACATCGTACGCGACGCATGCAACCATGAGGTCATCTCGAAGTATATTCACAAAGTGCAGTTCGAGGAGCTGATGCAGACTCTCGACCTTCCAATGGAAGAGCTGGAGAAATTTGCAAGCGACGTGCTCGAGCGCTTCGACAACCCATACGTTGACCATCAGGTGACGAGCATCATGCTCAACTCATTCCCAAAATTCTGCGCACGCGACCTTCCAGGCGTGAAGACATATCTTGAGCGCAAGGGCACACTGCCAAAGGGTCTCGTATTTGGTCTCGCTGCCATCATCACCTACTACAAGGGCGGCAAGCGTGAGGACGGTATGGAGATTGTTCCTAACGATGCACAGGAAATAATGGACCTGCTGAAAGAACTCTGGGCTACTGGCGACACACAGAAGGTTGCCGACGGCGTTCTCGGTGCTACAAGCATATGGGCTGAGGACCTCAACAAGATAGAAGGTCTCAACACACTCGTGAAGCAGTATCTCGACCTCATCCAGTCAAAGGGTATGCTCGAGGCTGTGAAGACCATTCTCTAAGAAATCCTCTTAATTGTTTTACATAACCCCAAAGCCGCAGACTCACCTCGTTAGAGAAGAGTCTGTGGCTCAATATATATATATGAAGATATCTTTTTTTACATTATTTTCTGCTATATTCCCCATATTGCTCTCGGGAAAGACAAACGGAAACACGCCAAACAATGTACAGAAGGAATGCAACTGTGGACAAAAGATTATATTCTTCCCAGGACAGACAGTGACGGAGAATTGTATAGAAAGGCATGGTTTCAACTCTTTCTTCTCTTCACAAGCCATTCCTGACACCATATTCGACATGATGAGGGGAAAGTCTTTCAAGACCTACTGCACCGTGGAGCGGGAAGAGCTGAGATATATCCTCTGCCTGCATCGCGACATAAAGGGCGTGGCACACGTTGGGGAAATGGTAGTGAACAAGTCCATTGCCGCAGACATTCTTGAAATATTCAAGGAACTCTTTGTCAACAACTATCCAATAGAGAGAATGAGACTCATTGACTATTGGGACGCCGACGACGAGAGAGCTATGACAGACAACAACTCGTCGAGTTTCAATTTCAGGTTTATCTCCCACACCAATACTGTGTCGAAACACGGGAAAGGACTCGCTGTAGATATCAATCCGCTATATAATCCCTACTATAAGAAACTTCCGAACGGGACCGTGGTGATTGAACCAGCGGCAGGCAAGCCATATCTTAACCGAAACAGGAATTTCAACTATAAAATAAAGAAAAATGACCTTTGCTACCGTCTTTTCATAAAACACGGATTCAAGTGGGGAGGCAATTGGACCTCAGTAAAAGACTATCAGCATTTTGAGAAATAGCTATAGCAAGGCATAAACAAAAAAGTTCTGATTTGGCATCAGAACTTTTTTCCAAATACTATACTTGTAAATGTCATCCACAATATCTTCATATCGAAGAGTAATGAGTTGTGGTCGAGATAGTACAAGTCGAGCTCAAGACGCCGCAACATTTTCGCCATGGTGTCCGTATAGCCATTGTAGAGAGTGGCATAGGAGGTTACTCCTGGACGAATTTGGTATAAAAGCTCATACTTGGGATTGCGTTGCATTATCTGGTCAATATAGAACTTGCGTTCGGGTCGAGGTCCTATGAATGACATGTCGCCCTTCAAAACATTCCACAACTGCGGCAACTCGTCAAGATGATGTTCCCTAAGAAATTGCCCCGCAGTGGTTAGCCTGTCATCGTTGTCGGGGTTGAACAATGCCGGTCCTTCCTTCTCGGCATCGAGTTTCATGCTACGGAACTTGTATATGTTGAACGGTTTGCCATGGAGCCCTATTCTTTCCTGGCTGAAAATTGCAGGACCTCCATCCTCTTTCCTTATCACAATGTAGCAATAGAGGAACAAGGGGGAGAATATTAATAGGCATACGAGGGAAACCACGATGTCGAATGTCCGTTTAATTATTATCTGTGTATTGTTCATCACTTTTGTTTGTTTTCTCATTAAATATAAACTACAATAACTAATATTTATTGTGTAATATGTGAGATTTTTGAAAAAAACGTTTGACATATTGAAAAATATTGCTAACTTTACACCCGGAAAGAAAAGTAACAAAAACAAAACAACATATGAGAAACAAATACCTTGCAAGAATGATGGCAATAGCAGCCACATGTATTATGACATTCCCTACAGCAACGCTTGCCCAAAAGTTTGTTGGAGGTGACATTTCAAATCTAACCGACAACGAAAAGAAATCTCCGACCTATTTCGATGCTTCCGGAAACACAATCTCCGACCCTCTCGAACTGTTTAAGGCGGAGCAGATGAATGCGATGCGTGTGCGTCTGCATGTTAATCCATCCGACTATCCCAACAACGACCCTAACGTATGCCAGGATTTGGAATACGTGAAAGCGCTTGGCAAAAGAATAAAGGATGCCGGATTTAAGCTCATGCTCGACTTCCACTATTCCGACACATGGGCTGACCCTGCCAAGCAATGGACACCAAAGCAATGGGAAAACCTTAGCGACACAGAACTTTACGAAAAGATTTACGACTACACAAAGGATGTGCTGCAACAAATGAAAGACGCTGGTGCTGAGCCAGAATTCATTCAGACTGGAAATGAAATAAGCTACGGTATGCTATGGGGAAAGGAAGGCAGCAGCAACCTTAAGAAGTGCTACATGGGTAATGATGCCAACTGGGACCGTTTCACCACCCTACTCTCCCAAGCAGGCAAGGCTTGTCGTGAAGTGTGCCCATTGGCAAAGATAATCCTGCATACGGAGCGTACAACACAACCCAACGTGCTGACAAACTTCTACGACAAGATGAAGACAGCCAATGTTGACTATGATATTATCGGATTGAGCTACTATCCAATATGGCACAACACTTTGGCTACGCTTGAGACCACACTTAACACACTTGAGGCACGCTACACCGACAAAGACATAATAATAGTGGAAACAGGGGCAGCTTATAGTTGGCTACCAGGCGATAAAGACTACACTCCTTCTTACGAAGCATCAGAAGCGGGACAAAAGCAGTTTACCGACGACCTAATCACTATGCTTAACAAGCACGACAAAGTCACAGGCCTGTTCTGGTGGTGGATGGACTATAATGCCTATCCTTGGGATACTACACGAATGGATGGTTGGTGGTATGCTCCATTGATAGACAGCAATACTGGGAAACCGCTTGGAGCAATGTCGTCGCTAAAGAATTTCCTCAATGGTTCAACAGGAATACGAAACACAGTGTCAGACAACAGCAACGACGAAGGGCAATGGTTCACAATTAGCGGACAACCTGCGGGACAAAACCCAAACAAGCCTGGTCTCTATATCAGGAACGGAAAGAAAATTATTGTAGGACGAAAATAAGTTTTTCGCTCAACAAGTAAAAGGAAAGGGGCATCACTCTTCAATCGAGGATGCCCCATATTTTGTTCTTAAAGTTAGTGCTTACTTGTCAAGGAGCGCAGATGTGCGCACACGACTCAGAGTCTCTGGAGTCATCTGCAGCAGGTTGGCGATATAGACCAACGGAGCGCGCAACACAAGCTGTGGTTGTGTTTTCACGAGTTTTGCATAACGGTCCTGTGCTGACTCGAAGCGAAGCATATCGGCATATATCTGGCTATCTATGAGCGATTCTTCTAATATCTTGCGGTAAAGGATTTGAATGTTCACGCTCTTCATAGCCACTTGCTCTAACAGTTTTCTTGGCATTGCATAGAGCACCGAAGGCTCCAGCGCCATAATCTGTAGTCTTGTAGGCTTCTCCATGAAAAGACTTTCTATGCACATCACTATGCTGTTTTCTACAGCCATGTGCTCTGTCAGTTCTTTGCCGTTCTTGAAATAGAACTGGCGTACAAGTCCCTTCGCTACCCAATAAATGTTCTCGCAAGTTTCTCCTTCAGTAAGGATCTTCTCGTTCTTTGCGAATTTCATTGGACGCAGTATGCTCTCAAGCACGTCGAGCTCGTCGTGAGTCATTGTGCTGTATCTTCTCGCCAATTCCCTTGCCACATCTCTTGTGGTCAATGCTAAGTTTGCCATAGGTCTTGTTCCTCCAAAATGTAAAGAGTTTGTTTTGATGTTATAATTATATGGTAATAGTTCAACTTTATGTATTTGTCAGTCGAGTCTCAACACGGCGAGGAATGCCTTCTGCGGCACTTCCACATTGCCAATCTGCTTCATTCTCTTCTTACCTTTCTTCTGTTTCTCAAGCAGTTTTCGCTTGCGGCTTACGTCGCCACCATAGCATTTAGCCGTCACATCCTTACGCACGCACTTTATTGTCTCACGGGCAATAATCTTGGCTCCTATGGCTGCCTGAATGGCAATGTCGAACTGCTGTCGTGGTATCAGTTCCTTGAGTTTCTCACACATTCTTCTGCCAAAGGTCACGGCATTGTCCTGATGTGTCAGTGTGGAAAGTGCATCCACGGGCTCTCCGTTGAGGAGAATGTCGAGCTTTGCAAGTTTCGACGGGCGGAAGCAGTCGATATGGTAGTCGAACGATGCGTAGCCTTTCGAGATGCTCTTCAGCTTGTCGTAGAAGTCGATTACTATCTCGCCCAATGGAATCATGAAATGCAACTCCACACGGTTTCCGCTCACGTATTGCTGGTCAATAAGTTCTCCGCGCTTGTCGAGGCATAGAGTCATTATGGGACCAATGTAGTCGGCAGCCGTTATAATAGTCGCCCTGATATAAGGCTCTTCTATATGGTCTATGAGTGTTTGTTCTGGCAATCCCGACGGATTGTGCACCTCCTTCACGTTGCCCTGCTTGTCGTAGCACATATATGACACATTAGGCACGGTGGTTATAACGTCCATGTTAAACTCCCTGTCGAGTCGTTCCTGCACAATCTCCATGTGCAGAAGTCCGAGGAATCCGCAACGGAATCCAAAGCCAAGAGCTATTGACGACTCCGGTGAGAAAGTCAGCGAAGCGTCGTTGAGCTGCAGTTTCTCAAGAGAGGCACGTAGATTCTCGTATTCCGAGGGATCAATGGGATAGACACCTGCAAATACCATAGGTTTCACTTCCTGGAAGCCTGAGATTGCGGTTGTGCATGGTCGTGACACATGAGTGATGGTGTCTCCCACCTTCACCTCCTTGCTGTCCTTTATACCGCTTATTATATATCCCACATTTCCTGTAGAGAGTTCTTTGCGTGGAATCATGTCCATCTTCAGCACTCCAACCTCGTCGGCTACATACTCCATTCCTGTGTTGAAGAACTTAACTTTGTCGCCTTGGCGTATGGTACCGTTCTCTATTTTGAAATAAGCTATGATGCCACGGAAAGAGTTGAATACCGAGTCAAAAATCAGTGCCTGCAGAGGCTCTTCCTTGCTTCCCTCAGGATGCGGTATTCTCTCCACCACGGCATTGAGAATGTCCTCAACACCCTCTCCGGTCTTGCCGCTTGCACGTATTATTTCACTTCTGTCGCAACCTATAAGGTCTATTATCTCGTCCTCAACCTCGTCGGGCATTGCACTTGGCATGTCAATCTTGTTGATGACAGGAATAATCTCCAGGTTATGGTCAATAGCCATATATAGGTTTGATATTGTCTGTGCCTGAACGCCTTGTGTTGCGTCAACCACGAGCAGCGCTCCCTCACAAGCAGCAATGCTTCGCGACACCTCGTAGGAGAAATCGACGTGTCCCGGAGTGTCAATCAAGTTCAATGTATATGGTTTCCCTTCTCGGGCATATTCCATTTGTATTGCGTGACTCTTTATCGTAATACCCCTTTCGCGTTCAAGGTCCATGTCATCAAGCATCTGTCCTTCAGTAACCTGAATGGTATTTGTGTACTCCAACAGACGGTCGGCGAGTGTTGACTTGCCATGGTCAATGTGGGCTATGATACAAAAGTTTCTAATATTCTCCATTATATGTGTCTCTTTGGGAGTGCAAAATTAGTGTAATTTGCCCATATTTCAAAATTTTTTCTACTATATTTTTGTTAAGAAACTATGTATTTGCATTAATTACCAAGTTAAAAATGCTTAAATAGACAAAAACAAGGCTTTTCCACCTTATTTTCTTGTCATATATCATGTCAATAAAGTTTGAAATATCAAAAATATGGAGTAATTTTGCAGCGAAAATTTATAGTCATTACAAGAAATTTGAACATGGGAAATCTTAGAACTTCATTGGCAACAGTTGTTGTACTCGCTGTCATTACATTGCTTTCCGCATCGTGTCAGGAGTCGCTCGAAGAACGCTGCGCTCGCGAGTCAAGGGAATTTAACGAAAAGAAATGTCCCGCCAAGGTTGCGGAAGGCGTGATGCTAGACAGTCTTATTTTCGAGCGTGAAAACCACACTCTACATTATTATTACACCTTCAGTGGAAAGGCTGACGACCCTGAGGCGATTGAAAAACTGAATCCAAGAAAAATCCTCATCGACGAGGTAAGAAACTCCACAAGCATCAAGACCTACAAGGATGCAGGCTACAAATTCCACTACACTTACCACTCTGCCTCCAAAAACACAGCACTCGCCGACGTAGTGGTGACGGAGAAAGATTATAAGTGAGTTAAGAATCAAGAATTAAGAGAAAATGTTTGGAGTCACAAGTTTATCCATTACAAATTTTCTTAATTCTTAATTCTTTGTTATTAAATTCAATTTCTACTCTGCCGGTTTCATATTGGTATAGACATTCTGCACGTCCTCATCGTCCTCCAGCAGGTCAACCATCTTGTCGATGCTCTCACGCTGCTCTGGGGTAACTTCCTTCAGGTCATTTGGAATGCGTGTGAACTCGGCTCCTGTAACCTCAAAGCCATTTCCCTCGAGATATTTCTGAATCTCGCTAAAACTTGTTGGTTCTCCATAGATGGTGATTTCGTTTGTCTCCTCGTCAACGTCATACTCATCGTCAACTCCAAGGTCGATAAGCTCCAGAATGAGGTCATCCATGTCGAGACCATCCTTCTTCTTGAAAGTGAACACACACTTATGATCGAAGAGGAACGACAGTGAACCTTGCGTTCCAAGGTTACCACTGAACTTGTTGAACACTGCACGAACGTTTGCCACTGTGCGGGTGTTGTTGTCCGTAGCGGCATCCACGAAAATAGCCACTCCATGAGGTCCATATCCCTCGTATGTCACCTCCTTGAAGTCTTTCTGGTCCTTGCCCATTGCGTTCTTTATGGCACGCTCCACATTGGATAGTGGCATGTTCTCACGCTTTGCTGTCTGTATTACGGCACGCAAATGCGGATTATTCTCTGGGTCAGGTCCACCTGCCTTTACTGCTATGGCAATCTGTTTGCCGATTTTTGTAAACGTGCGGGCCATGTGTCCCCATCTCTTCAGTTTCGTAGCTTTACGATATTCAAATGCTCTTCCCATTGGATTATATTTTTAAATCTTAAATTTTTGACTTAATAAATCTTCCTCCTATCTCAGTTCTGCTCCCAACTTGCTCTTGAGGTTTGTAGTGAGTTTCGACATAATAGCCTCTATCTGTTTGTCGTTGAGAGTCTTTGTCTCGTCCTGGAGAATGAAGTTCACTGCATAGCTCTTCTTGCCTGAAGGCAGGTTCTTGCCCTCATACACGTCAAAAAGTTCAACGCTCTTTAGCAGTTTCTTCTCTGTTTGTCGTGCTATCTGCTCTATCTCGGCAAACTCCACTTTCTCGTCAACCAGCAAGGCGAGGTCGCGGCTCACGGCGGGATATTTGCTTATCTCACTGTAGAGCACCTCGTTCTTGCGCACTGCCTTCATCAGTGCCGACCAGTTGAGCTCCGCGTAATAAACATCTCGGTCAATATCAGCAACCTTCAGCACCTTCTTCGACAGTATTCCCATCTCAAGGAGTTGCTTTCCTCCACGATTCTCCACTGTGACTCCTGCCATGAAAATGTCGTTCTGGCTCTTCTTGCGCACTGTGGCACCCTGATTAAGGCCTATGCGGCTGAGGATATTCTCAACGTAAGCCTCAAGCTCATAGAATGAGCTGTCCTCGTCGGGATGAGCCCATGATCCATCCACGCGCTTTCCCGTAAGCCAGAGTCCCAGGTGATATTGCTCATTATATGCTGCCATCGGGTTCTCGTCGTTCTTCTTCTCTGGATCGAAATGATAGACATTACCAAACTCGAAGAAACGGAGATTGCCGTTCTTGCGCTTAGCATTGTGCTCTATGCTCTCCAAACCTCCGAAGAGCAGTGTCTGTCGCATCACGCTGAGGTCGGAGCTGAGCGGATTCATTATCTTTACCGAATTTTCTGCAGGCCAAGCGTTGCGGTTGTCGTAGTAAGCACCACGGGTGAGTGAGTTGTTGAGTATCTCGTTGAAACCGCTTCCCACAAGCTGCTCACCAACGATGTTGGCAAGTTTGTGTTTCTTGTCTTCCTCGCCTTTTATCACGAGGCAGCTCTTCAGCTGTGTTGGAATCTCTATGTTGTTATAGCCATAGATGCGGAGTATGTCCTCAACCACGTCGCAGGGACGCTGCACATCAACCCTGTATGCAGGCACTTCGATGTCGAGTCCGTTGCTGTCCTCGGAGGTGATGGTCATCTCCAACGACTTGCAGATGTTCTTTATTGTCTCATGTTCCAGATTCTTACCTATGAGGTTGTCCACATAGTCGTATTCAAGGCGCACCTTAACATTCTCTATAGGTTTCGGATAAACGTCACAAATCTCCATTGCCACCTTTCCGCCAGCCAACTCCTTGCAAAGTATTGCAGCCTGCTTAAGAGCATAGATGGTGGCATTAGGGTCAACGCCACGCTCGAATCGGAACGACGAGTCGGTACTCAATCCATGACGGCGGGCGCTCTTACGTATCCATGTGGGATGAAAATAAGCACTCTCCAACACCACGTCGCGAGTGGTCTCATAGGTGCCGCTACCCTTGCCACCAAAAATTCCTGCTATACACATGGGTTCCTCGGCATTGCAGATACTGAGGTCGTGTGTGCCGAGGGTATGTTCAACACCGTCGAGTGTCACGAACTTAGTGCCTTCAGGCTGGGTGCGCACCACAATCTTGTGGCCCTTCACCATGTCAGCGTCAAAACAGTGCATTGGTTGACCGTAAGCCATCATCACATAGTTAGTGATATCCACTATATTATTAATAGGTCTTAGACCAATCACTCTCAGCTTGTTCTTCAGCCATTCGGGACTTTCCTTCACTTCGCAGTCCTTTACGCTCACACAGGCATAGCGCAGGCAAGCCTCGTTGTTTTCAATCTCCACCTCTATGGGCAGGTTGTTGTTGTCAACGGCAAATGCGCTACAGTCTGGGCGGTGAAGACTTGTCTCGTAGCCATTCTGAACGAGCCAAGCATAGAGGTCTCTCGCAACTCCCCAGTGCGACAATGCGTCGGCACGGTTAGCCGTGATGTCAACCTCTATGAGCCAGTCGCTCTCCAAATTGTAGTATTCAGCGGCAGGCTGTCCCACGGGGGCATCCTCTGGCAGTACGATTATTCCGTCGTGGCTTGTGCCAATGCCTATCTCGTCCTCAGCACAAATCATTCCGCAACTCTCTACGCCACGCAGTTTGGATTTCTTTATCACAAACTCCTTGTCACCGTCGTAGAGCACGCATCCCAAATCGGCAACTATCACCTTTTGTCCTGCTGTTACATTGGGTGCTCCACATACGATTTGTGAAGGATTTTCATGTCCCAAATCCACTGTTGTCACATGGAGGTGGTCAGAGTTGGGGTGCATCTCGCATGTAAGCACCTTACCTACATACAGTCCCTTCAGACCGCCTTTGACACTTTGCACTTCCTCAAGTGCGCCGACTTCAAGTCCTGTAGAAGTCAGTGCATCACATACCTCCTGTGGTGTAAGGTCGAAATCAACGTATTCTTTCAACCATTTGTATGAAATATTCATTATTTTATGATTTTATGTCTTCAAAATTCGGCGCAAAAATAATAAAATTTCGCCATTTATGCAAATTTTTTAGTAGCTTTCTTGCTATTCTTCCACAGGAAAGACAAAAAAAGGGAGAAAGGCTTGGAGGTTTGGAAAATAATATGTAACTTTGCCGCAAACAATCCAACAAGAATACTATGGCATGGTATAAGAAATATCTATCAATATATGAGAAGCCTTTCAAGGAGGTACCCGACGGCATCATTGCAGATATACGCGGCAAGCTCAGCTCCATGCAGAGCGACGAGCCTTTGGTGTCGGTGGTAGTCATTGCCTACAACGAGGCAAAGCGCCTTTCTTCCTGCCTTTGGTCGCTAAGTGACTTGAAGACATCATACACGATAGAGATACTTGGTATCAACAACAGTTCTACCGACGAAACGGAGGATGTCTATAAGGCTTTCGGAATAAGATATTTCAACGAGGAACGCAAGAGTCCGGGCTTCGCACGCCAATGCGGACTCGACAACTCCCGCGGACGCTACCATTTCTTCATAGATGCCGACACATTCTATCCCCCACTCTACATCGACACCATGATGAAAAAGCTGACAAAGCCAGGCGTTTCTTGTGTAGGATCCTTCTGGAGCTACTATCCCGACGAAAACCACTCACGCCTCGGACTTTGGTTTTTTGAGCTCATTCGTGACATATTCCTCTTCATTCAGCATTTCAAGCGTCCGGAGCTCTGCATCCGTGGCATGGTCTTCGCCTTCAACGCCGATTATGCACGCAAGGAGAAGATACGCACCGACATACGCCGCGGCGAGGATGGATCGCTGGCACTCTCGCTGAAGAAATACGGACGCATAGCTTTCACACACGACAGCAAGGCTCGCCCCGTTACAGGCTATGGCACCCTTGGCAGCGGCTCGCTATTCGGCAGCCTGATCTACAGGGCGAAAATCCAGCTGAAGGGAATCAGCC
>SAMEA3663038__coassemble_531_pt1 | contig 12229 bp, 9 predicted proteins | sample SAMEA3663038__metabat2_low_PE_036 | metagenome-assembled genome bin SAMEA3663038 (sample SAMEA3663038) | pig gut metagenome | biome: pig gut; feature: pig-associated habitat; material: faeces | place: France | collected 2012 | reverse complement strand
TTTTTACGCTTGTGAGTAGCCATCTTGTGGCCCTTCTTTTTCTTTCCGTTTGGCATTGCTTAAGAAATTTTATTATTAATAATGTTTACTGTTGCATTTTTGCGACAAAACTCTTTGAAGGCTTGAAGGCTGGGAAGTCGTGTGCCTCAATGATTATTGTCGTCTGCTTTGAGATGTTTCGGGCTGTTTTCTGTGCACGGTGCTTTACAATGAAGCTGCCGAAGCCGCGCAGGTAAACATCTTCTTTCCTTACTGCCAGGCTCTGTCTTACCTCTTCCATGAAGGCTTCCACAGTTGCTGAAACAGCTTTCTTGTCAAGACCGGTGTCTGCTGAGATGCGGTCGATGATTTCTGCTTTTGTCATTGTCTGTCAATATGATTTTGTTATATAATTTTATTTCCTTCTTTGTTTTCGGACTGCAAATATACTGATTTTCAGTCGTAAACGGAAATTTATTTCGATTTTTTTTCAAAAAAAAACAAAATATTGTGTCCGTAACACACTTTTTCCAGCCGTTTTCATGGGATACACATATTATATTATTAATGAAGTCCCACGAAAACGGTTGAATATCTGTAAAGGCTTGTGTTGCCTTTTTGTCATTTCATCTGAGCAGTGATGCGTCCTTTCACCTTGTCAACGTATGCGTCTATTACCGCCACGGCGGTGATGTTCACCACCTCGCGAACGGTGCTGCCGAAGTCGATGAAGTGGATAGGCTTGTTCAGTCCCATCTGGATTGGGCCTATAATCTCCACGTCAGTGTTCATTGCCTGGAGCATCTTGTACGACGAACGGGCGCTGGTAAGGTTAGGGAACACCAGTGTGTTCACGTCCTCGCCGTAGAGTTTGCTGAACGGATACATCTCGTCGCGCATCTCACGATTCAGGGCGAAGCCGATCTGAATCTCACCGTCGATAATCATCGATGGGTCTTCCTCCTGCAGTTTCGCTACAGCCTTGCGCACCTTCTGCGTGCCCTCGGTGTTGTCCGATCCGAAGTTGGAGTGGCTTATCATTGCCACCACTGGCTTTTCGTTGAAGAAGCGCACTGCTGTCTGGCTCAGCTTGGCAAGGTCAACAAGCACATCGGTTGTCGGGTTCTGGTTTATCAGTGTGTCGGCGATGAACAGAGGTCCGCGTGGTGAGTTGATGATGTGCATCGTTCCGAAGTGGTTGTACTCCGGTCGTATGCCGATAATTTCCTTTGCCACCTTAATGGTGTTGGAGTATTTTGTGTAGAGACCGGTAATGAAGGCGTCAGCCTCGCCTGTCTCCACCATCATCATTCCGAAGTAGTTGCGCTCAAACATCTTGTCGTTAGCCTCCTGATAGGTGTAGCCGTCGCGCTGGCGCTTCTGTGTCAGTATGCGTGCGAAACGCTCGCGGCGCTCTGCCTCGCGGTCGTGGCGGAGGTTGATAATCTCTATTCCGTCGAGGCTCAGCTCCAGTTCCTTAGCCAACTTCTCTATGCGCTCGTCGTTACCGAGCAGAATGGGCTGGCAGATGCCTTCTGCCTTTGCCTGGACTGCAGCCTTGAGCATGGTGGGATGGATGCCTTCGGCAAATACCACGCGCTGTGGGTGGTTGCGGGCGGTGTCGTAGAGCTTCTGTGTGAGTTTTGTCTCCTGGCCGAGGAGCTCGCGCAGACGGTTCTTGTATTCTGCCCAGTTGGTGATTGTCTTGCGTGCCACACCGCTCTCTATGGCTGCCTTTGCCACGGCTGCCGAAACCTCTGTGATGAGGCGTGGATCCACTGGCTTTGGAATGAAGTAGTCGGGACCGAACGAGAGGTTGTTGACATGGTAAACGTCGTTCACCACGTCTGGAACCGGCTGCTTGGCAAGGTCGGCGATGGCGTGAACTGCAGCCATCTTCATCTCCTCGTTGATGGCGGACGCGTTCACGTCGAGCGCACCACGGAAGATGTATGGGAATCCTATAACGTTGTTTATCTGGTTTGGATAGTCGGAACGTCCTGTTGACATCAGTACGTCCGGGCGGCTGTCCATCGCGTCCTCATAGCTAATCTCAGGCACTGGGTTTGCGAGGGCGAACACGATAGGCTGCTCTGCCATGGAACGGATCATGTCCTTGGTAAGCACGTTGCCTTTCGAGAGTCCTACGAAAACGTCGGCACCCTTCACAGCCTCTTCCAGTGTGTGTACATCGCGTCGGTCTGTTGCGAAGAGTTTCTTCTGTTCGGTGAGGTTCGGGCGGTCGGATGTTATCACTCCCTTTGAGTCGAGCATCACGATGTTCTCGCGTTTTGCTCCGAGAGCCACGTAGAGCTTTGTGCATGATATGGCAGCCGCTCCTGCGCCGTTCACCACAATCTTCACCTTTTCGATGTCTTTTCCGTTCACCTCCAGCGCGTTTTTCAGTCCTGCTGCTGAGATGATGGCGGTGCCGTGCTGGTCGTCGTGCATCACCGGAATGTCGAGAGTCCTTTTCAGACGCTCCTCGATATAGAAGCACTCGGGCGCCTTAATGTCCTCGAGGTTGATGCCACCGAAGGTTGGGGCAATCTTCTCCACTGCCTCGCAAAATTTCTCCGGGTCTTTCTCTGCCACCTCAATGTCAAACACGTCGATGCCGCCGTAAATCTTGAACAGCAGTCCTTTTCCCTCCATAACGGGTTTTCCGCTGAGGGCGCCGATGTCTCCAAGTCCGAGCACGGCTGTACCGTTGCTTATCACAGCAACAAGATTTCCCTTGTCCGTGTATTTGTATGCGGCGTCGGGTGTTTCCTGAATTTCAAGACATGGGTAAGCCACGCCAGGCGAATAAGCAAGACTCAGGTCGGTCTGTGTGCGGTAAGGCTTGGTTGGCTTTACTTCGATTTTTCCTGGCCTTCCATTCTCGTGATATTCGAGGGCGGCCTCTTTTGAAATTTTGACCATACGTTTTATATTGTTTTTAATGTATTGTTAATTGCCTTTTTTCTGTGAAAAACTAATATGTTTGCTTAGTTTTTTATAAATTTGAGCGCAAAGTTACTAAAAATGTCGTAAAAACGTGCACTTTTTTTTAATTATTTAGTACCTTTGTAGGCAAAAAGTCAACAAAATGAACAGAATTAGATACAATACCTCGTATAGAACGTCGTTAAAGGACAAAATCCTCGACTCTGCCATAGCTCTTTTCCACGAGCGCGGAGTGAAGGCCGTGAAGATGGACGACATAGCAAATTGCCTCTCCATTTCCAAACGAACACTATACGAAATATACGACAACAAGGAAGACTTGCTCTTCGAGTGTGTGAAGACTTCTTTCGAGCACAGCGAGAAGGAACTGCACGAGTCTGTGGAGAACGCCGACAACGTCATGGACATTCTCCTTCGCATCTACCGCTTGAAGATGAACCTCCTGCGCAAGACTCATCCATCGTTCTATTGCGAGTTGGAGAAATACCCCAAAATCCTCGAATATTTTGAGAAGCAAGACGGTAAGAGGCGCGCACAGCAGATGGACTTCATAAAGCGTGGCATAAGGGAAGGCTATTTCCGCAACGACGTGAACTACGACCTTATTCTCGATCTCTTCGATGTATCCAACCGCTACATCATAAGCAACTACAACTCGCTGAACTATTCCATGGAGCAGTTGTCCTACAACCTCGTATTCGTGTTCCTGCGTGGCTTCTGCACCTTGAGAGGTGTGGAGATTCTCGACAAGTTTCTCGACGAGGATATCTATAAACCAGGATTTTCCCCGAAGGAAGAGAAATGACGAATGCCTCAAACCTTTTTTTATAATTCTCAATTCTTAATTCCTAATTTCGCAAACGTTATACCAAATTCTAACTCGCAACTTAAATTAACTTATATGAAAAAAACACTATTGCTTATGGCTGCCTTGATTACAATGACTGTGCAGTCGTTTGCCGCAAAACTCGACCTTAAGAGTATTACACGCGGCGAGTTTCGTGCCGAGTCGATGGCAAGTCTCAAGCCCCTCGATGACGGCGAGTCTTACTCACAAGTGAGCAGCGACGGTACGAAAATCCTTAAATACTCTTTCAAGACGGGAAAACAGACAGGCGTGATTTTTGACCTCAACAACGTGCGTGGACCGAAAATCCGTATCGACCGCATCGACGGCTACATCTTTTCTCCCGATGGCAAGCGAATACTCATACAGACCGACACTCGCTATATCTACCGCCGGTCGTTCACTGCAACCTATTATATTTATGAGGTTCAGAACAATAAGATGGGACCTCTCTCCGTTGGCGGCGAACAACAGACTCCGCTATTCTCGCCCGACGGCAACATGATTGCCTTTGTGCGCCAGAACAATATCTTCCTCGTTAAACTGCTCTACGACAACGCCGAGAGCCAGGTAACTACCGACGGCGAACGCAACAGCATCATCAATGGCATTCCCGACTGGGTCTATGAGGAAGAATTCTCCACAAACCGTAGCATGGTGTTCACTGCCGACAGTCGTCAGCTCGTATGGATAAAATACGACGAGTCAAAGGTCAAGGAGTTCTCCTTCCAGTGGTTCCGCGGATCAAACCCCACTATGGACGAATATCTCACCTATCCTGGCAGCTATGTATATAAGTATCCGAAAGCCGGTGAGGACAACTCCAAGGTGGGTGTATATAGTTTCGATATCAAATCGCGCAAGACCCGACAGATTGACGTTCCCCTCGATGCCGACGGCTATATCCCACGCATCGTGATGACGAGTGACCCGACAAAGGTTGCTGTGTTCACCATGAACCGCCATCAGGACGACATGCGCATCTATATGGCAAATCCGCTCACCACGCTCTCCAAACTCGTGGTGCAGGACAAGGTGGACAAATATGTGAAGCAGGAGTCGATGTGCGCTGTCACATTCACCGACCAGCACATTCTTGTGCCAAGCGAGCGCGACGGCTACAACCACATATTTATATATACACTCAACGGACAGCTAAAGCGTCAGGTGGTGAAGGGACATTTTGAGGTGACCGACATCTACGGAATGGACGACAAGACAGGCGACGTCTTTTACGCTGCCAACGAGCTTGGTCCGCAGGACAAGCAGGTATATGTATCACATGCCAACGGCAAGACCGAACGCCTCACCTCAAAGGAAGGACAGAACAATGCCACCTTCAGCCGTGGCTTCCGCTATTTCATCAACATCTGGAGCGACCTCAACAATCCTCCAGTCTATACGCTGAACGACTCTCGTGGACGCATTCTCCACACCATGATAGACAACAAGGCGCTGAAAGAGAAATACCAGTCCTATGGTCTCGGAACCAAGGAACTTTTTTCCTTCACCACCTCCGAGGGTGTGAAACTCAACGGATGGATGGTGAAACCTGCCGATTTCTCTCCCTCAAAGCGTTATCCGGTCATAATGTTCCAATACGGAGGTCCAGGCAGTCAGCAGGTTCTCAACTACTGGAACATTGGTGCTGCCGGACAGGGAGCCATCCTTGAGCAGTACATGGCGCAGCAGGGCTACATTGTGGCATGCGTTGACAATCGCGGCACAGGAGGTCGTGGAGCCGAATTTGAGAAATGCACCTATCTTCGCCTTGGAGAGAAAGAGGCTTTCGACCAGGTTGAGGCGGCATTGTGGCTCGGCCAGCAGCCCTACGTCGATAAGGACCGCATCGGAATGTGGGGATGGAGCTATGGAGGCTGGAATACTCTTATGAGCATGAGCGAAGGTCGTCCGGTGTTCTGCGCTGGAGTGGCTGTTGCTCCTCCAACTTGCTGGCGCTACTACGACTCTGTCTATACCGAGCGTTACATGCGCACTCCGAAGGAGAACAAGTCGGGATATGACGAGGTAAACCCAATTGCCCGTGCCGCAAAGCTCCATGGAGCGTTGCTCATCTGCCACGGACTTGCCGACGATAAAATTCATTTCCAGAACACCGCCGAATACACCGAGGCACTCATACAGGCTGACAAGGACTTCAAGGAAAACATCTACGTCAACCGTAACCACGGCATAAGTGGCGGCAACACCCGCAACCATCTCTATCGCCAAATTATTCAGTGGTTTGATGAAAAACTTAAATAACAATCAATAAAGACAAACAACAATGAAGAAAACTATCATGCTTATTGTCTGCGTAATGCTGGCGTTGCCGGCATCGTTAGCAGCAAAGACAAAGAAAAAGGTTAAGGCTTCCCCACTGCCTACAATCGAGGTGGTGAAGAAAGTCAACGACAAATGGCAATCTACTAATTCCCCAGAGGTTCGCTCCTTTTGGGACGACGCTGCCTATTTCACGGGCAACATGGAGGCTTACAAGCTGACAGGATGCGCACGCTATCTTGAGTTCAGCGACAAGTGGGCACGCCACAACAAGTGGAGCGGCGCCACCGAAAAAGACCACTCAAAGTGGCTCTACAAACAGTATGGTGAGTCGATGCAGCATGTGCTTTTCGGCGACTGGCAAATCTGTTTCCAGACCTATCTCGACATGTATGAGATGAACCCCGACCCATATAAGATTAGCCGTGCGAAGGAGGTCATGGACCACATCGTGTTGTCGAAGGAAAACGACTACTGGTGGTGGGCTGACGCTCTTTATATGGTAATGCCGGTGTTCACCAAACTCTACAAGACCACCGGCGATACACGCTATCTCGACAAGCTCTACGACAACTATCGCTTTGCCGACGACCTTATGTTCGACGCGGAGTCGAAACTCTATTTCCGTGACGGAAAGTATATCTATCCCAAGCACAAGACCGACCTCGGGAAGAAAGACTTCTGGGCTCGTGGCAACGGTTGGGTGCTCGCCGGACTTGCAAAGGTTCTTGCCGACATGCCTCAGTGCTACAAGCATCGCGACTTCTTCCTCCAGCGTTATCTGCAACTCGCCGAGGGAGTGGCAGCATCGCAGCAGAAACAGGGCTACTGGACACGATCCATGCTCGACCCGGAGCAGGCAATAGGTCCTGAGACAAGCGGAACAGCTTTCTTCACCTACGGACTCTATTGGGGCATCAACCACGGCATTCTCGACCGCACAGTCTATCAGCCCGTTGCCGACCTTGCGTGGAAATATCTCTCCGAGACTGCCCTTCAGCCCGACTTCACCATTGGCTACGTTCAGCCTATTGGCGAGCGTGCCATCAAGGGACAGCTTGTCAGTCCTAAGAGTGTAACCAATTTCGGCACCGGCGCTTTCCTTCTCGCAGCTTGCGAGCGAGTGCGTTTTGAGGACTCTTCCGTTACTCCTGCCGACAACAAGGCTTTCAAACTCACTGTCTCAAACAGTAGCGAGGGGCAGCGTCAGCAGGTTGTAGAGGTAGAAGCCTCTGAAATCTACAGTCGTCTTGGCATTAGTGGTGGCAGACAGTTCGTTGTAACCAACGCCGTGGGACAGCAGGTTCCCTACCAGCTTACCTACGACGGCAAGGTGCTCATCGAGGCTGCCGTGCGTCCTAATGGCAACACAGTGTTCACCATAGCCAAGGGCGAGCCAAAGCAGTTTGTTAACACATGCTACGGAAGAATGTATCCAGAGCGTGTTGACGACATAGCATGGGAAAACGACCGTGGTGCCTACCGCTGCTATGGTCCTGCACTGCAGCGCAGTGGCGAACGTGCCTTTGGCAACGACGTGTGGCTGAAGAACACTCCTTCGCTCGTGGTGGAGCAACGCTATTTCGTTGAGGACATTAACAAGCCTATCATTGCCGAACTGAAGAAAAAAGACGCGGCGGCAGCCAAGGCTCTTGAAATGTGCACAAGCTATCATTTCGACCATGGCAATGGTCTCGACTGCTACAAGGTTGGTCCAACACTCGGCTGCGGCACACCGGCAATCATCGAGGGCGACAATCTCCTCTTCCCATATTGCTACAAGGAGTATGAGATTCTCGACAATGGCCCTTTGCGTTTCACCGTGAGCCTTACATACAACGAGACAGAGCTGAAGAATGGCGACAAGGCAGTGGAGCACCGTCTGCTCAGCATCGACAAGGGCAGCAACTACAACCGCATGACAGTAAGCTACAGCGGACTCACACAGCCTGTTGACGTTGCAAGTGGCGTGGTGATTCACAGCGAGGACACCGAGACACTCGTTGTTGACAAGAACTGTGTGCTCTATGCCGACCCGACCGACAATCCCAAGGGACAGAACTTCCAGATCTATGTTGGAGCATTTTTCCCTGAGGGTAATGTAGAGACAAGAAAAGTCCTCTATCCAGAGTCAGTGAGTGGTGCTGCAGGTCATGCCCTCGGCATCCGAAAGTCGCTCTCCGCCGACGAGAAGTTCACCTACTATTTCGGATCGTCATGGAGCAAATACGACTGCCGCAACATGGCGGAATGGATTCTCCGCACCGCCAACCAAGCCCAAGCTCTGAAGTCTCCTCTGACCGTAACGTTTGGAGATTGAGAATTGGAGATTGAAAATTGAATAATGAAAATTGAAGGTTGAAAGTTGAATTGCTGCTTAATATTTCCATTCGCAGCAATTCAACTTTCAACCTTCAATTTTTACCTTATTTCGGCGCAGCAACCAATCTCTCAAACCTTAATAATCTCTCAAACCCTCTCAAAGTTTATGTTCTGCTTTGAGTATGGAATGACCGTTCAGTAATCGTCAAAAAATAACTCGAGTTGTAGGGTTGAGAGGCACTATACATTCTGCAACTGATTGAAACAGTGATGTCTAACCCTAAATGATGTGTGGTGTAGAGTGTCAGCGAAGCAGGGCTCTACAGTACGACGAGGAATCTCGCTCCTTCCGAATATGACGTGTCGAGTGAGACGGTGGCGTTTATCTTTGTGGCTATGGCACGCGAGAGGGTAAGTCCAAGACCCACTCCTGGCACAAACTCGTCTATCTTGTAGAAACGCTCGAAAATCTTCTCGGCATTGTCGGCGGGAATGCCCCGCCCGGTGTCGGTAACGCTGAGAATGGCCTTGCCTCCACTATTGGTATAACCCACTTTGATACTGCCCGATGTGGTGTTTTTTATGGCATTATCGACAAGGCAGCCCATTATGCGCACAACAGCCTCAAGGTTTGTTGTTACTGTCTCCGTTTCATTGGTAGTGCAGTATTCGAGCTTCACTCCTGCCGAGGCTTCTGGATGTTTCTCACGTACAGCCACAAGTATATCGTTCACAGGCACTTCTGTCACGTCAAGTTTATCCTCGCTACTCTCGTATTCGGAAATCTCTATCAGGTCGTTGAGCATTTTTAGTGATGGTAAAAAAAGTCGATCAGTACGGTTGAATCCTGTTGACATTGGTTTGAAAACAAGATGTTTATCCCGGAAAGAAGTAGAGTGTAGGGTGTCAGCGAAGCAGGACTCTCCAGTACGTTGTAAGAATAAAAAAGGTAATTTCTTTGGAGAAATGAAATAAAATGTATATCTTTGCGGCAAATATGTAAAATCGCATTACGATGAAATATAAATAAGATAATATAATGACCACGAGGAAGATAATGCCAACAACGTTGGTGATGGAAGAGGTGAGGCGCATCGTAGGCGAAGGGAAAAACGTGCTGCTGCCGGTAGCGGGAAGGAGCATGCTACCCTTCATTGTGGGCGACTGCGACAGCGCGGAGTTGCACCCAATAAAGAAACCCATTGCCAAGGGCGATGCAGTGCTTGCTTGGGCCGACGGTAACCACTATGTGTTGCACAGGGTGGTGGCAATGGACGGCGAACGGCTGACGCTGGAGGGCGACGGAAACCTCGGACTGAAGGAACACTGCCTGCTCACCGACGTGATAGCAAGGGCTGAGTGGGTGGTTGACGGACGCAACGGAAAGAGAACACGGCTCACAGGAAATTGGGCTATGGCGAAATGGTGGTTGTGGAGAGGAATAAAGATAATAAAAAAGATACTATATGCAACTAAGAAAAGGTTTTGAGCTACGCCAGGTTTGTGGCGAGAACGTGTTAATGGCTGAAGGTTTAGAGGCAATAGACTTCAGCAAGTTGGTGAATCTCAACGAGACGGCTACGTTTCTTTGGAAAGAGGCTGGGGCGCAGGGTGAGTTCAGCATAGAGTCGCTTGCCAGTGCGTTGTGCAATGAGTACGACGTGGACGAGGCTTCAGCCACTGCCGACGTGAAAGCTATGCTGGAAAGCTGGAAAGAAATAGGACTTTTGAGTTAAGAGTTGAAAGTGAAGGGTTGAGAGTTTAATGAGATATGTAAGATGGTTTTGGCAGCAAATGGGCTATATCCGCTTCAACGTGTTGGCTCGGATAGTGGCTGGCGTGGCACAGGTGGGCTTCGGACTGCTGCTTGTGTGGCTTTGCCGCAGGTTTATCGATTATGCAGTGTGGCAAGGCGACGTGGTGGGCGAGGCACTGATATTGGTGTTTGTGCTTGCCGCCTCGATAGTGTTGCGCCAAACCGTCTATTATCTCTACAACTCAGCCGACGTGAGACAGCAGAACGGCATTCGCATGAGACTCTTCACACTGTTGCTCCACCGTAGGCTTTATGCCACGGCAGAGAGCATGCACTCTGGAGACATTAGTCAGAGGTTGGAGCGTGACATAGCTGCGGTGTCGGCGGTTACTGCCGACGTGGTGCCTCGCATGGCAGTGACACTGGTACAGCTTGCTGGAGCCTTCCTGCTGATGCGTTCGATGGACGCTACGCTGGCTTGGAGCCTTTTGGTGCTTACACCGGTGGTGATAGTGGGTGCGAAATGGCTCTCACACCGACTGCACCAGATGACCCTCGACATTAGGCGCGACGAGAGCCACATACAGATGCTCGTTCAGGAATCGGTGGAACATGAGACTATAGTGAGGGCTATGGAGAGCCAACCCCTGCTGGAGCGACGTATGACGGAAATGCACTCGCAGTTGGGCAGCAACGTGATGCGCCGCGCGCGCTTCACTTTGATGGTGCGCCTGCTGATGGCATCGACGTTTGGCATGGGTTATCTCGGTGCCTTCATCTACGGAGGAATGCAACTGAAGGAGGGTGTGATAACCTTCGGTGTGATGACAGCTTTCCTGCAGCTGGTGAGTCAGATACAAAGTCCGATAATGGCACTGATGAACATGTTGCCACAGATAGTGCATGCCACGGCAAGCGTGGATAGGATAGGAGAGATAGAGGCAATGGAGCAGGAGAAGGAGAGTGGGGCCGAACTTATATCGACAGGAAAGAAACTCGGTGTGAGACTTCAGAACGTGGTCTATTCCTATCCAGGCAACAACAAACCTACATTGGAGAACTTGACCCACGACTTCGTTCCTGGAACCACTACTGCTATAACGGGAGAGACAGGACGTGGAAAGACAACGCTGCTGCGCATGGTGATGGGGATGATAGAGCCAGAAAGCGGAACCGTAGAACTGTATGACGAAAGTGGAAACACGATATGTGGAGAGGACATGCGCCGCCAAATAACCTACGTTCCACAAGGCAACACACTGCTGAGCGGCACCATACGCGACAACCTGATCGTTGCCAACGGGGAAGCCACGGAGGCAGAACTCCTGAATGCCTTACATACGGCAGTGGCAGACTTTGTACTGACACTTCCAAGAGGCTTGGACACCGAGATAGGCGAGCACGCCACAAGACTGAGCGAGGGACAGGCGCAGCGCATTGCCATCGCCCGCGGACTTCTGAGAAAGGCTCCGGTGATGTTGCTCGACGAGGTATCGGCATCTCTCGACCCCGCCACGGAGCGTGCACTTCTCGACAGGCTGTTCGCCGAATGTTCCGACCGCACCATAATCTGTGTTACCCACAAGGTGGAGACCGCGTCGAGATGTGGGGAAATATTCCATCTAAATCTTGTCTGAGAAGAGCTTGAAAGGCTTGGTATTTGTTCCAAAAGACACAAAAATGATTCTTTGTCGATTTTTTACGAAAAAAAAATCAAAAGATTCTTTGTTATTAAAATAAAAGTTGTATCTTTGCACAGTCTTAAAGAGACATGACTTACATTGACCAATTATTATTTATAAAAATACAAAAAGCTATCATGCAAAGTACTAACATTCCACAAGTGAAGCTCGGTATTATAGCAGTGAGCCGAGACTGTTTTCCAATTGCACTGTCAACCCAGCGCCGCGAAAACATAGTAAAAGCCTACAAAGGCGAACTCTTCAACTGCCAGACAACAGTAGAAAACGAAAAAGACATGCTCAAGGCTGTCGCTGAAGTGAAAGAGGCAGGATGCAACGCTCTCGTTGTGTTCCTCGGCAACTTTGGTCCTGAGACTCCTGAGACCCTTATTGCAAAGAACTTCGACGGTC
>SAMEA3663038__coassemble_527_pt1 | contig 12240 bp, 8 predicted proteins | sample SAMEA3663038__metabat2_low_PE_036 | metagenome-assembled genome bin SAMEA3663038 (sample SAMEA3663038) | pig gut metagenome | biome: pig gut; feature: pig-associated habitat; material: faeces | place: France | collected 2012 | reverse complement strand
TTAATAAGCAGTTCCTGGTAAAGCTGCTTCTGTGTCTTTCCTTGTTTCACACCGTCTTTCACGTATTCCATGACAGCTTCGTCGCTCATAGACTGTGCGAAGTTTACCGTCGCTGTGAACAGTGTAAGAAACAGGACTAATAATAATTTTTTCATCCTTGCTTTTTTTAATTCAATTTATACCTATATTCTCAATGTTTTTCTATTGCCGAAAGTTCCTGACCTTTTGGCCTCATTATATTGACTGCAGGGAAATGGTCTTCTGCAGGTTGCGTTTCTTGTCGGTTGCGGTGACCTTTATCGTGCCGCTATCCTTAGTGCTGCGCACCACGAAGACAGCCTTGCCGCTGAATAGTTTCATCGTTGGCTCGCGCATAGACTGCAGCGAGGTGGCATCGCCGTTGCAGGCCGCCTCGAATGTTCCTGCTCCTTCCACCGACAGAATTATGTCGTCGTCGAGGGTTGGGCAGAATGTGCCTGCCTTGTCGGTGAGACTCACGGTGATGTAGGCGAGGTCGGAACCAGCAGCCTTGAGCGTGTTGTCGTCCGACGAAGGACATTCCACGTCGAGCTGCAGCGCAGCGGGTTCGCCTGCTGTCTTCACTTTGGTTTCACCCATTACTGAGCCGTCGGCATTGTAGGCAACAACACGCAGTTCTCCCGGCTGGTATTTTACGTTGTTCCAACGCAGGCGGAAACGGTCGAGGCGGCTTTCTTTATTGTGACTGATGCGTCCTTGGCTCTTGCCGTTGACGAACAGCTCTGCCTCCGGGGCGTCTGTATAGCAATAGACTGGAGTCACCTTGCCTTCACGTCCAGGCCATGTCCAGTGGGGCAGTACGTGGATCGTGTGGTCGTCAGTTCGCCAGTGGCTGCGGTAGAGATAGTAGCGGTCTTTGGGAAGTCCGGCGAGGTCGCAAATGCCGAAATAGCTGCTGCGGCTTGGCCAGTAGGTGTCGTAGGGAGTAGGCTCGCCAAGATAGTCGTAGCCTGTCCAAACGAACTCGCCGATGACCCATGGGTAGTCCTCCTGACAACGCCAGTCGTCGTCGGGAAGGTTGCTCCATGAGCAGTATTCAGTGTCGTAGCTTGAACATTGTCCGTCGGCATATACGGCATTGTCGCTCACTACAACGGGGAACTTATATACACCTCGTGAGCTTACCGTTGATGCCGTTTCCGATCCAAGTAGGAATCCTTGTGGCAGCTGTGCGATGTTCTTCTCGTATTTATGAACGCGATAGTTGAATCCCGGCACGTCCATCACCTGTGCAAATCCAGACTTCAAGGCAGCCTCGGCACGGTCCATACCTTGTGTAACGGTGCGCGAGGGGTCGAGACGGTGGCAGATGTCCTGCAGGTGGCGTGAGATTTTTACACCTTCCTCGCTCCACTGCTCCGGTATCTCGTTGCCTATGCTCCACATTATGATGGAAGGATGGTTGCGGTGGTGAAGCACAAGGTTCTCAATGTCGCGGTCAGACCATTCCTTGAAGAATTTGGCATAGCCGTTCTTGCACTTTGGATAAATCCACATGTCGAAACTCTCCGCCATAACCATCATGCCAAGCGAGTCGCAAATGTCCATCTGCATGGTTGATGGCATGTTGTGGGCTGTACGTATTGCGTCGCAACCCATAGCCTTCATTGTCTTTATCTGTCTGATAAGTGCAGCCTTGTTCTCTGCGGCTCCGAGAGGACCGAGGTCATGGTGTAGGCACACTCCCTTTATCTTGCGGCTCTTGCCGTTAAGCTGGAAACCGCCTTCCTTGGTCACGCTGATGGTGCGTATTCCAACCTTGTGGCTCTCGGTGTCAAGAAGTTTGCCGTCCGCATACTGATTCATGGTTAGTGTGTAGAGATAGGGCGATTCTGGCGACCACAACTTCGGGTTGTCAAACCAAAGGCGCATCATCATGTTGCCGTCCTTCGTTGGTGGCACGGAAGCCGATGCCACTATGCGTCCTTCAGCGTCGGCGAGCAGTGCCTCTGTCTTGCCTTGCTTGCCTATCACCTTTGCCTTTACCTCAAGCGTGGCTTGTTTTTCTGTGGCGTCGATGGTGCGAATGTAGGTCTGCCATGGTTCAAAGCGTGTGTCGCCATTTAGCAAGAGCCTTACCGGACGATATAGTCCGCCTCCTGGATACCAGCGGCTGCTTTCCTCCACGTTGTTGAGGTCTATCTCAATGTTCAGCGTGGATATTTCGGGTGTCAGCGGAATGTTTACGTTGAAGGCATTGTAGCCGTAGGGCCAATAAGCGAGTTCCTTTCCGTTTACCCTTACGTGGGCGTTGCTCATCGCGCCGTCAACCATAAGTGTGGCGTTAGTGTAGCCTTGGGGCAAAGTGACGGAGGTACGGTAGTGCCCTTCGCCAATCCATGGCAGAGCGCCTGATCGTCCTGATTTCTCCGATTTTTCTTTCTCGCCGTTCTGTTCTATGGCTACATACTGCAGGTCCCATTTCTTGTCAAAAGGTCCTGCTATAGCCCAGTCGTGTGGTATGTTTACGCTTTTCCATGATGCGTTGTCGCGTGAGAATTGCCAACCTTCGGTCAGCGTCAGCATCTGTCGTTGCTGTGCATTGGCGATAGCAGTGAATGCCAAGGCCGCTATTGTCAGTTTTATTCGCATAGATTATGAGTGTGTAGTTTATAAATAGACATCTTCGTAAGTAGGTTGCTTTTTCTTCTTTTTCTCTGTAGCTTCCTGCTTGTTGGGCTCGTCGTGTTTCTCTGTTGCCTGTGGCACGGCGTTAGGGTCGGCGTTGGTCTTGTTCTCCACGTCGCCTTCAATCGGGTTGCCGTTCTCGTCGAGTGTCACAGGTTGTTCGGACACCACCTCGGTGCTGTCAACGAGGGTGGAGTCCTCCACGGAGCTTTGCCAATAGCTTGAACAGTTGTAGTCCTCGTAGGCAATGTCGTCCTTTGCCTTTGCAAACTTACCATGATATTGCTTCATGGCAGGGTCGTTGAGCACAGACTCAAAGAAATACCCGCAGATGGGCAGTGCCGTACGGCTTCCCTGTCCGAGGGCACCGGTGCGGAAGTGTATGCAACGGTATTCTCCTCCCACCCATGCTCCTGCTACAAGGTTTGGGCTGACGCCTACAAACCATGCGTCGGAGTGGTTGTTGGAAGTTCCTGTCTTTCCACCAAATTCAGTGTCGTTGTGCTTGCCAACATATCCCCAAAGACTCATGCTCGTGCCTCCAGGCTCACGAAGTCCGCCCTGAAGCATCTGCTGCATGAGGAATGCGCTGCGGTAGGGTATTGCCTGCTTTTGTAAGGTTGGAGCGGTATATACCTCATTGCCGTCGCGGTCGAGTATGCGGGTCACGAGAATAGCCTCGTGCATCTTTCCGTCGTTGACTATTGTGCTGTAGGAGTTTACCAGTTCAAGAAGATTTACGTCGCTTGCGCCGAGGGCGAGGGCAGGAGCATTGTCGAGCTTGCTCTTAATGCCCATTGCGTGGGCTGTCTCTATGATATTCGGTATGCCCATCTCCTGACCGAGTTTCACGGCAATGGAGTTGATACTCTGGGCAAAGGCACCCTTTAGTGGGATTGTGTCGCCAGTGAAATATCCGTTGGCATTTGTCGGACACCAGTTCACCTCTTTCTTCTTCTGTGCGTCATACACCTTCATGCTGATGAACTCGTCCCTTCGGCGGTCGCAGGGAGTGAGTCCCTGATTCATTGCCTCTGTATATACGAAAAGCTTGAAAGTGGAACCTGGCTGTCTCATTGCCGTCACCTTGTCGTATTTCCACGACTTGAAGTCTATGTCGCCCACCCAAGCCTTGACATGTCCGTTGTGTGGATCCATGGCAACGAAACCGCAGTGCATGAACTTTACCATATAGCGTATGGAGTCCATCGACGACATTTCCATCTCCACTGTTCCCTTCTCATAGTCGAAGAGTTTCACTTTATGTGGGCGGTTCATATAGTAGTTGATAGAGTCCGGGTCGTTGGGGAAACGTTGCAGCAGTTCCTTATAGCAAGGCTGTCGCTTGGCAATTCCCTCAATAAACCCTGCAATCTCCTGATGTTTCTCGTCCTGCCAAGGGTTGGTGTTTCCCCAATGGTTCTTGAAGTTACGCTGCACCACCTTCATCTGCTTTATGGCAGCTTCCTCGGCATATTTCTGCATGCGGGTGTCGAGAGTGGTGTAGATTTTCAGTCCGCTGGCATCGAGGTCATAACCATTTTCCTCGCACCAGTCGTCGAGATAGTTTGCTACTGCCTCGCGGAAATATTGAGCCTGTCCGTCGTAGCGGCTCTCCACGCTGTAGTCGAGTTTTATTGGTATTGTCTTCAGTGAGTCATACGCCTCACGCGAAAGATGACCGTGATTCACCATGTTGTTGAGCACGGTGTTGCGGCGCTTAAGGCTGTTGTCGGGATTGATGCGTGGATTGTAGTATGTCGTGGCCTTAAGCATTCCGACGAGAATGGCAGCCTGATCGGTGGTCATCTCCTTTGGTGTGGTGCCGAAATAGGTCTTGCATGCCGTCTTTATGCCGAAGGCGTTGGAGCCGAAATCCACGGTATTGGCATACATGGTAAGAATCTCGTCCTTGCTGAAAATATACTCCAACTTCACGGCTGTAATCCACTCCTTGCTCTTCATTATAAGAATCTTCAATCCCGGAATGTTTCCGAGAAGACCTGTAGAGTAGTTGGTACGAACCCGGAAGAGGTTCTTGGCAAGTTGTTGTGTGATTGTGGATGCACCACGGGCATCGCGGTGAATGGCGTAATCTTTAAGTGCGGCGAAGATGCCGATGGGGTCGATACCCTTGTGGTGGAAGAAACGTTCGTCCTCCGTGTCGATGAGCGCACGGAAGAACTCAGGGTTGATTTCCTCATATTTTACTGGAGTGCGGTTCTCGTTGAAAAACTTGCCGAGCAGTACGCCATCGGCACTGTATATCTCAGAAGCCTGGTTGCTGACAGGATTCTTAATCTGTGAAATGCCGGGCGACTTTCCGAAAAGCCAAAGGAAGTTGATATCTACGGCACCAAGATAAATTACAAGTAGCACCACGAACGTGACCATAGCCACCACGGTCTTGATGTACCATCTCTTTCCTTTATACAATCCTTTATACCACGAACCGAAGTTTCGGATCGCTGACCAGATGGAGCCAAAAAAACGTGCTACGACTCCTTTTCTTCTCTCTTCGTTATCGTTCATACTCGAGATGTTTTTGTTCAGTTCACTCGTCAACTTGTTCACTCGTCAACTTGTCAACTATAAAATTATTTATTTTTTCTGTTTCAGCGGCATCAAACCATACGATGTCGTCGTCTTTCTTATACCATGTAAGTTGCTTGCGGGCATATCGGCGTGTGTTGCCTTTTATCCGTTCCACAGCCTCGTCGAGCGACCAATGTCCGTCAATATAGTTGAACATTTCCTTGTAACCTACTGTGTTGAGCGCATTTAGCTGCCTCATTGGATAGAGTCTCATGGCTTCCTCCTCCAGACCTTCTTCCATCATTGAATCAACGCGGCTGTTGATGCGCTGGTAGAGTGTCTCACGCTGGCGGTTGAGTGCTATCTTTACTATGCGGAACGGACGCTGTTTCCTCTCCCTTACGCGGAACGACGTATAGGTGAGGCCTGTCTGATAACAAATCTCCAGACCATGTACCACACGTCGTGCATTGTTTCGGTCAACGATGTCGTAGTATTCCGGGTCCTTCTCCTTTAGTTCGTTGAGGAGAGTCTGCAGACCCTCGTCGGCAAGTCGCCGCTTGTAGAGTTCCCTGACATCGTCGCGTATAGTGGGAATGTCGTCGATACCGTTGCATACGGCATCAATGTACATCATGCTCCCTCCCGTTATCAGTGCAATGCCGTCGTTGCGTCCCTCAAACATTTTGCTCAGCAGTTCCATCACTTCTTGCTCATACATGGAGGCATTGTAGTAGGCATCCAAGTCGAGCGTGCCTACGAAATAATGTTTCACACGCGCAAGCTGGATCTCGGTTGGCGCTGCCGTGCCTATCTGCATGCCCCGGTATATTTGACGGGAGTCGGCATTGATGATGGGAATGCCGTAACTCTCCGCAATGTTGAGGCATAGGTCGGTCTTGCCAACGGCTGTAGGTCCAGTGATGACGAGGAGCGTGTTCATTGTCAGCGTATTACACCGCGTTTAGAGTTCTCGAAGAACTTGCAGATATACTCAACCTCCTTTACGCCGGGATATTTTGCCCTTGCCTCCTGTATGCCATCCTTTATTATGCCGTTGGCATAGATGGTGCGGTAGGTGTCGTGTATCATGTCTATCTGCTCGTTGCTGTAGCCACGTCGGCGTAGTCCGATGATGTTGATGCCGCAGTAGCGTGTCGGCTCCTTGCCTGCTATAACGTATGGTGGGATGTCGAGGCTGAAGCGGCAACCGCCCTGGATCATGACGTAACCTCCAATGCGGCAGAACTGATGGCAGAGTACTGTGGCGCTGATAATGGCGTTGTCGTCAATCTCCACCTCTCCGGCAAGTTTTGTTGAGTTGCCGATGATGAGACCACTGCCGAGGATGCAGTCGTGGGCGACGTGCATATTCTCCATAAGGAGGTTGTTGGAACCAACCACGGTCTTTCCACGACTTGCCGTACCACGGCTGATAGTCACGTTTTCGCGTATGCTGTTGTTGTCTCCAATCTCACACAGTGTCTCTTCTCCCTTAAATTTCAAGTCCTGCGGCTTGGTGCTGATGCTTGCGCCTGGGAAGAACTCGTTGCCGTTGCCTATGCGTGCGCCCTGGTGTATGGTGACGCTGTTGAGCAACTTGTTGTTATCTCCAATGACAACATCCTTGTCTATGTAACAGAATGGCCCTATCTCGTTGTTGTCTCCAAGCTTTGCTTCGGGATGAACGAAGGCCATTGGACTGATTGTGTTCATATGTTAATATTGAAATATTGAAATATTGAAAAATTGAAATAATTAAGTTTCGCTTTTGCTCAACACATATTATTTGTTCTTCACAATCTGTGCGGTGAACGTGGCTTCGGAAACGACGTGGTCGCCTACGAAGACGTAGCCCTTCATCGACGATATGCCGTGGCGTATCGGTGCCAGAAGGTCAACCTTGAAGAGGAGAGTGTCGCCAGGCACTACCTTCTGACGGAACTTCACGTCGTCGATTCTCAGGAAGTATGTTGACCAGCGCTCTGGCTCTTCCACGGAGTTGAGAACCAGCAGTCCTCCACACTGTGCCATCGCCTCTATTTGCAGAACGCCAGGCATTACTGGTTCCTGTGGGAAATGTCCCTGGAAGAATGGCTCGTTGCTTGTCACGTTCTTCACGCCTACAATGCTTGTAGCTCCGAGTGCTATTACCTTATCCACGAGCTGCATAGGATAGCGGTGGGGGAGAAGCTCACGGATGCGGTTGACATCCATCAGCGGCTCCTCGTTGGGATCGTAGATGGGAGCTTGGATCTCGTGCTTGCGGATTTCCTTGCGCATCTGGCGTGCGAACTTGTTGTTGATGGTGTGTCCAGGACGTGTGGCTATGATGCGACCCTTTATTGGCTTGCCTATTAGTGCCATGTCGCCAATGATGTCGAGCAACTTGTGGCGTGTGCACTCGTTTTCCCATACAAGAGGCTTATGCTGGATATAGCCAAGGTTTGTCGCATCGCGGTGCTCTGCGTGGAGCATGTCGGCGAGCTTGTCGAGCTGCTCCTGCGAGATTTGCTTCTCGTAGATTACGATGGCGTTGTCGAGGTCGCCTCCCTTGATAAGGTTGGCGTTGAGCAGAGGTTCAATGTCGCGCACGAAAACGAAAGTGCGTGCAGGAGAGATTTCTTTGGAGAAATCCTCCATGCGGTCGAGTGAGGCAAACTGGCTGTCGATGTATTTCGAGTTGAAGGAGCACATGGCTGTGATGCTGAACTCCTCGTCGGGCAGAATGGTTATGCAAGAACCTGTATTCTCGTCCTTAACCTCAATTTTCTTGCGTATGACGTACCAGTCCTTTGGCGCGTTAAGCTCCTCAACACCAACCTCATTTATTTTATCAACATATTTAACAGCGCTTCCGTCGAGTATTGGGAACTCAGGACCATTCACCTGTATGAGGCAGTTGTCGATGCCGAGGGCGTAAAGTGCAGCCAGTCCATGCTCCACGGTGGATATGCGTATGTCGCCTTTGCCGAGCACGGTTCCACGCTGGGTGTCGATAACATTCTCGGCTATTGCTTCCACTATAGGCTCTCCCGGAAGGTCGATGCGCTGAATCTTATATCCGTGGTTCTCTTTTGCAGGATTGAAGGTGACGGTCAGACTGAGACCTGTGTGAAGTCCTTTCCCGCAAAGCGAGAAACTTCCCTTCAACGTCGTTTGTTTCGTCATATTCATTCTTAAACTGTTTTGTTTTTCAATTCTTCTACTTGTTTTTGCAACTCGTTGAGCTGCTTGTATATCTCAGGAAGGCGACGGAATATGGCCTGCGACTTGAAATAAGCCTTTGGCTCCATCGGCGGTGTCCCGATGAGGGTCTCGTTGCCTTTTATCTTGCCTGGTACTCCCGACTGTGCGCCGAGGAATGTCTTGTCGCCTATGGTGATGTGGCCGGCAATGCCTACCTGACCGCCGAACATACACCAAGATCCTACCTTGGTGCTGCCTGCAATGCCCACTTGTGCCGACATTACGGTGTTCTCGCCTATCTCGCAGTTGTGTGCCACCTGAACAAGGTTGTCGAGCTTCACTCCCTTGTGTATTATGGTGCTGCCCATCGTTGAGCGGTCAACGCAGGTGTTGGCTCCTATCTCTACATTGTCCTCAATTATGACATTGCCTATCTGTGGAATCTTGTCGTAGCACTCGCTGTTGGGCGCGAATCCGAAGCCGTCAGCACCAATCACACAGCCTGCGTGGAGGACACAATTGTTGCCAATCTTACAGTGATGATAGACAACGGCATTGCTGTATATCTCCGTGTTGTCTCCTACAGAAGCCTTCTCTCCAATGGTGACGTGAGGATGCAGCACGCATCCGTCGCCGATTACCACGTCAGGGCCGATAGCAACGAAAGGACCGATATAGCAGTCCTTGCCCACCTTTGCCGAAGGATGTATGAAGGCTAATGAGTCGATGCCCACTTTCTTTGGTTTCATGGAAGCATAGAGTTGCAGCAGCTTTGCCACACACTCGTAGGCATCCTTTACTCTTATCAGTGTAGCCTTTGTCTCCTTTTCCAACTTCACATCTTCGTTTATCAGCACTATCGACGACTCCGTGTCGTAGATATAGTGGAGGTATTTCATGTTTGAGAGGAAAGAGATTGCTCCCTTTTTGCCCTCTTCTATCTTGGCAAATGTATTGACGCTCGCCAATTCGTCTCCCTCAACTTTTCCGCCGACGTATTCGGCTATCTGTTTAGCTGTAAATTCCATATCGCATCAATGTTATTAAAGACCATGCTCCTTCAATACCATATCCATCTGATCTTTCAGCTCCTTTGCCTTCTCGCCTGCCACAACGTCGAAGTCAGTGCCGTTGCTGGCGTAGATGATGCCGCGTGAGCTGTTAACCAGAAGTCCGCAGTCGGAAGTCATACCGTAGCGGCAAACCTCCTCAAGGCTTCCTCCCTGCGCACCAACGCCAGGCACGAGCAGGAAATGGTCGGGTGCAACACGGCGGATGTCCTCAAACATCTTTCCTTGTGTCGCGCCCACTACATACATCATATTGTCAGGAGTTCCCCACTGCTGACTCTTGCGCAGCACTTTCTCAAACAGGCGCTCGCCGTTTGTGTCCTCTGTAAGTTGGAAGTCGTGGCTTCCCTTGTTGCTGGTCAGTGCAAGCAGTATCACCCACTTTCCCTCGTAGCCGAGGAACGGTGTTACGCTGTCCTCGCCCATGTAGGGCGCAACTGTCAGCGAGTCAACATCATATTCCTCGAAAAACGTGCGTGCATACATGGCCGATGTGTTTCCAATGTCGCCACGTTTTGCGTCGGCGATGATGAAATGGTTGGGGTAGTATTTCCTCAGATAGTTTACTGTCTTCTCAAAAGCCATCAAGCCCTTTACTCCGAAAGCCTCATAGAAGGCAAGGTTTGGCTTGTATGCCACACAATACTCTGCCGTGGCGTCGATAATTGCCTTGTTAAAGGTGAATATTGGTTCCGGACCTTCGAGCAAGTGCTGTGGCACCTTTTTGAGGTCGGTGTCAAGACCTACGCAAAGGAAAGTGCGCTTGGTCTTTATCTGTTCTATAAGTTGTTGTCTATTCATCGTAAAAAACTTTTATTCTCAAAATTAAAATTCTTAATTGTCACAGTTCTCACTCAGACTAAAGCTCCGCCTCCTTCATTCGTTCGGCGTTCTCAGCCACGGTCAATGCGTCAATCATGTCTTGGATATTGCCACCGAGGAATCCCTGCAGGTCGTGGGTGGTGTAGCCTATGCGGTGGTCGGTCACTCGTCCCTGTGGGAAATTGTATGTGCGAATCTTTGCGCTGCGGTCGCCCGTGGAGACAAGCGTCTTGCGGCGGTTGGCAATGTCATCGACATATTTCTGGTGCTCCTTGTCATAAATAAATGTACGCAAGCGTGCGAGCGCGCGCTCCTTATTCTTAGGTTGGTCGCGAGTTTCGGTACACTCGATGAGAATTTCCTCTGTCTCTCCGGTGTTGGGGTTCTTCCACATATAGCGCAGACGAACTCCAGACTCCACCTTGTTGACATTCTGTCCTCCGGCTCCCGACGAGCGGAAGGTGTCCCATTTTATCTCGCCTTCGTTGATGTTCACCTCAAACTTGTCGGCTTCAGGAAGCACGGCAACAGTTGCGGCACTTGTCTGCATGCGTCCATTGCTTTCGGTTACGGGCACTCGCTGCACGCGGTGTACGCCCGACTCATATTTCAATACGCCATAAACTCCTTCGCCGCTGACAGCAAAATCAATTTCCTTAAATCCTCCCACGGCACCTTCGCTGACGCTGGTGATGGAGAGGTTCCAACCTTTCGACTCGCAGAACTTCTTGTACATGGCAAAGATGTCGCCTGCAAAGAGGCATGCCTCGTCGCCTCCTGTGCCGGCGCGGATTTCCATTTCCACGTTTTTGGCGTCCTCAGGGTCTTTGGGGACGAGTGCAATCTTTATTTCTTCTTCTATTTTTGGCTGAAGCTCCTCATTGACAGATAGTTCCTCACGTGCCATCTCCTTCATCTCAGGGTCGCTCTCGTTGGCAAGAATGTCCTTTGCCTCTACTATTGAGTTGAGGCATGCTATATATCTTTTGCGTGCATCCATAATGTCGCCGAGGTCCTTGTATTCGCGTGTCAGTTTCACGAATCGCTGCTGGTCGGCTATCACCGATGGGTCGGTAATAAGAGTGGACACTTCCTCAAAACGGCTTACCAATCCGTCGAGTTTTTGCAGTATGCTGTTGTTCTCAATCATTAGGGTTCAACGAACTTTAATTCTCTAATGTTTTAAAATTGTTTTTTTTAATTAATCGCGGAATTTCTTTATTCGTAGTCGAAAGTTCCGTACTCCGACTTTATGGTCAGGCTCTTCTTGCCCTCCTCGATGTGACCCACAATCTGTGCGTCGATGTTGAAGCTGCGGCTTGTTTCTATCACCTTCTCCGCATCCTCTGGTCTGACATAGATTTCCATGCGGTGACCCATGTTGAACACCTTGTACATCTCTTTCCATTCTGTGCCGCTCTCGTCGTGTATGACACGGAACAGTGGAGGAATAGGGAACATGTTGTCCTTCACCACGCGGCAATTGTCGCCTACGAAATGCAATACCTTTGTCTGTGCGCCTCCGGTGCAGTGTACCATTCCGTGAATCTGCGGACGCATAAGGTCGAGCAACTTCTTTATTACCGGAGCATAGGTGCGGGTAGGGGAGAGGACGAGTTGTCCAGCGTTGACCTCCACGCCTTCCACTGCCTGGTCAAGCCTGTAGCTGCCGCTATAGACGAGTTCCTCTGGCACAGCATGGTCGAAGGTTTCAGGATATTTCTCTGCAATATACTTGTTGAACACGTCGTGGCGGGCCGAGGTCAGTCCGTTGCTTCCCATTCCTCCGTTGTATGAGGTTTCGTATGTAGCCTGTCCGCATGATGACAATCCTACGATTACATCGCCCGGACGTATGTTTGCGTTGTCTATCACGTCGCTGCGCTTCATTCTGCAGGTTACGGTAGAGTCCACGATGATGGTCCTGACGAGGTCGCCCACGTCTGCAGTCTCACCT
>SAMEA3663038__coassemble_480_pt1 | contig 12891 bp, 5 predicted proteins | sample SAMEA3663038__metabat2_low_PE_036 | metagenome-assembled genome bin SAMEA3663038 (sample SAMEA3663038) | pig gut metagenome | biome: pig gut; feature: pig-associated habitat; material: faeces | place: France | collected 2012 | reverse complement strand
GTATGTGTCCTGATAAGACAACATCCTTACATTCTTACAGATGGTGCGTGAACCCTTGTCTTGCAGACATACTGCACGACCTGCAGCACCTGAGCCGTAATAGTCGAGGGCATTCTGTAGAGTGATGTCCTGCAGATAAGTGTTCTTTCCGAGGTTGAGTATGGTGGCAGTGGTACCGATACCTTCGTTTGCCACGTCGGGAGCATTCTTGATTATTGTTCCCTCCATGCTCTCACCGATGATGGAAATGTTGTTTCCGCTCACCTTAGTCAGACAGGTCTCGCCAAGGTCGTATGTACCGTTTGGCACGAAAATCTTTGTGCGTGAGTCGTCGGTAGCCTGTGAATTGGCAATCTCAAGAACTGCCAGCAGGTTATCGGCATCGCCAGCCTTCACCATAAAGTAGCCATTGTCGCCCTTCTTGATGTCGGAGTTTACATCATTTATTATCGTTACGTTGTGGATATATGTCGTTCCACTGAACGATAAGGTGAGGGTAGTGGCCTCGCCAGTGTATTCGAACGAACCGCTCTGTCCGTCGGTCTGAACCTGTGCTGCAATAGTGTTCAAAACATTGCCATTGGCATCGGAGAGGGTTATTTCTCCTGCGCTATATCTGCACAAACCGAGATTGATGTAGGCGTGTCCAGCCACAAGCAGGTTGAGCTTAGCGCCTGCAGAGAACGACCAACCGTGTGTTCCGTCGTGGTACTCTGCATTACCTTCTGGGTTGAACGCCTCGTGGTCGTCGGCGTAGAAATATTTGTCGGTAAGATTATAGTTATAGCGCTCATTGCCGTTCGACAACGACTCGTCCTTGGTTACTAAAGCATAGAGACTGAGGTCGGAAGTCACAACGTCTTCAGTTGTGAAGCGAAGACCGCCATCTACCTTTGCATACCAGCCGCGGAACTTGTAACCTGTAGCTATCTCTTCTGAATACTCGTAGGAGAAAGAGCCTATTGCAGCGTCCTTTTCAACAGTTTGTGTTGCAAGGGCATCGCCTGACACACCATAATATGTAAGGGTGAAGTCGGGCTTGTAGATAACCGTAAGAACGTATGTACACTCTGTTCCGTTTGCGCTTACCACTAATGTCACCACTCCATTGCCTTTGTCGTCGGTAGAGTAGGTGGTGGATGTTATCTCTCCGTTGTTAGTCGTAAGTCCGGTAAGAGGATTTTCTTCCGAAATCATTGTCTGTGACTTCGATATTTCCACTGTGGCGGTCATGGTTCCGTCATTCTGCTCGCTGAAGATGTCGTCGGCGGCATATTTTGTGCCGTTTACGCAGAGTTCGCCAAGCGAGGGTGTCTGCGAGAGATCTACCATGCCGTAGATGTCAATCTCCATCATGTATGCATTCTGCGAAGCGTTGAGGTTGGTCCAGCGCAACTGAACATTGGTGCGGTTAACTTCTGCATCCACGTCGCATCCCACAGCCGGATTAGCCACAGACTCAGAGATTACGACCCAATCCTCGTCGCCATCACCCTTAGCCTCCAGTTTCCAACCGCGGTTGCTTCCAGTTGCTCCATGCATATAGTGAACCTTGGTGATGGAAGCGAGGGCAGAGGTGGTGATATATGGCGATGCGCTTTTGGCTGCCATAAGGAAACCGCCTTCCCAATCAGGGAATTTTCCTGTGTTGAAGTTGGTTGCACCAATTTGGGTGTTGAAGATAGAGAATGTTATGTCCTCGTGACTATACTTTGTCTGCCACGTTACCGTTGTCTCTGTCTCTTCTGCTTTGGTCTCGTAACTTCCCCATTCCGTGAAGTTTGTGGAGTAGAGGCATTTCTCAATAGCTGTGGCGGCATTTATTCCCTCTGGAATGTTGTTCTTGAAATCCCACAATGCGGTAACTTCGCCTTGAGCCTTGGCGGCAATGGTGATCACAAGCATGAGGCATAATGCCCCAATAGTTCTTAGTCTGTTCATTTTGTTAGGTAATAAATTCAAGAATTTGGTTCTATTTCAATGACTCGTATTCGAGTGAAGCCCAGATGAACGGACCAACGCCTTTTGCATCGTTGTCTCTTACCGGCTCGCTAAGATAGTATGCATAAGATCCGTCGCGGCGCTTGTTCTCCTTCACGTTTGGAGCAGCCTTCTTAACAGCTTCGCTCATACCCGGACCAAGGCCTGCCACTGCACAGCAGTTTGTCAGCGATATGGTCTTGTCGGCATTCACGCGAATGAAGTTATTAATGATTCCCTCATAAGCCTTTTTGCCAGCCTTAAGATATTTCTCTCCAAGATAGCCCTTGTTGTAAGCCTTCAGCAGAACGTAAGCGAACATTGAGGAACATGTAGATTCAAGGTAGTTGCCCTCACGTTCAGGAGAGTCCATCACCTGATACCACACACCGGTCTTCTTGTCCTGCCACTTTATCACTGCGTCGAGGTCTTTCTTAAGCAGTTCTATCACCTCGCCCCTGCGGCTGTAGTCTTCTGGCATTGCGTCAAGCAACTCAATGAGTGCCATTGTGTACCAACCCTGGGCTCGTCCCCAGCAGTGCTGCGACAGACCTGTCTCCTTGTCTGCCCAGAACATCTCGTGAGTCTCGTCCCATGCGTGGCGGTTGAGTCCTGTCTTTGGGTCGAGAGTGCGCTCGTAAGTCTTGCTTATCTGGTCAACGGCATCGTCGTAGATTTTCTCTGCCTTCTTGGGCTTCAGCAACATGTTGGCTGTAAGGGCACGGTAGGGCAGTCCCATGAAAATTCCGTCGAGCCACACTTGATAGGCATAAATTGCCTTGTGCCAATATACACCTTCCTTAGTGCGTGGCTGCTTGTCGAGCTGCTTAATGAGTGTCTTCATGGCAGTGAGGTTCTTTGCCTCTGGATAAAGACCATACATACGGGCCACAAAGTGTCCCGTACGTATTTGGTCGAGGTTATAGTCCTCAATTTTGTATGTCTTTATTGCTCCTTTGGCGTCTATCATCGTGTCGGTATAGAGCTGACAGTATTTCCTTATGTCGTCGCCACCATATTTTAAATAGGTGTCGAGCATTGCCTCAAGCTCTATTCCCATCACGTAGCTCCAGCGTGGCTTCTTGGCGAAGTCGAGGAGGTAGGGCTGTGGCACACGTTTCATTTCCGAGAAGGTGAGCCACTGGCTGTAGTTGTCGAAAGGTTTTTTCTGAAGGCACAGTGAACCATTGATGAAGAGGTTGTTGAAGTTCACGTTTCGTGTCTTACCCGTAATCTTGTTGCCTTGCTTCACTCCGTTGAAGTGGCAGTTCTTCACATTGATGTCATAAACGTTTGTCACTGAGTCGAGAGCCACAATCAGAACACCATATTTGCTCTTCTGACAAGTGATGTTCTCAATGTTCACATTGCGTACCGTTGGTGCAAATCCGCGGCAACAAATCTCCCTTGGCTCGTAGTCGAGATTGATCTTCAGCACTGACTCACCGCACTGGCCTACTTCAATGTTTCGTGCGTAGATGTTCTCAATAATACCGCCACGGCAGGTGTTTGTCTTTATTCTTACCACGCGGTCGAGGTCTGGCGAGTCCATCTTGCAGTTTTCGGCGAAGAGGTTGCGGCAGCCACCGGTTATCTCGCTTCCGATAACTACACCTCCATGACCGTTCTTCATCATACAGTTGCGGATTATGATGTTCTCGCTTGGCTTGTTCCAGAGGCGTCCGTCGTTGTTTCGTCCGCTCTTCACCGCAATGCAGTCGTCGCCGGTGTTGAAGAAGCAATTCTCTATCAGCACTCCGTCGCACGACTCAGGGTCGCAACCGTCGCCGTTAGGTCCGTCGTTGGTAATTTGCACGCCGCGCACTGTTAAGTTCTTGCAGAGCAATGGGTGGATAACCCAAAATGGAGAGCGGAGCAGTGTCACGTTCTCAATCAGGATGTTCTCGCATGAATAGAGGTTTATGAGCTGTGGGCGCAGACCGTCCTTTGCAGTGAACCTGCGCTCCTTCATGTCAACGCCGTCCTCGGCATATTTCAGCAGTCGCGCACGCGCCCCCTGGTTCTGTCCCACTTCGCCTTTTTTCCATCCGTAGGTGTCCTTTCCGCACCATTTCCACCATGTGGCATTCTCACCGCCACCGTCGATGGTACCTTCGCCAGTGATGGCGATGTCTGTCTGCTTGTAGGCATAGACACATGGTTGCAGGTTGTAGCAGTCGAGACCTTCCCAACGTGTTGGTACAATAGGGTAGAGCTCTGGCTGGAACGCGAAGAGCAGCACTCCGCCTTTCTCCACGTGGAGGTTCACCTTGCTGAGCAGTGTGATTGCGCCTGTGTTGAAAGTTCCCTCCGGAACAATCACTCGTCCACCTCCGGCCTTTGAGCAAGCGGCAATGGCTTTGTTAATCGCCTTTTGGTTCACTGCTGCCGTGGCATTAGGGCTTGCGCCGAACGCCGTGATGGAGTAGTCCTTGTCCTTGAACTCAGGTTGTTTGATACTTTGTTCGATTTGTTTGTACTCTGTTTCCCAGGCGTCCGCAAGAGCCACCATTGGGAACATTAATAACGCTAAGAATAATTTGATGTGCTTCATAAATTGTTTTTATTATTTGTTTTCAGTTTTGCTCACGGCGGCAAAGTTACAAAAAAAAAGTCAAACTATCCGCTCTTTAACTCCTTTTAACTACATCTAATTCCAAACACCCCTTATGCCTCCACCTTGACTTCACTCCAAAGTCGGTGCGTGATCCAATTTTTTTTGCCATCTCGGTATGGTTACACCTACATTGGTCTATGTTTTCATTGACTAATAAAACAAAAAATCATTGTAAAATAATGAATAGTTGAAAAAAGTTGCAAAACAATTTGGAGCGAATTAAAAAAAACATTACTTTTGCACACGGTAACTATACATTAACTCTTTTAACGAAGAAAACTATGAAAAAGAAAATCCAATTCAGTCTTGTATATCGAGACATGTGGCAATCTTCCGGCAAGTTTCAGCCGCGAAAGGACCAGTTGGAACGAATAGCTCCAGTTATCATCGACATGGGTTGTTTCGCCCGTGTGGAGACCAACGGAGGCGCTTTTGAGCAGGTTAACCTCTTGGCAGGCGAAAATCCGAACGACGCTGTGAGGGCTTTCTGCAAGCCTTTCAACGAGGTGGGAATAAAGACCCACATGCTCGACCGTGGTCTCAATGCTCTTAGAATGTATCCTGTTCCCGACGATGTGCGTCAGCTGATGTATAAGGTGAAGCACGCACAGGGAGTGGACATTCCACGTATCTTCTGCGGACTTAACGATGTGCGCAACATCATACCAAGCATAAAATGGGCTGCCGAGGCAGGTATGACACCACAGGCAACGCTCTGCATCACCACTTCTCCCATCCACACCGCTGAATACTACAGCGACATCGCCGACAAGCTTATTGCCGCTGGAGCTCCGGAAATCTGCCTTAAGGACATGGCGGGTATTGGTCAGCCGGCATTGCTTGGCAAGCTCACCAACATGATAAAGACAAAGCATCCCGATGTCATAATACAGTATCACGGACATTCTGGTCCAGGTCTCTCCATGGCTTCAATACTCGAGGTCTGCAACAACGGTGCCGACATCATCGACACAGCCATTGAACCGCTGAGCTGGGGTAAGGTGCACCCGGACATCATCTCCGTACAGAGCATGCTGAAAAACGAGGGATTCGACGTTCCGGAAATAAACATGGCTGCATACATGCAAGCCCGTTCGCTCACTCAAGAGTTTATCGACGACTGGCTTGGCTATTTCATCAATCCTCAAAACAAGCACATGTCCTCGCTGCTTCTCGGCTGTGGACTCCCCGGTGGCATGATGGGCTCAATGATGAGCGACCTCGGAGGCATCCACTCCGTGATAAACAAACTGCGTGTGGCTAAGGGCGCAAAGGAGCTGGACATTGACGAGATGCTTGTTAAGCTATTCGACGAGGTGGCATACGTTTGGCCTCGCGTGGGATATCCACCACTCGTAACCCCATTCTCACAATATGTAAAGAACATTGCCCTGATGAACCTCCTCACAATAGAGCAGGGAAAGGGACGCTTCGTAATGATGGACGACTCCATGTGGGGAATGATTCTTGGCAAGAGTGGAAAGGTGCCTGGCGACATCGACCCGGAGCTTGTGGCTCTCGCAGAGAAGCAGGGGCGAAAGTTCACCACCGACGACCCGCATACTCTTATTCCAAATGCGCTTGACGGCTTCCGCAAGGAAATGGCAGACAATGGCTGGGAGGCAGGCAAGGACGACGAGGAGCTCTTTGAACTTGCAATGCATCCAGAGCAATATCGCAATTACAAGAGCGGACAGGCAAAGAAGAATTTCCTTGCCGACCTGCAGAAGGCAAAGGACGCCAAACTTGGAAGCAAACTTACTCCGGAAGAGCTGGCAGCCTTCAAACACGCAAAGGCAGACGCCATTACTGCACCAGTGGCAGGTATTGTTTATTTCGACTTCGCTGGCGAGGGTGTCAACAAGTGTCTCGAACCTTTCGTTGGCCAGCAGTACAAGGAAGGCGACACCTATTGTTACATTCAGGCAAGCTGGGGGGAGATAGTTCCTATACCTGCCGCCATCGGAGGAAAACTCGTAGATGTGGCTGTAAAGCAAGGTTCAAAGGTTCGCCGTGGTGACAACCTCGGTTGGATTGAGCGATGAAAGTTGAAAAAAAAGATGAATGTATTAGAACTGATTGATAAGTATTATCCTGAGGACAACGCACTTAAGCGACTTTTGTTAAAGCATAGTCGAGACGTTGCCCACAAGGCTCTTGAGATAGTGCGTCGGCATCCTGAATTGTGTGCCGACGCACAATTCGTTCATGACGCGGCAATGCTTCACGACATCGGCATCTGCATGACAGACGCTCCAGGAATACATTGCCATGGCACCGACCCATATATTCTCCATGGCATCGACGGAGGCAAGATGCTGCGAAGCGAAGGGCTTGCCGCCCTTGCCCGCGTCTGCGAGAGACACACAGGCACAGGCATTACCATAGACCAGATACGCTCCAGGAAACTCCCAATGCCCGAAGCTGACTATAGCCCAGAGACAATAGAGGAACAGATAGTCTGCTATGCTGACAAATTCTTCTCAAAGTCACATCCCGATCGTGTACGCACCGTGGAACAGACAGCAAAGAGTCTTGAGAAGTTCGGTAAAGAGTCTGTCAGCCGTTTCAACAGATGGGCTGCTATGTTTGAGTAATCTTCGGCAGCACGTTAAAATTTGTGTTAAATAAGGATAAGCGTAATGTTTTTCCACATTTTTGCAGTAATTTTGCAGCCGTGAGAAAAAAGACATTGATATTCTTGTTGCTTTTTGCCTTCATTTTCCTATGGGCATCTGTACCTCCAAGATATTTTGGCGGAGGAAGAAATACGGACGGGAAGGACAGCACGGCAGTGGCTCCCGACTCTGTGCCACAGGACACCACAAAAGGCAAGGCACCACAACAGAAAGACACAACAGCACTGACAGCAGGTCCTGACACTACACAGATGGACTCGCTGCAGCTTGCCATATACCACCACAATAAGGCTATTGACGATTCGCTTGCTTTCGACAGCATCAACCGAAGAAGGAAAAACGGCATCGACTCGCCGGTGAAATACACTGCCGAAGACTCGCTTACCTACGAGGCTGCCACTGGCTTGGCTCATCTCTACGGAAACTCTAACGTGAAGTATCAGGACATGGACCTTCAGAGCGACAAGATATATATGAATCTCGACAGTAGCCTTGTTCACGCCACAGGTTCGGCTGATTCCACTGGTGTATTGTTTGGAACTCCTGTCTTCCAGATGGGAAGCGACACTTACGAGAGCGACACCATGGCTTTCAATTTCAAGACAAAGAAGGGTCTCATCACCGGAGTCTATACCCAACAGGACGAGGGATATATGACCAGCGAGATATCCAAGCGAAACGAGAAAGGCGAAATGTTTCTGAAGCATGGAAAATACACCACCTGCGACGATCCCCATCCCGACTTCTACATAGCCATGTCGAGGGCAAAGGTCCGTCCGGGAAAGGATGCCGTTTTCGGTCCTGCCTATCTCGTCGTGTGTGATGTGCCTCTCCCTCTTGCCGTACCCTACGGCTTCTTCCCCTTCACCAAGAGCTATTCCAGCGGACTCATCATGCCGACCTACGGCGACGAGACAGAACGCGGTTTCTATCTGCGCGACGGCGGTTACTATTTCGCCATCAGCGACAAGATGGACCTGAAGTTGCTTGGCGAGATTTACACCAAAGGCTCATGGGGACTTTCCGCAGCATCAAACTACACCAAGCGCTACAAATACAGCGGCAGCTTCTATGCCAGCTACCAGAACACCATAAACGGCGAAAAGAACATGCCAGACTATATGAAGCAGACAAGCTTCAAGATACAGTGGAGCCACCGACAGGATGCCAAGGCAAATCCCTTCCGCACACTCTCGGCAAGCGTGAACTTCGCCACGAGCAGCTACGAGAAGAACAACCTCACGTCTATGTATAACCCGCAGAGTTTCGCACAGACCACAAGAACGTCGTCGATAGCCATGACAAACACTTTCTCGAGCATCGGGTTGACTCTGAGCACCACAATGAACCTCAGCCAGAACGTGAAGGACTCCACCATAGCCATGACCCTTCCAGACCTCAACATCTCCGTAAGCCGCTTCTATCCGTTCAAGAGGAAGAAGGCGGCGGGAAAAGAACGCTGGTATGAGAAAATCTCCATGTCATATACGGGTCAGCTTTCCAACTCCATAACAACGAAGGAAGACAAACTGCTCCACTCCAGCCTCACGCGCGACTGGCGTAACGGAATGAAGCACAACATACCCATCAGCGGCAACTTCACGCTTTTCGGCTATTTGAACATCAATCCGTCCATCAACCTCTCCGACCGTATGTACACCAACAAGGTACAGAAGTCGTGGGACGACGTGCGACAGGTGGAGGTTAACGACACCATCGATGGTTTCTACAACATCTACGACTGGAACATGAGCGTCAGCGCCTCCACTAAGCTCTACGGATTCTTCATACCGTCGAGAAAGATTTTCGGCGACAAGATACAAGCCATACGCCACGTCCTCACTCCACAGGTGAGCTTCAGCTATGCGCCTGATTTCAGTGCGTCGAGATATGGCTACTATGAGACATACCAGAAGACAGACAAGGACGGAAACGTGTCGCTCGTGGAGTACTCGCCATATTCGGGAGGACTTTATGGTGTGCCGGGAAAGGGGAAGACGGGAAGCGTCTCTATGGACATCTCCAACAACATAGAGATGAAGATAAAGACCGACGACGACTCCACGGGCTTCAAGAAGATAAGCATCATCGACGAGCTTGGCGCATCGATGTCCTACAACTTCGCCACCGACATACGTCCGTGGAGCGACCTCAGCACACGCCTTCGCCTTCGTCTGACGAAAAGCTATACTCTCAACCTCAACGCCACCTTCGCCACCTACGCCTACGAGCTCGACGAGAACGGCAACCCACGTCTGAGCGAGCACACCACTCTCTACAGCCAGGGAAAGTTCGGACGCTTCCAGGGTATATCTCAGAATCTCTCCTATACCATTGACAACAAGAAGATTTCTGATTTCTTCAAAAGACTAAGGGGAGAAAAGGTTGACAAGAAAGACGACAAGAAAAATAAAAACGGACTCGACGACGAGGAGGAAGACGAGTTTAACCGTGAGACAAACGAGGACGACACCATGCAGAAAGGACAGCGAGGCGCGAGGAAGGAAAACGCGGGAAAGGCTGAGACCGACGAGGATGGCTATATGAAGTTCAGCATGCCTTGGTCGCTCAGCTTCGGCTACGGTATCTCCATGAGGGAGAATACTGGAGGAAAGTTCGACTACGACAAGATGCGCTATCCCTATTCCTTCTCTCAGACGCTCAACGTGAGTGGTAACGTCCGTATCAGCGACGGATGGAACATCAGCTTCTCCTCTGGCTACGACTTCGAGAACCACAAGATATCCATGACCACCGCATCTCTTGGACGTGACCTTCACTGTTTCAACATGTCGTGCTCCGTTGTGCTTGCTCCCTACACAAGCTACAATTTCTCGTTCCGCTGTAATGCCGCCACGCTCACCGACGCCCTTAAATACGACAAGCGAAGCAGCTACAGCAATGCGGTGCAATGGTATTAAAAAGACATAGTTTAAAGAACATTCCAATATGTCAGAACTCCATCCTTTGGTAAAAGACCTTGCGTTGATTCTTGTTGTCGCAGGTGTTGTGACACTGATTTTCAAGAAGTTGAAGCAGCCGTTGGTGTTGGGCTATATTGTAGCTGGATTCGTAGTAAGTCCTCACATGCCCTACACCATGTCTGTGGTAGATAAGGCTGACGTTCAGTCGTGGGCTGACATCGGTGTTATCTTCCTTCTTTTCTCTCTCGGTCTCGACTTCTCTTTCAAGAAGATACTGAAAATGGGGGCTGCTCCCGTCATTGCCGCCATTACAATAATATTCTGCATGATGTTTCTTGGCTTTGCCGTGGGAAAGTCGTTCGGGTGGAGTCAGATGGACTGTATCTTCCTCGCAGGAATGCTTGCCATGTCGTCCACCACTATTATATATAAGGCGTTCGACGACATGGGTCTCCGTCAGCAACACTTTGCAAGCCTTGTCATGAGTGTTCTCATACTGGAGGACATCCTTGCCATCGTCATGATGGTGATGCTGTCGTCCGTAGCCCGTGGCAGCAATCCCGACGGCGGGGAGATGCTTGGCAGCGTAATGCGCATTGGTTTCTTCCTTATCCTCTGGTTCATCGTCGGTATCTCTGTCTTGCCCATGTTCCTCCGTGCCACACGAAAGCTCATCAACGAGGAGACACTCCTTGTTGTCTCGCTTGGCTTGTGTTGCCTTATGGCTGTTGTCTCCACCCAGGTAGGCTTCAGCAGTGCCTTCGGTGCCTTTGTAATGGGAAGCATCCTTGCCGAGACCGTTGAGGCAGAGAAAATAATCAAACTCGTCGAGCCGGTGAAGAACCTCTTTGGTGCCATCTTCTTCGTTTCCGTAGGTATGCTCGTCGATCCTGCCATACTTGTGGAGTATGCCGTTCCTATATGCGTCATTGTGTTGACAATACTTTTGGGTCAGAGTATCTTCGGGTCCTTTGGCTATTTGCTTAGCGGGCAGACGCTGAAGACAGCCATGAAATGTGGTTTCTCCATGGCTCAGATTGGTGAGTTTGCCTTCATCATCGCCTCTCTCGGACTTTCCCTTGGAGTCATCAGCGATTTCCTCTATCCAGTGGTCGTAACCGTGTCGGTCATCACCACCTTCCTCACTCCCTATATGATTCGTGCCTCGGAGCCTTGCTATAAGATGCTCGACCGCCGTCTGTCCAGGAGCACCATAATGTTCCTCAACAACATCACACTTGGTCATCCGTCGGGTGCAGGTGCAAAAAACAACTGGAAGAGCCTCCTTACTCAGATGACGATAAACACCATAGTATATTCCATTCTCTCCGTCACTGTAACAGCAGTTATGCTCACCTTTTTCCTGCCTTTTATCCGCCATCTCCTCGTTGGTTGGCACTGGACGGCAAACTTCATCTGCGGTTTCATCACCATTGTAGCCATGTCGCCTTTCCTTCGTGCCATGGTGGTGAAGAAAAACCATAGTGAGGAGTTCAAGGCGTTGTGGGCTGAGAGCCGTCTTAACCATCTGCCGCTGCTCTTCACCATACTTGTGCGTGTTGTAATAGCTTGTTCGTTTGTGTTCTATGTGTTCAACTATCTCAGCCGCTTTGCCGATGCCCTCATCATAGCCTTGGCAGTGGCTGTCATTGTTCTCTTCGTGCTCTCTCGCGGACTTAAGCACAGCTCCATTCGCTTAGAGCGAATGTTCATTCAGAACCTTCGTTCGCGCGACATAGAGGCGCAGATGCGTGGCAGGAAACGCCGACCGCTCTATGCCGGTCATCTTCTCGACCGCAACATCCACATCAGTGAGATCACTGTCCCCATCGACTCCCGCTGGATAGGTCAGACGCTCCAGGAGCTTGAGCTCCGCCAGAGGTTTGGCGTTCATGTGAGCAGCATATTGCGTGGCAACCACCACATCAACATTCCCGATGCCCATGAGATTATTATGCCTTCCGACCGTCTTCAGATTATCGGCGATGACCATCAGCTCTCGCAGTTGGCTGAGGCAGTAAAGGCGGAGGTGTTTGCCATAGAGGAGTTTGACCAGCAGGACATGAAGCTTCGCCAGCTCCTCATCACCGGTTCGTCGCCCCTTCTCGACATTTCCCTCAAGGACAGTGGCATACGCGACCGCTACAGATGTATGGTAGTAGGTCTTGAGGAGGGCAAGGAACGCCTCTCCCAAGTGCCCCCTTCGAGAAAGTTCCGCAAGGGCGACATAGTATGGATAGTGGGGGAGGAAGCAAACCTCAAGGAATTGATGCAGTAGCTCGTGCCACCATATTGTAGTGGGAATAAAAAATAAGGTTATTTCCTTGGAGAAATGAAACAAAATGTTTATCTTTGCGGCAAATATTAAAAAATGTTTTACTATGAAGTACCCAATAGGAATACAAAGCTTTGACCAAATTCGTGAAGATGGTTATGTCTATGTTGACAAGACGGCATTGATTTATGACCTTGTCAGCAAGGGAAAGATATATTTCCTCAGCCGCCCCCGACGCTTTGGCAAAAGCCTCCTCATCTCCACACTCGAAAACTATTTCCTCGGACGCAGGGAGCTGTTTCGCGGTCTTGCCATCGACTCGTTAGAGAAGGAGTGGGCAGAGTATCCTGTGTTTCATATTGACTTCAACGGCAATAACTTCACCTCGCCGCTGGAACTACAGAAATCCATTGAGACTTTTATTGCAATGCAAGAAGAAAAGTATGGTAAGAATCC
>SAMEA3663038__coassemble_478_pt1 | contig 12922 bp, 10 predicted proteins | sample SAMEA3663038__metabat2_low_PE_036 | metagenome-assembled genome bin SAMEA3663038 (sample SAMEA3663038) | pig gut metagenome | biome: pig gut; feature: pig-associated habitat; material: faeces | place: France | collected 2012 | reverse complement strand
TTCGTAAGCAGTCGATTGAGAAACTATCCAAATCAATCGACGACTATCTTTTCGCTCTTGAATTCTTTATATCTAATCTAAATCAGAAACTTTGCGTTGGAAAAACTGCAATTATAGTTAATACATACTATTTTGTTTATAACATGTTCGTTAAGAACAGAGCAAATTTAGAAAATGTGCTCTACATAGAAGAAAAACTGAAATATGTCAGACATTCGCTCATGAAATTTCTTGTTAAGAAATATAGAGTGTTTTTATTTATTCTCAGTCTGTTTACTTTGCCTCCGTTGACAGATTTAATACTGAACAATGGTTTTATGAGAAGAAAAATTTTCTATATAAATTGTTTTTTCCTATATTCTGCTTTATGGGCAGACAAACTGCATTTTTCAAATAAGAAACAATAATGGAGGTAAGCAAATGATATGGCTTGAAGGTTGCGCCTTGTGGCCTTAATCAGTACAAAATACACAATAATTGGCGGAAATGTGCATTTTTAACACAGTTTCCGCTTGTTATAGCCATGTTTTTATTATATTTGCAGCGGCTTTTTTGCCGACAAAACAGCAAATTTCAATGGACTACAAAAAGATTATAGACTCCATCTTCAGGGATGTGGAACCTCTGCGGGGCGTGGGAAGCCAGGCAACATACATTCCAGCACTGGCAAACGTGAACCCGGAGCAGTTGGGACTGTGTATAGAAACCACAGAGGACCTACAGTTCAGCGGTGGCGATGCCGACACACGGTTCTCAATACAGAGTATCTCAAAGGTCTTTTCCCTTGCCATGGCTCTTGGCATTGAGGGCGAGGACCTTTGGGGGCGCATGGGGCGGGAACCTTCGGGAACGGCATTCAATTCGCTTGTGCAACTTGAGATGGAAAAGGGCAAACCAAGAAATCCGTTCATCAACGCGGGAGCGATAGTGGTGGCAGACTTACTTATGGCAAGGTTGAAAGACCCGGAAAGGGACTTCCTGGGCTTTGTGAGAAGCTTGGCAGGCACAGACACCATAGACTACAACCGCGAAGTGGCTGCTTCGGAACGGCAACAGGGCTACCTGAATGCGGCAATAATAAACATGCTGAAATATTACGGCAACATTGAGGGTGACATCGAGGAAGTGTTGAAGTTCTATTTCCTTACATGCAGCATAGAGATGAGCTGTAGGGAACTGTGTCACGCCTTCATGCCATTTGCTGACCACAGAAAGCCATTCTCACACTGTGGCATAGAACTGTCGAAATCGAAGGTGAAACGCATCAATGCTGTGATGCAGACTTGCGGATTCTACGACGAGGCAGGCGAGTTTTCCTATCTCGTAGGACTGCCCGGCAAAAGTGGTGTAGGAGGTGGCATAGCTGCAGTGTTCCCAGGATTATATTCCGTGGCAGTATGGAGTCCCCGCCTTAATGGAAAGGGCAACTCGGTGATAGGAATGAAAATGCTGGAGTTGCTTACAACACAGACGGAGCAATCAATATTCTAAAGGCAAATTTTTAATTTTTTACTCTTTTTTCTTATGACCAACTCACAACCCGCACTGATAAGGGCGTTCTTCGCCTCGTTTGCAGAAGGAATACTTTCGGCTGACGCTGAAAAGGAGACAGGGACAGTGGAACTGACACCACAAAGGGTGAAACAGATTATGCTGGAGCACTATGAGGAAATATCGAAACACTTCTTCGACATTCTTTTCAACCCTCTCGCCCTGATACACTACGACACGGCAGAGGAACTCATAGCAATACTGAAATCGCCCGAAGTGGCTCCAACTCTCAACTCGCCCGTTGACCTCTTCCGACATGTGTGCCGCACGGAGGAAGCCCATGAGGACATGGTGACAGAATACCGACGGAACTTCGCGTCGCTGCTCGGCGGCAAGGTAATGACGCTCGACGACTTCTTTGCAGGCTTCCCCGAAGGTTATCTTGACGACAGTCTGGAAGTCAAGGAGCGTGAGGTGAAGGTGCTGACGCAAGTGGTGGTAAGGGCTTTCTTCGCCGGACGAAAGGCGGCAAAGGCAATGACGACATCGGGCACCAACCAAATATACATCTTCCGACTATTGCTCGACTCCATGCAGACACTGCTACACTCTTCACCGGTGGCAATGGACGACGACACCGACCTCAACGCAGCTTTCGCTAAGGTTTGCCGCAACAACGGCAACCTGCAGACAATGTTGCAGACGATGCAGCAGACGATGCAGGAAACAAATGTGGAATAGTTTGTAATTATCTCATAAGGAAGAGGAGCAGGCAGAAGACGTTGGTTGACAACGACTCGCGAAGCGTGGCTATTGCCTTTTCCACGCTCTGCATGGCATAGATAACCAAGGCAGCATAAAAATGGTCATAGAGCCCTACCTATAATGAACAGAAAAACGTGACGAGGAACGGGACGGAGAAATCGACACAGAAACCGTGGAAGATGGATACGACAACAAAGTCCTGTCCTGATGCCCTGGTTATAATAGGCAGTGTGGTGTCCATTGTTGTTGCTCCTCCCATGGTGATGGGAGCCAACTTGCCAAACCACCGTGCGAAGAGTGGGGCGCAAAGCAGTGTGAGTATCTCTCGCATGATGTTGGCGAGAAGGGCAATGGTGCCAAGCTCGGCTCCCCTATATTCGGTTATGAAGATGCTCGACAGTGAGTAGTAGCCAAAGCCTGAACCTATTGCCATACAGTCGAACAAGTGGCGGTGGGGAAGAAGGAGGGCTGCAGCCGCAGTTCCGGCAAGCGTGCCAAAAATGGTCATCAAGGGGAGTAGCATCAGTCGTGGATTCACCTTCCTGAAACTGCTGAGAATCCCGGAGTCGCTGCCTATGCCGATTCCCACACAGAACATCAGCGCGCAAAGGGCATAGTAGCTTACGTCGCTCTCTACAAAGCTCTGTGGCACGATGGACAACAGTCCCGCGACGATGCCGAGGGCAAAGAACCCCACAATAATAAGGCTGCCTTTCATGCCTTGCCTCCTTTCGAAACATGGTTCCACAACCACCAGGAGGCGAGGACGCTGCCTATGGAGCCGCCTATGGTGAGCACCAGTGCCTCCACGCCAAGGTTCTGAAGACCTCCGATTATCTTTGGATTAGTGCCTACCTCAATTCCAAGGAGGAAGAGAAGTACCCAGATGAGCACTGTGATTATTTTGGAGATAGCTGCGGTGTTTCTGCCACGAAGCAGGTAGCCGAGACCGATACCGCAAAGCATGATTGATACTATTATCAGCATAAGGGTTATACGTTTTGTTCTTCAATTTTAAAAAAATCCACATATTGGAAAACGTGTAACAAGTGGATTTTATTGTGTCGTTCAAGTACTCCGTTGGAATTACGTGAAGATTACTTTCAAATTCCATACTTGTTGCACGGCAAGAAGACAAATGAAAAAGGGTTGACCCCAAAGTCAACCCTTTTGATGTTATTAGCTTGCTAAGATTGAATTACTGAGCGAGCTTGCCGTCTGAACCGAGTACGTTCACAATCTTGTGGATGTACATCTTCTTCATGTTCTCGCGAGCTGGCTTCAGATACTGACGTGGATCGAAGTCACCAGGATGCTCAGCGAGGTGCTGACGGATGGCGGCTGTCATGGCGAGACGTGAGTCAGAGTCGATGTTGATCTTGCAAACTGCTGACTTGGAAGCCTGACGGAGCTGGTCCTCTGGAATGCCGATAGCGTCTGGCAACTTACCACCGAACTTGTTGATTGTAGCAACCTCGTCCTGTGGAACTGAAGATGAACCGTGGAGAACGATTGGGAAGCCTGGGAGCTTCTGCTCAATCTCGGCGAGGATGTCGAATGCCAATGGAGGAGGAACGAGCAGACCTGTCTTCGGGTCGCGTGTGCACTGTTCTGGTGTGAACTTGTATGCTCCGTGAGAAGTACCGATGGAGATTGCGAGAGAGTCGCAACCTGTGCGTGTAGCAAAGTCGATAACTTCCTCTGGCTTTGTATAGTGTGACTCAGCGGCAGAAACCTCGTCCTCAACACCAGCGAGAACGCCAAGCTCAGCCTCAACAGTCACGTCGTACTGGTGAGCGTATTCAACAACCTTCTTTGCGAGAGCAACGTTCTCCTCGTATGGGAGGTGAGAACCGTCGATCATGACAGAAGAGAAGCCCATGTCGATACAGTCCTTGCAAAGCTCGAAGCTGTCTCCATGGTCGAGGTGAAGAACAATCTCTGGATGCTCGCAGCCGAGTTCCTTTGCATACTCTACAGCACCCTGTGCCATGTAGCGGAGGATAGTGGCGTTGGCATAGTTGCGTGCGCCCTTAGACACCTGCATGATAACTGGAGACTTTGTCTCAACAGCAGCCTGTACGATAGCCTGCATCTGCTCCATTGTGTTGAAGTTGAATGCTGGGATTGCATATCCACCAGCTACGGCTCTTTTGAACATCTCTCGTGTGTTCACGAGACCCAATTCTTTGTAACTTACCATAATAATTAATTTGTATATTTATTGTTAATTTGAAATTCTGTCTTTCTTTTCGGCTACAAAGTTAATATTTTAATTTCTGAAAAGCAAGAGTTTTGTCATTTTTTAAACCTTTATAGCTACTGTTTTTCACATAAATCAAATATTATTTTACGCTTTGACCTCAATTTGCAACGTGGAGTTTGCAAAATTCAGAACGTGTAGTCGAAATACTGGAAGTCGGCGGAGCCGGTGCCGGTGGCGTAGATGCCGAGCAGGATGCCGGTGAAGCCGCCTACCACTTCGGTGCTCATGAGCTGTGGTGCTATGCTGCCGAGGGGCTTGAGCGACTTGGCATCCTTGCCGCAGAGGAACTCATAGGCTTCGGGCGTAGCACGGAGCACGAGCTGCTGTTTGGGGCTGTCTAACCACAATGTTTCCTCAGTCTTCTCAAGAGTCTTCATGCGGTAACGGACAGTGGCATAGAGCCTGCCGTCTGTAGCTCTGCCAACGAGTAGCTCGCAGTGTCCGTCGTGAATCTGATATGCAGTGAGACCTGCCTCGTCGCCTGGCTTCAGCAGTGTGGCGTCGATGCCCACGCTGACGGTCATGTCGGCATGCTGCTGGCGGCGTCCCATGAATGTGGGTCGGTCGTTATCGGTGAGTGTGCTCTTTGAACCGTGCAGACGTAGGGTTTTCCCACGATGTTCGTATTTTGTGGAGTCGGGATTCTGTATGAACACCCACTCAGGTCCCATCGTCTTGAAACCTTTTGCCGCCGAATTGGCTATGGATGTCTGGGGAAGAGAGGCGAAGTCGGTGTCTTTTGTTACAGCCTGAAGCGGTTTGCCGTGGTTGACCACCGGCCATCCTTGGTCGTCCCACTCCACTGGCACGAGGAAGGTCTCGCGTCCGAGATGATGATAGGAACCATTGTAGAAACGGAAGGCAAGGAAGGTCATCCACCACTGCCCGTTGGTGTCTTCCACGAGGTCGCCGTGACCGGTGCCCTGCACCTGGCTGTCCTGTGCCGCCATACAGCAATGGGTGAAAATAGGGTTGCGTGGGCAACTCTCGTATGGTCCGTAGATGTTGCGGCTACGGGCTATGGTGAGGCTGTGGGCTATCTCTGTTCCTCCCTCGGAGATGAGCAGATAGTAGTATTCGCCTTTCTTATAGATATGAGGTCCTTCGGGATAGCGTCCACCGGTGCCTTGCCAGATTCCTCGGCTTTCGGTGAGTTGCTTGCCTGTGCTGGGGTCTATTTCACAGAGAGTTATGGTGTTGTCGGGATTGCTCACCATGTAGCATTTCCCGTTCTCGAAATATAACGAGGGGTCGATGCCTTGCTGTTGCAGCCATATAGGATCGCTCCACGGGCCTTCGGGCGACGAGGCTGTGACCATGAAGTTGCCACCGTTGCCAACGTTGGTGGTAATCATGTAGAAAGTGCCGTCGTTGTAGCGGATTGTCGGTGCGTAGATGCCCAACCACGACGAGGCTCCCTTCAGCGGCAGTTGGTTCTCACGGTCGAGCACATTGCCTATTTGCTCCCAATGCTTCATGTCGCTGCTTTTGAAAATGGGCACTCCAGGAAAATATTGGAACGAGGAGTTGACGATATAGTAGTCGTTGCCCACTCGGCACACCGATGGGTCGGGATGGTAGCCGGGGATGAGCGGATGGGCGTGGGCTTTGTCGCATGCAGAAAATGCCTGGCTGCAGCAGGCTAAGGCTGCAAATGCCATTGTGATGATTCTTTTCATTTTTTACGTCTTGGCTTTAGTTATTATTGATAACGACACCAATCTGCCGTTTTCCGTCCATCATTATTTTCAAAGGATGGTCGAAGCGGACATGGCGTACAAATGTTGTTTCTTCTATTGCTGGCATCTGGTCGAGAAGGTCCTGACGGAAGATGCCGTCGTTGTTGTAGGTGTTGATGGTGAAATAGCCTACGCCGAAGGAAGTGAGGTTTTGGAAGAAGTGGGTGCCTTGGCTTGGGTCAACACGGTAGTTCTTAAGGCCTGCCTCCACAATGAGGCGTGCTCCGCTGATGTGCGGCCACTTCACGGGAATGCCTAACCAGTAGTCGCTTGACCCCCAACGTCCGGGACCAACGAGTATGTAGCCTCGTTTCTCGTCGAGGAAGCGTCGGTTGATGCGCTCTATCTCTTCGGCTATGGCTGGATTGTTGGCTGCCATGAAGTCTTCTCCTGCCTTTACATACACCACGTCGCACACTTCCTCGCTGATGCCGTGTCCGAGTGAGTTGTTGGAGCGCAGCAGGCACTTGTCGTCTGGTATGGCGGCAATGTCCTCCTCAAGCATTTGCTTGCTGTCAACAATGGGTCGTATCTGCAAGAGGTAGAACTCTCCCGTGCGGTCGTTGTTGATGTTGCAGGCGAACTCTATCTCCACGGGACGTTTCATGTCGCCAGCACCGAACGTCTGCGCCATCTGCAACAGTTCGGGCAATGGAAACACGCCTTGCTGCAGCACTCCGCAGAAGGAGATTACCTTGCGTCCTCCCTCATAGATGCCGTCGCGGATGACCTGGTCGTAGGGGTCGTAGGTAGATGCTATGTAGTTCAGCGAACCGTCTTTGTCGGCTTCTTTCACACGAAGGTTGAGGATGTTGAAACCGTCATCTACCTTGAAGTCCTCGCTGACGTTTTTCATGTCGAGGGCATAGAAGCGTGTCTGAGTCTCGCGCAGTGCCGTCTCCATCTCGCTCGTCTGAAGTACCTGATGCGGATGGTAAGGACTAACTCTAAGGGTCTGTCCTCCATCGACGATATATTTTCCAAGACCGAGGGCGAGGCTTGCTATGCCTTCTTCCGCCTTCTCGTCTCCAATGGGATAGTAGTTGATGGAACGCAGCACGCCGCTGAAGTTGGGATAATAGCGGTCGCCGTATTGCTTGCCTACTACTTCCTGTAGTATGACCGCCATCTTTTCTTGGTCTATCACGTTGCTCGTGGCTGTCATATATGCCTTTGAATCCTTGTAATATACAGAGGCATACACGCCCTTGATAGCACAAGCCAACATGCGGAGCATCTCGTACTTGTCGTCACGGTAGGGTACCATATATGTGGAGTAGATGCCGGCGAAAGGCTGATAGTGGCTGTCTTCGAGCAGCGACGAAGAACGCACGGCTATAGGCGACTTCACCGCATCGAAGAAGGTGAAAAAGTCGGCAATGAGAGAGTCAGGCAGCTGGGCATGCAGGAAATGGCTAAGGATGACATCGTCGGGAGCGTCGCTGAGGGCAATCTGGTAGAGGTTGTTCTTGTCCATGAACTCGTCGAAGATGTCGGTGCAGAGCACCACGGTTCGTGGTATCGATACCTGCACACCCGGCAACTGGTTCATCTCAGGGTGGCGCTTTATTATGTTGTCAAGAAATGCCAGTCCGCGTCCCTTTCCGCCAAGTGAACCGTCGCCGATGCGTGCGAAATGGCTGTAGGCGTCGAACTTGCCACGGTCGAACACCGCCACCACTCCGATGTTCTTCATGTGTCGGTACTGTACAATGGCGTCAAAGATGATCTGTCGGTGTGCCTGTACGTCCTGCAGTTTGTGCCATGTGACGTGCTTAAGGAAAGCCGATACGGGGAAGATTGCCCTTGCACAGAGCCATCGGCTCATGTGGTTGCGTGAGATGTGGTAGAGCATCGAGTCGTCGGGAATCTTGAAGATGTTGTCCTGAAGTTCCTTCAGTGACCGTATGCGCATCACCTCGTTGCCCGTTGAGGGGTCGCGGAAGATGAAGTCGCCAAAGCCCATGTGCCTCTCCATGAGGTTGCGCAGGTCGATGTTCATCTTCTTGGAGTTTTTATCGACGAAGCGGAAACCTTCCTTTTCGGCTTTCAGCCTGTTGTCGGTCTCGGAGCTTTGCAGAATAAGAGGCACGAACTCGTCGCGACGGCGAATCTCGCGCAGCAGTTTCAGTCCTGCCTCAGCGTCTTTCTCGCCGTCCTTGGGGAAACGTGTGTCGCTGATTACTCCAAGCGTGTTGTCGTGGTAGCGCTCGTAGAGTTCCATTGCCTCCTCGTAGTTGCGTGCCAACACCACCTTGGGTCGTCCTCGCTTGCGTTGCGAGGCTGCATGTGGGTTTAGAGCCTCAGTGGAGAAGCGTTTGCTCTGCAGCAGTATGTAGTTGTAGAGATTGGGAAGTATGGAGGAATAGAACCTTATGCTGTCTTCGACGAGCAGAATCATCTGTACTCCTGCCTCGTTGATGTCGTGGTCGATATTCATCTTGTCCTCTATCAGTTTTATGATGGAGAGGATGAGGTTGGTGTTGCCAAGCCAGCAGAAGATGTAGTCGAACATCGAGAGATCCTCGTCCTGCATACGTCGGGTTATGCCGTGAGAGAATGGCGTGAGCACTACGCACGGAATGTTTGGCGAGTCGGCCTTTACCTTTCTTGCCACGTCGAAGGCATCGTTGTCGGCATTTCCCGGCATGCAGATTACGAGGTCGATGTCGGTGTTGCGCAACACCTCGTTTGCCTCTTCCGTAGTGCTGACCTGTGTGAAGGTTGGCGGATAGCGCAAGCCGAGATCCATATATTCGTCAAAAATTTTCTCGTCAACGCGTCCGTCGTCTTCGAGCATGAAAGCGTCGTAGGGGTTGGCGACGATGAGCACGTTGAAGATGCGTCGTGTCATGAGATTGACGAACGACACGTCGCGCAGATAGAATTTATTCCATTCCTGTGGTATGTTTGAGTTCATTCTTTAACCTCCCAATGCATTATCTTTGATATTTGTGGTATCAGTGTCATTGATATTTTAGTCTGTCCCTGATAGTTAGGGTGCCAGTCTGATCCAAGGTCAACGTCCTCATTGATGATATTGTTCATCGGAGTGGCGAAGTGGACGTTGGGGAAACGGTTGGCTGTGCTCTCCTTGAGAAACTGTAAGGCAGCACGCAGATATTCGGTGGAAGAGTGGGGAGTGATGCAGAGTATTGGCACGTTGTCGTAGCGGTTGCTGATAGTCTCTATCATCTTTATGTATGCCTCAACGTAATTCTTCGCTTCGGGTATAGCCGTTGGGGAGAAATCGTTGGTGCCGATGTTTATTGTCACGATATCGGGCTTGCGCTGGTCGTAGTTAAAGGGAGTGGTGGCAAATTGGTCGTAGAGTTGTGTGTATCGTGTTGACATGTTCACAGGCGACTGCTGTTCCTTGTCGCCCCAGTTTCTCACCATGCCGTTGCCTGAATGGGCAATGATGCGGTAGTCGGCGTCGAAATAGCGTGCCATGATGGGAATATAGGCCTTGTAGCAGTTCTCCGTTTCGAGTTTGAAGGGCTCGCTGGCTTTCAGCCCTTCTGTTCCGTAGCCTACTGTGTAGGAGTCGCCGTATGCCTCTATCAGTCGTGACTTCGGCGCGACAACGGAAAGGGTGGCTTTATTGTCAATCACCACTGAGTGTATTGTGGTGCAGCCATATTCGCCCTCGGTGCATTTCTGTAGCATCAGTTCGTGCTCTCCCTTTGGCAGTTTCTCCGCCAGCATGATGGTTTGTGGATTGGTGCCTGTGATTAGGATTTTCTTTGTCACCCGTCCGTCGATGATGACATTGTAGTAGCTCTTGCCTGTCTCGGAAGCCACAACGCCAATGCGTCCGCCCGTGAACCGTGTTTTCATATAGGTGCCTACCCAGTCGTAGCGCACACTGCCATCGGCGAGTGTTTCTGTACGTCCAACAAACGAAATGTTTTTGTCGTTTGCCTTAACTTGCTTATCTGCAGCCGACGCAAGCGCAGACAATAGAAGGAATGCGATTGTTAACAGTTGTCTTATCATAATTGTGGTTTCTTTGTTATAGGCTGCAAACTTACAACTTTTTTCCCAATTATGATACAAAAAAGCGAAAAAAGTTTCCCTTTCGCTGATATTTTCTCTATTGTTCAGCCTTATTTGTCCTTATTCCGTTTTTGCGATACCCTCGATTTATGGGGATTCTTGTCTATTTCGTCAAATACGGAGGCTTGTGGGTGAGAGACAACCTGGTGGCTGCCGACTGAGTTTTTTTTCTCGGCTGGTGCCTGCTGTTTGTTTTTCGTTGAGTTGTCGCCAAGCTTGTGCAGTGGTTTCGACTCCTTGTGCTGCGCCTTTTTCATGTCTTGCCACACTGGGGTCATCACAGGACCTGGGTCTTGAGTGTCGAAGTCTATCTCGTAGAGTCTCTTGTCCTCCTTAGGCTTGAATGGTATGATGAGGTCTTCAGCCAGTTCCACTGTCACCATTGCCACACCCTGTGAAAGTATGCCAAGTTCCTTTGCTGCACCCCAAGAGAGGTCGATGATGCGTCCGCGTCCGTATGGTCCGCGGTCGGTCACTTTCACCACGACAGATTTTCCGTTCTGCACGTTAGTCACCTTCAGCATGGTGCCAAAGGGATGTGTACGATGGGCACAAGTAAGGCTGTCGTGATGCAGTCGTTCGCCGCTACTTGTGCATGAGCCGGTAGCTCGTTTAGAATAATAAGAGGCTTTACCCTTCTGCGGTTCTTGTGCGGAGACAAATGAAGAGTGAAGAGTGAAGAGTGAAGAATGAAGAGTGAAGAATGAAGAATGGAGTAACGCCACCAATGCCAAAGTCCGTTTTAGGACGTTGGAAACAATAAATAGATATGTTTTTTTGCTTAGCTCATTCTTCATTCTTCACTCTTCTTTTTATACGATTCCCTGTGCCATCATAGCGTTTGCAACCTTCATGAAGCCGGCAATGTTGGCACCTTTCACATAATTGATGTAGCCGTTAGGCTCCTTGCCGTATTTCACGCACTGTTCGTGGATGTTGTGCATAATCTGGTGGAGGTTCTTGTCAACCTCTTCCTCGCTCCAACTCAGACGGATGGCGTTCTGGGTCATCTCAAGGCCTGATGTTGCCACACCACCGGCATTGACTGCCTTGCCAGGTGCGAAGAGTTGACCTGCGGCGATGAACTTGTCAACGGCCTCTGCAGTGCAACCCATGTTAGACACTTCGGCTACGAGCAATGGCTTGTTGGCAAGAAGAGCGTCGGCATCTTCGCTGCTCACCTCGTTTTGTGTGGCGCATGGCAGTGCTATGTCGCATTTCACTTCCCATGGACGCTTGCCAGGAACGAAAGTTGCCTCCGGGAATTCTTCTGCGTATGGTGCGCACACGTCGTTGCCGCTGGCACGAAGCTCAAGCATGTAGTCAATCTTTTCGCCGCTGATTCCCTCCGGGTCGTATATGTAGCCATCGGGACCTGATATCGTGATGACCTTTGCTCCAAGTTGTGTGGCTTTTGTTGCGGCACCCCAAGCCACGTTGCCGAAACCGCTTATGGCTACTGTCTTGCCCTTGATGTCAAGTCCGTGTGTCTGTAGCATCTCGTTGACAAAATAGAGAGCTCCGAAACCTGTTGCCTCAGGACGAATCTTCGAGCCGCCCCATTCCAAGCCCTTTCCGGTGAGCACTCCGCTCCACTCGTGTGTCAGTTTCTTATACATGCCGAAGAGATATCCAATTTCACGCGCTCCCACGCCGATGTCGCCTGCAGGGACATCCTCTGAAGGACCAATAACCTTGTGGAGCTCAGTCATGAATGCCTGGCAGAAGCGCATAACCTCGTTGTCGGAACGTCCGCGTATGGAGAAGTCAGAGCCTCCCTTTCCACCGCCCATTGGCAGTGTGGTAAGAGCATTCTTGAAAGTCTGCTCAAAACCGAGGAACTTGAGTATTGATAGGTTTACCGAGGGGTGGAAACGCAAACCGCCCTTGTATGGACCTATGGCACTGTTGAACTGTACCCTGTAGCCTATATTGACATGCACCTCGCCTTTGTCATCGACCCAAGGCACGCGGAATATCAGCACTCGCTCGGGCTCTACTATGCGCTCGATAATCTTTGCCTTCTCGAATTCGGGATGCTGGTTATACACATCCTTTACCGACAAGAGGACTTCTCTCACTGCCTGCAGATACTCCAGTTCACCAGGGTGCTTCTGCTCCAGCTGTTGCATAATTTTCTCTACTTCCATAATTGTAGGTTTTTTAATGTTTCACAATATATTGACAATGTGTAATAGTAGTGCCGCAAAATTAGACCTTTTTCGGCAAACCTCCAAATGTTTTCGTGAATATTTTAGCCTTGATAGTTACGTTTTGTTAAATATTGGGGTTATACAACGTTTCTTAAACCTTCACGTACCTTTTTTCGTGCCTTGCCAAGCTGTTTCTCAGCAAATTTGTACTTTATATTTAGTGTCGATGCTATTTCCCCCACTTTCATGCCATCGTAGAGGCTCATCTGAAAAATTGTTCGACAACTGTCGGGCAACGCCTCTATGTGCCTTGTCGCATGACGAGCAATGTCTCTCGCCATTATTCTCACTTCAAGAGACTCTGTTGCGGCGGAGGTGGCGGCAGACTCAACCTTATTGTATTGGCGGGCAATGGCACGATGTCTCACCACGCTCACCGCGGCATTCCT
>SAMEA3663038__coassemble_476_pt1 | contig 12927 bp, 10 predicted proteins | sample SAMEA3663038__metabat2_low_PE_036 | metagenome-assembled genome bin SAMEA3663038 (sample SAMEA3663038) | pig gut metagenome | biome: pig gut; feature: pig-associated habitat; material: faeces | place: France | collected 2012 | reverse complement strand
AACAACAAGACCATACTGTGTCTTGCCGTTCATGGTCTGGGAGTAGATGTAGTACTGCTCCTTATCGTCCTGTACGAGCCATCCCTTGTTCTGGAACTTCTGGAAGTTCTCGGCGGCTTTCTCATAGACGCGAGGGTCGTATTCGCTGGTTCCTACGGGGAAATCAATCTCCGGTTTTATGATGTGGTATAGACTCTTCTCGTTATCGCCAGCTTCCAGGCGAGCTTCCTCAGAGTCGAGCACATCGTATGGACGTGACTCCACTTCCTCCACAAACTGCTTTGGAGGGCGTATGCCTTTGAATGGTTTTATTGTAGCCATAAATTAGTTCACCTTGAATTTTGTGCAGCCATCCTTGAAGAAAGCGTTTATCTGGCATGCAGCAGCGATGCCGGCATTGATGTTTGCCTCTGCAGTCTGTGCACCCATCTTCTTTGGTGTGCTGAAATAGCGTCCCTCTAACTTTGCAAAGTCTGCATCGGCATCAGGCTTTATGTCGGTGACATACTTGATGTCGGTACGCTCTTCCATGAGCTTGAGCAGTTCCGGCTCGTTGATGACTTCCTTGCGGGCTGTGTTTACGAGCACGGCACCCTTACGCATTTTGCTGACCAGTGCGGCATTGATACTCTGCTTTGTCTCTGGTGTGGCAGGAATGTGGAGAGAAACCACGTCGCAGGTCTCGAAGAGTGCATCCTGGCAGTCAACAGCCTTTACACCAGCAGCCTCGATGGCCTCCTTTGGACAGAAAGCGTCGTAGGCATATACTTCCATGCCGAATCCAGCGGCTATGCGTGCCACGTTGCGGCCTACGTTACCAAAGGCGAGGATACCGAGTTTCTTGCCTTTCAGCTCAGTACCAGCCTTGCCGTTGAAGAAATTACGCACGGCAAAAACCAGCATGCCGAACACGAGCTCTGCCACGGCGTTGGAGTTCTGTCCAGGTGTATTCTCAGCCACGACATTGTGTGCTGTTGCGGCAGCGAGGTCGATATTGTCGTAGCCTGCACCTGCACGAACCACAATCTTCAGGTTCTTGGCAGCGTCGAGCACCTCGGCATCAACCTTGTCGGAACGGATGATCATGGCATCCACATCGGCAACTGCCTCAAGGAGCTGCGCCTTCTCTGTATATTTCTCGAGCAAGACAAGTTCGTTGCCCGCAGACTCTATTTCTTTCTTGATGCCCTCGACAGCGGCAGCTGCGAAAGGCTTCTCTGTAGCTACTAATACTTTCATAACGATAATAATTAATTCAAGTTTCGCAGGTTGATAACTTGCGAATAGTTAACAAGTTGACGAGTTTACAAGTTATTACTCTTGCTGCTGTTTTGCGGTTGGACTATCAACTTGTCCACTTGTCAACTTGTTCACTGAAAGCATGACACAGACATGCGAAACTTCAGTTAATTCTTAATTCACGATTTAATTCTTTGCCTCAAACTCTTTCATGCATGCCACGAGAGCATTAACGCCCTCGATGGTCTGGGCATTGTAGCAGCTTGCACGGAATCCACCTACGCTGCGGTGGCCCTTGATGCCGACCATGCCACGCTCTGTAGCGAAGTCGAGGAAAGGCTTCTCCAGTTCCTTGTACTCGTCGTTCATTACGAAGCAGAGGTTCATGAGTGAGCGATCTTCCTCAACCACTGTACCACGGAAGAGTTTGTTGCGGTCTATCTCACCATAAACGATCTCGGCGCGCTCCTTAGCCCTCTTCTCCATAGCCTCAACACCGCCGTTAGCCTTAATCCAGCGGAGGTTCTCAAGCATACAGTAGATTGGCACTACAGGAGGAGTGTTGAACATTGAGCCCTTCTCTACGTGTGTGCGGTAGTCGAGCATAGTAGGAATCTCACGTGGAGCCTTGCCGAGTGCGTCGTTCTTTACGATAACGAATGTTACACCAGCCATAGAGAGGTTCTTCTGTGCACCACCGTAGATGCAAGCATACTTGCTCACGTCAACAGGACGGCTCATGATGTCGGACGACATGTCGGCAATCATCGGGACATTAACGTCGAGGTCCTTGCGCAACTCAGTACCATAGATGGTATTGTTTGTGGTGATGTGAAGATAGTCAACATCAGCAGGACAAGTCCAGTCCTTAGGAATAAAGGTGTAGTTGGCATCGGCAGATGATGCAACCTCAACCACGTCGCCAAAGAGTTTAGCTTCCTTCATAGCCTTCTTAGCCCAAACACCGGTGTTGAGGTAAGCAGCCTTGTTTATGAGGAAGTTATATGGTATCATACAGAATTCCAACGAGGCACCGCCGCCAAGGAATAATACCGAATAACCCTCTGGAACCTGAAGCAATTCCTTCATGAGAGCCTCAGCCTCGTCAACAACGGGCTGGAAATTCTTTGCACGATGGCTTATCTCCATTAGAGAAAGACCTGAGCCCTGAAAATCCAAGCACTGCTTGGCAGTGTTCTCGATCACTTCGCGTGGAAGCATTGATGGGCCTGCGTTAAAGTTGTACTTCTTCATTTTGATTGTCTATTTAAATGTTATTTTAATATTGTATTTACTAAGTTTTTGAAAAACGTCGGCGAAATTACACTTTTTCTACGAATTAACAAAATTTTTTTGCAGAAATATAGCGAAAAGTGCGTTTTATTTGCTATCTGACAAGTTCAACCACCGTTTTTACTCCTTTTATCTTTTCTCCACGCACATTTTGGAGCAGTTCACGGAGTTTGCCTTTGGCTATGGCGGCATAAGCATAACGGTCGTTTACGTCGATGCGTCCTATCTCGTCGGGCTGTAGTCCTCCCTTCTTGCAAAGGAAGCCAACAATGTCGCCACGGCTTATCTTGTCTTTCTTTCCCTTACCTATATATATAGTAGCCATGCGTGGCTCGGCAGGGGGCGGCAATTCGGCTGGCAACTCATAGTTTTCCACGTCGCCCTCGATGAAGTCGGGCATCTGCTCGTTGGGGCCAAGGACAAAGAACGTGCGCCCCGTGGCTTGCCAACGTGCGGTACGCCCTACCCTATGGATATAACCGTCCTCTCCGAGCGGCAAGTGATAGTGGACGATATTGTCGACATCAGGTATGTCAAGACCACGCGAGGCGAGGTCAGTGCTCACGAGAATGTTTGAAGACCCGTTGCTGAACCTGTAGAGCGACGCCTCACGCTGTTTCTGTTCCATTCCGCCATGGAAATGGGATACGGCGAAGCCCTCGGAAAGGAGGTAGTTAGCAGTGCGTTCCACGGCATCGCGATAGTTTAGGAACACTATGCTGCTCTTGTTGCCGAAAGATTGCAAGAGGCGCGAGAGCTCCTCAAGCTTGTCGTTAATGGCGCTTCGCACCTCGTATATGGTGACTCTTGAGGGCACTTGTTCCTCGTCGGAGAGAAAGTCGAGGCGGCGTGCGGATTCAAGATTGATGAAATCGGGTATGGCAGCGGCATCGGTGGCAGAAAGAAGCACTCTGCGCTGCAGGCCGGGCAAGCGGCGCACCAGTCTTGCCATCTCGTCGTGGAATCCCATCTCAAGACACTTGTCGAACTCGTCGATGACAAGCATTCTCACGCCATAGGGCGAGATGTTGCCTTTCTGCAGATGGTCGTTGAGTCGTCCGGGAGTGCCGAACACCACCTGTGGCATCACCTGCTTGAGAGTACGGTGTTCCTCCATGGCAGTGCGTCCGCCATAACAGCTTGCAGACCTTACCCCACAAGCCATGGACTTGAGCACATTACTTGACTGCAGGGCGAGTTCACGTCCCGGTACGACGACGAGCACCTGCACCTGACACTTTGTCTCATCGACGAGATGTGCTGAGGGCAGGAGATACGCCAATGTCTTTCCCGAGCCCGTAGGCGACAGTATCACGATGTCGTCGTTGGTTCCGAGGATTGCCTTGCAGGCAGCCTGCTGCATGTTGTTCAACTCCTTGATACGGAGTTTCTCAAGCACTTTGTCGATATCCATTATTCAAGTTCGTAAATTCCAGTAGGGGTTTTTCTCTTCAAGACCTCAAGTTTGAAGTCCTTCCCCGCAACGATTCCACTGTTTCGCAGTATTGCCTCCACAGTCTTCCTTGCCAGTTCGGGATGGTTGTTTTCTTCACTGAGATGGCATAGCCAGACGCATTTGAGATTCACCGTTGCATTCTCCACGAGAGCCTCTCCACACTTAGTATTGCTCAAGTGTCCCTGCGGGCCAAGTATTCGTGTCTTTAAATGCTGCGGATACGGTCCGTTCCTGAGCATTTCCTCATCGTGGTTTGCCTCGAGAACGAGATAGTTTGCCCTTGAAATGAAAGGCTTAATCTCGTCTGTCACCTCACCCACGTCAGTAACTATGCAAAACGAGACACCCTCAGCCTCGATGAAATATCCCACACAATCAGCACTGTCGTGCGGCACCTTGAACGACGTTACCGAGAATTGTCCCAACTGACGTTTTGTCCCACGCTCGATGCTGTGTGCGTTGTGCGCCTCCACTTTTCGGGAAACGCAGTAATTACGAAAAATTCCCTCATGCACCTCGCGTGTGGTATAGACGGGTATGTCGAGCTCACGGCTGATGTTACCCACCGACTTTACATGGTCGGCATGGTCGTGTGTTATGACGATCTGCCTCACTTGCTGCATTTGTAGGCCATAGTCCCTGAAGTATTTTTTCAAAGTCCTTATTCCTACCCCCGCATCAATGAGCAATCCATCATTATCAGTATATAGAAAATAGCAGTTACCGCTACTGCCACTCCCAAAAGAGATGAATTTCAGCATTTTTTGTTGTTATTTTGTGCAAAAGTAAGAAAAAAATACGTTACTGCCAAATGATTTTGTTAACTTTGCCACGTTTTTAATAATTAATAGTGATTTTGATATGCAAAAAAGGATTTTTTGCCGTATTTTTATGGCATTAACAATTATCTCTACCGCATGCGAAGGGACAGACAAGAAACGGGAGGCAGAGAATACGGCACAGGAATTTGCCGAGGCATATTTCAGCTACGACTACGGTAAGGCAGCGCTGTATGTCACCGACGACAGCAGAAGATGGATAGAATTCAAGGCCTCTAACATAGGGGAGGATGACATAAACACGCTTAGGGACCAAGACAGAGGCCCATCGGTGGAAATTACCGATGCCGACCTTCGTGACGAGTCGAACGCCACGGTCAGTGTTAGTGTCAGCAACTTCTTTGAGACAGACTCCATAGGAGGAAGTGCCCGCATGGTTGACGAGGCATCTTTCGACCTCAAGCTGCAACTTGCGGCGGACGGGAAATGGAGGATCAGAATGGAAGGCCCACTGCGAAGTGGAAGGTGAAGTCGCGGCTGAGGCGTGGATTTACTATTGGGAAATGCTCGCCTCCGTCAGCCTCGTAAGCCGGATTAACGGCTTTCATGCCCATATCGAAACGCAGGATGAAGTAGTCGAAATTCACACGGAATCCCAAGCCATAGCCTATGGCTATCTGTTTCCAGAACTCGTCGATCTTGAATTGTCCTCCGGGCTGGTCCTCATAGTTTCGCAATGTCCAGATGTTTCCCGCATCGACAAACAAAGCCCCGTTCACTTTCCAAAAGAGATGAGCCCGATACTCTATGTTTAAGTCGAGCTTCATGTCGCCCGTCTGGTTGATGAAGTCTATTTTGCCTTCGTTTCCCTTGAACTTTCCGGGTCCAAGTTCACGAACGGACCAACCACGCACACTGTTTGCGCCACCCGAGAAGTACCTTTTCTCGAAAGGCAGGATGGTGCTGTTGCCATAGGGATAGGCTATGCCCAGTCCCATATGGAAGACAAGCTGGTTGTTATAGTCGAAGACGATGTTGCGTGTGAAATCGAAGTCAGCCTTGGCATATTGTGCGTAGGCAATGCCAAACACCCTGTTCTGTCCCTCGCTGTTTTTGGGGAAATTGAAAATGCCGGAGCAGAGCCCCAAGATATTGCCCGATGTCTCAACGTTGGCTTTCACGGCATACCTTCCGTTGTTGTAGGCATATCCAAAACCCATTTTCATGATGAGCAGATTCTCGTAGTTATAGCGCAATATGGCGTTCTTGTTCATGTCGTCCTCAAGATAGTCTTCCCTAAAGGTGTCTGAAATCCACGGCATGAAGAGATAGTTGATATCGAGGAGGTCTATTTGGTATTTATCGTGATGTCCGATGTTGTTCCACTTGTATTTCCACGCCAACGAGAGCACACGGCGGTGGTATTCGGGACGATTCTGGAGGTCATACATCAGCGACACCTCCGACTGTGCATTAGTGCGCCTTATGAACTCCCTTGAAACGAACGGAGCTATGAGGCGCGGGAAGGACAGGCTACCCTCCACACTATATTCCACGAAATCCTGATTGCCATATCCCTCAAGTCCACGTATTGCCTCGTATGCCCCTCGGAACTGTATTGACAGGACTTCCGAACCACGGAAGAGGTTGCGGTTCTGGTATGTCAATGATGCCGCCGCACCGAGGTCGCCGGCAGTGTTTGTTCCCTCTGGCTCAAAACTGATGGTGTGTGGCTTGTTGGTGCTCACCTGTATGTTGCAATCAAGGAGTCTTTCCTCCTCATTCTCCGCAAAGCCTATGTTGGTGTATTTCACAGCCTGCAGCCTGCCAAACTGATTGTAGGTGCGACGCAAGGCTGAAGACGAGTAGGGCTGTCCCTCCTCAATGAAAGTGCTTGAACGCAACACTCCCTGCCGCAAGTGAATCACACTGTCCTCAGGATTTCCACTCGAATAGGTGACAGAACCAATGTTGTAGCGAGGATGGGCAATTACGGAATCCTTGCCCGCAACAAACTTGTGCAGCACCAGCGTGAGGTCGATGTCGCGGCTGCCAGCCACAGTGTCTGCCTGATAGGTAATATAGTCCTTGTGGAAACGATAGTAGCCACTGTCGGTGAGCACCTCCGTGATGCGCTTGCGCTCGTCGTTCATTTTGTTAACGTCGAAGCGCATGCCGTCGGCGAGCAGTCTCTTCCCCACTCCATTGCTTTCGAGAATGCACTGAATGGCAGAGTCGCGAATATCGTAGTTTACATGCCTGACGAAGAAGGGGTCACCGGGGTGGAGCATATAGTTGACATTCACTTTCTTGTTTCCCTTCCTTACCACATCCACGTCGACTCTTGCGGCAAGATAGCCCTTGTTGCAAAGTGCCATGCGAAGATCGTCGCACGACTTTATTGTCGATACAGAGTCGTAGAGCACGGGAGCCTCTCCAATGGACTTAAGCATTTTGTTAAACCACATAGAACTGTCGCGTCCTGCGAGCGAATAAGTAGCCAGAGGTAATTTCATTGTTGAGAACCAGCGTGAGTTTCCCCTTTGCCTGACATAGGATTTCAACTGCGAGGGGTTGACATCGGCATAATTGCCGTCGGTCCTCACATCTACCTTGTTGAGGAGGAAACTGCCGTCATCGACATATTTTGTCGTCGAGCACGAAGCCACGGCGAGCACACCTATTATTATATATATGTATGTTCTAATTTGCATTATTCCACGAAATTGTTGCAAAGTTAAAACTTTATTTGTAACTTTGCTGCAGTTTTCCAAACTTTTTAGCATTTTATATGAATATGATAAGCAAAAACATGATAAAAACTGTCCATTCGCTCGAATTAAAGAAAAACAGGAAGCGCGAAGGACTGTTTGTTGCCGAAGGTCCGAAGGTGGTTGGCGACATGCTGGGCAGTTTCCTTGTACATGCCCTAATAGCCACCGAAGAGTGGTTTTCACGACACGCAAGGGAGATATCGCTTCTCGACAAAGAGGAGCTATGGACTAAGGAGGCATGGGGGAAGGTGAGTGTTACGGAGGAAGAGCTCCGCCGCACCAGTTTTCTTCAGCATCCGCAAGAGGTTATGGCACTCTTCCAGATTCCTGACGACACTGAGCTCAACGGCGTTGACCCTTCACGTGAGCTATGCCTTGCCTTGGACGGAGTGCAGGACCCTGGCAATCTCGGCACCATAATTCGCATTGCCGACTGGTTTGGCATAGACCATATAATATGCAGCAAGGAGACTGCCGACGCCTGGAATCCAAAAGTTGTGCAGGCAACGATGGGAAGCCTTGCCCACGTGCATCTACACTATACAGACCTTAACACATTCCTGACAACGGTGGCTGACGATGTGCCGATATACGGTACACTTCTCGACGGCAATGACATATACTCCACAGACCTGTCAGACTCGGGCATTATTGTAATGGGCAACGAGGGCAACGGCATAACGGAGTCTGTACGCAAGATGGTTTCCCACCGTCTTCTCATACCCGATTTCCACGAAGGCAAGTCTGCCGAGAGCCTTAATGTAGCCATTGCAACTGCAATAGTTTGCTCAGAGTTTCGCAGGCGAAGATAGTGCAGGAAATCAGAAACGCCACCTTGTCTGGAACTCCAACGTGCAGGCAGAGGAAGCAGATATTTGCTGTAAGTCGCTGCCGATTACATCACGGTCGAAATAGTCGGAAACGCCTGCCTTGGCATAAAAAGTGAGGTTGTCGGCAGGTTTCCATTTCACAAGCAAGGAATATCTGATGCCATGACCTGAGAAAGAGGGCATAGAGAAGGCGTAGAGAGGTCCTGACTCGTAAGAATAAAGGCGGCTGTCGTAGTCGTCTGTAAGAAAATATTTAAAGCCGACATTGAATGTGATGCGCCTCAAGGTCAAGCCAACGGCCTCGCTGAACATGACACCACGAGAAAGGTCGTCGTAGCGCGACAAGGCTGCATCCACCTGCGACGAGACACGAAACAAGCCATTATCCCAAACAGTACCCAAGCGTAGCCGTTGGTCAGTTTGCCAAACCAGAGGCTTCAACATTGTGGTTATGGTCTTGTCAAAAGTGTTTTTCTGATGTCGGCGAATACGATAGCGCAAGACGACTGTCCATTTGCCAAGTTTCACCATAGACGAGAGGAAACCGTCTATAGACCTCGACGAGGTTTGTGTCACCTGGTAGCGTGGCCAAGGGAAATAGGCATAGTCGAGATAGGCAGAGACAAGCGAGCCATAGAGAGGTTTCCACTCCAGTCCTGCATATAGTCCGCTCTCGTTCTGCACCCTTCCTCCCTCGCTGAAGGAATAGGAGTGAATGGAGGTGTATCTCATGGAATAATAGCGATGAAGCAGGACTATATTAAAACTGCGTGAAAGACTAAGTGTCAAGGCATTAAGAGTTGCCAAATTGCCCTTTGCATCAATTGCTGTCTCACCACTGACAAAGAGAGGGTAACGCCGATAGCCATAGTCGATACTCATATTGAGGAAATCATGACCTTGGGGATAATATTGCTTGTAGAGCGCCTTTGTGTCGGGTTGCAGTAAACGGTCAAAATGAGTAAACAATGCCGTTGCGCTGAGATGGATGTCGTTTCTGTCGAATGTGGCATTGACGCCAAAGTCGGTTATGGTAGTGTTGTGTTTCTTCTCCATCTCCTTTGGGGTACGGTGGTAGCCCGAAGTGAGGATAGTAGCCACAGTGCCATTGTCGTTGAGTGTGGCATCAGCTTTGCGGCATGAGGCGAAAGCCGTGAGACGCAGTGCTGACGCGAGGCGGAGAGTGGCGGCAGCTCCACGCATATAGCTCGTCTCAGAGCGAGAGGAATGGGCACAGACAATGCTTGACGACTTACCACCGATGGACTGGAGCATCGACATCTTGCCAAAGCCGAATCCCATATTCACTACAAGCCCCAAACCAGTGCTCACCTTGTAGTGTCCAAGTGCCAAAGTCTCAAAAGGTCCGAGATCATTAATCACAAGATATGGGGAATAATAGTCGTAGCCCAAGTTGTTTTTGTTTGCCATGAAAGGCTCTCCTGCATCCTGCGATGCCACGATGCCGAACCTTATACGTTTTCCGTAGTGGAAACTGTATCTCAGCCAATGTTTGTATGGATAGCCAAGATAGCCGTTGGAGTCTCCCTTGCGGCTGAAAGTGGGCACCGAGGCATAGGCTACAAGGTCGCTCTCACCATACTTCGCCACATCGTTGAGATGCAGGCTTTTGTCAACAGGTTTCTCACCTATGGTAATGAAACACGACAACAGCTTTCGCCTATAGAAATCGAGCGACTCGATGGCGTTGAGTTCGTTTTTTGACTTCATCATGCCATAGCGGTTAAGATATTCCATAATGTCCATCACCTGGCATGAACTCAAAAAGGGAAGAGCCTCAAGCTCCTCCCTTGTCGCTGTGTTGATGTTTATTGGATGATTTGCCAAATTGTTTAGCAACTCATACACGTCATCGAGTGATTCTGGGTCAGCCTCCTCTTCGTCGGCAATCGTCTCATACCATTGTTCCCACTTCTCCGCGTCGTCAGCCTTTGCCGTGGGAAAGAGAAGCAAGAGGAGTGAGAGAAGAGTCAGAAGCCTCACTGTATTATGCGTTGCATGTTGAGTTCTGTGATCTTCTCGTCAGCCGATACCTTTGCCGACACCTTGTAGGTATTGAACGCGCCCTCTCCCTCTTGTGAGTGCTCTATGGCTTGGTCGACAGAGAAAGCCACAACGTATGAGAATCCGTCTCCACCGTTGTCTATCTTCTCTATCTTCCAGTCGTTGTTAAGACGGTATTCTATCTTCACCACGTCGGGAGCCTGATGAATCTTGTGCATATAGCCAATAACATCGGTTTTTGAGGCGTTTGCCTTATGCAGGAAACTTGTCAGTATGTTATCCACACACGAGGTCAGCGCCACCTCGTCGTTTGATGCCAAGGCATTGAAGAAAGAAGAGAATACACGGCTCATTCTCATCTTGTCGTCGTCGTTCACCTTTCGGGCATCTATTTGTGAGAAAGCGTCGTGTGCCTGGTCAACATACATACCGTCGGCATGGTCCTCAATGTATTTCTGATAAGCCTCGGCAGTGTTTTTCTGTGTGGCATCAATCCAATCGAGCGAGTCGATCTTTATCTTTGCCTCAACACTGTGTATGCTGTTAGGGTGAAGCTGCATATACCTAAGAATAGCACTTTTGGAATTGCTCACTACAGCATTTGTCCAGTCAAGATCCACTCTTTTCAGCACCTCAAGATGGCTCATTATAGAGTCGCGATGCTCCACCGGGGCATCGTTATAGGTGTCGAGATAGTTTTGCAGCACAGCGGGTTCAGAACTGAGCATGGCATTATCGTATGCCTCCTGCTCGTTCTGCACTTTTGATGCATTGTAGTAGTATAGCCCCACCAAAACGGCGGCAAGGGCTATGAAGAAAGCCACTATCCACGGAGTGAGAGATTTTTTCCCTTTCCGTTTGGCTTCTGATTCTATGTGAGGCACTGTTTTTTTTGCTGCAGCAACTGGCTCCGCAACCTCATTATTCAGAGGGCAGTGGCAGTTGGGACAAAGAGCCTGGTCGTTAAAGACTATCTCTCCACATTCAGGACACTTAATCACCTTACCTGCTATGCCCACACCACAACTGGGACACGAGGCGGCCTTGTCGCTTACCTGATGGCCGCATTCAGGACATTTTATTATTGCCATAATTATTATTTTTATTCAATTTTCAACTTTAACTTTCAATCTTCAACTTGTTAACCATCAATCTTCAATGTCTATACCGAATTTCCCTCAGTCCATGATTTCCCATGAACCTGCTTTTGTCAACATATCCGTTGACACCCACTATTCTCCCCTTGCAGGTGTATTGCCACATGATATAATCGCGGTCGTCGGCAAGTATAGGTTCCTTGTCGTTGTACTGTGCCACCATCAACGGATATCCGTCAATCTTTCCAACGAGCCACTTGTTGTAAAAGTTGGTAAACGTGTAGAGAAGAGGCTTTTGTTTGTATGCCTCCTCAACGAGAGAAAGAAACTTCATCAGCGAGTCGCAGAACTCCTCTGTTGGCAAACCGCCCTTTGTCTCAATGTCGATCATAGGGATGAGGTCTTGTTCACCAGGACGGCACTGAGTCATGAAATTCTCCAATTGCTTCTGTTGTTCTGTTTTCGGCCGATAGAAATGGTAGCTTCCCACCTTCAGCCCGTAGCGGTGTGCAAGACCGATGTTGTTCTCGTATTTGTCGTCTATCCTGTCGCCACCCTCGGTAGCCTTGAGATAGACGTAAGCCATTTTCGTGTTCTCACCCACTGTTTCCCAAAACACCTCGCCCTGATAGTGGCTGAGGTCGATGCCATGGACATGAGTGCATGTGTCCTCACATTGTTCATATATGTTATTTTGTGCTTTTATGCCCAAAGAGAGCGCCAAAAAGGCAAATATAATAAGTTTTTTCATCTTCAAAATCAAATTTAGGTGCAAAGATACAAACTAATAACAAAAAAATTGTATCTTTGCACAAAAAAATCGGAATATGAAATATTTATTAACCGTATTATGCGGAATATTGCTCCTCGCAAGCTGCCATAAAGACAATAACGTACCGTCTGGCGAGCTATTGGACAAGACCGTGATATTGTATATCACTGGAGACAACGACCTCTCGTCAAATGCCGTGGACAACATCACGGCACTCACAGAAGGGTCGGCAGGACTCGGCGAGAAAAACAAAATCGTGGTGTTTGCAGACAACTATAATACGAAGCCAATGAAGTTGGTCATCAGCAACGGCATGGTGGAGACACAAGAGGAATATGAAAGCGAATTCTACATGACAAGCCCCACCATGATGAAGACCCTGCTCACCAGCGCCATGAACGACTACAAGGCAAAAAGCTACGGACTGATATTATGGGGACACTCAACAGGATGGCTTGTGGAGAAGGACACAATAAAGACAAGAGGTTACGGATATGACAACAACGGAGGCGGAACAGCCATGACCCAAATATGGATTAACTATCCCTCCATTGCCAGCACCCTGGAGTCGCTGCCCTCGAAGTTCGATTTCATAATCGGTGACTGTTGCCTGCTGCAGTGCGCCGAGGTGGCTTACGAGTTGCGCAAATGTACCGACTATA
>SAMEA3663038__coassemble_472_pt1 | contig 12970 bp, 9 predicted proteins | sample SAMEA3663038__metabat2_low_PE_036 | metagenome-assembled genome bin SAMEA3663038 (sample SAMEA3663038) | pig gut metagenome | biome: pig gut; feature: pig-associated habitat; material: faeces | place: France | collected 2012 | reverse complement strand
ATTGGTCTGGCTTGAAAGTCGTTCCTATTGTTATGGCGGCAGAGATAATGATGGGAGTGTATTTTAATCTCTCGTTTTGGTATAAGCTTATCGACAAGACAATCTGGGGTGCATGGTTCTCAGGCATTGGTTGTGCCGTGCTTATTACCATCAATATCATTTTTGTGCCTGAATATGGCTATATCGCTTGCGCATGGGCGGGATTTGCTGGTTATGCCACGGCAATGCTACTGAGCTATTTCATCGGTCAGAGATATTATCCTATTGCCTACCCTTTGGCGGACATGGCAAAATACCTTGTGTTTGCATTGGCGTTCTTTGCCGCCATGACACTGTTGAAGGATTATGTAAGCATCGTCGTGTCACTGCTCGTCAATACGTTGCTTATCGGAGTATTTATGCTCTATATCCTGAAAAAAGAGAAGTTTAGAATTAAAAAATAAAATAACTATTATGAAGAAAACCTCAATTGTTTTGGCAGCTATGCTTGCCACAACGTCAATACATGCCGATGAGGGCATGTGGACACTTTACAATTTGCCGCAGGCTGCTTTCGAGCAAATGCAGAACGAGGGATTTGCACTTCCATATGCAGATCTTTACAGTTCTGACAATGCCATAAAACATGCAGTGGTGAATTTCTCCGGCTATTGCTCAGGTGTTGTCGTGTCGCCTGACGGCCTTGTGTTTACCAACCACCATTGCGGATTTGAGTCAATCCGTTCACACTCCACAGTGGAGCACGACTACATGCTCAATGGTTTCTATGCGAAAACCTATGAGGAGGAACTGCCCAACGAGAACATGTTCGTCAGCTTCATGGTTGAGCAGAAAGACATCACCAAGTTCCTTGACGAGAAGGGCATAAACAATATGAAACCCTCACAACAGGCTGTTTTCCTCGATTCCATCGAGAATGCGATGTCTAAGGAGGTAAAGGCAAAGGATTCTACCCTAAGATTGGAGATAAAGCCTTTTTTTGAGGGAAACAAGTATTATGCCACCACCTATCGCGACTTCACCGACCTGAGACTTGTGTTCACAGTGCCAAAATCGATGGGTAAGTTCGGTGGTGAGACAGACAATTGGATGTGGCCACGCCAAACTTGCGATTTCTCCGTGTTCCGCATTTATGCCGACCCAAAGACAAACGGTCCTGCTAAATACAACAAGGACAACGTGCCTTACCACCCATCATCGTGGGCTCCAGTTTCTCTACAAGGCTATAAAGACGGCGACTTCGCCATGACAATGGGCTATCCCGGCAGCACCAGCCGTTATCTCTCCTCTTTTGGTATCCGTGAGCGACGCGACGCAAGAAATGCTCCAATGGCGCAGGTCAGGGGCGTGAAGCAGGATGTGATGATACGCCACATGCGTGCCGATGAAGCTGTACGAATCAAGTATGACTCAAAATATGCGCAAAGCAGCAACTATTGGAAAAACTCTATTGGAATGAACAAGTGTATCGACTCTACAGGACTGATTCCCCAGAAGGCAGAGTTCGAGAAGCGTATTAAGGAGTATCAGAGAACGACGGGCTTCCTTGATGGGAAACTTGACTTTGACCTGATGGAGAACCTCTATGGCAAACGAATGAGGCTTGCCAAAGCAATGACATTGTTCCGTGAGACCTTCGTGAGGACTAATGAGTTGGCAACAAGAGCCATGAAGGTGCACAATGGCATTGGCGTTGAAGGTCCGAAAGACAAGCCAAAGAAACAGTATGTTACTTTCGACGATAACAGCGAAACATGGGACGAGGCACTCGACAAGGAAGTATATGCTACATTGTTGAAAAACTATCGTGACCAGGTGGATGAGGAGTTCCTGCCAGATTTCTACAAGACCATTGACGAGAAGTTTGGCGGCGACTATGCGAAATACGTCAACCATGTATGGAGCACTTCTGTATTGATGAAGAGCGGCGAGAAGATATTTATCAACAAGAAGGGATTCAAAAAAGACCCTGGAGTGGTAATGGGTCTCGACATTACCGATGTGATGCACAAGATTATGCAGCCAATGCAGGATTTAGGCGATTCCATCGCATTGCAGGAACGTTATCTCTGTGCTGCCAAGATACGTATGGAAGAAGACCTTCCACACTACAGCGACGCCAACTTCACCATGCGTCTTAGCTATGGACAGGTTGGCGGCTACGACTTGGGCGGTAAACCTTCTGGCTACTATACCACGGCAGAGAGCATTGTGGAGAAAATGAAGACAGGCGACAAGGTGATAGACTATTATGCTGAGCCTGTAATGCACGAACTGATGAGTGCCAAGGACTTTGGCAAATACACAGACAAGACAAGCGGCAAGATGCAGCTCTGCTTCCTTACCAACAATGACATCACAGGCGGAAACAGCGGTTCGCCAATGTTCAACGGCAAGGGAGAACTCATTGGTCTTGCCTTCGACGGAAATTGGGACAGCCTCTCCGGCGACATCTTCTTCGATACCAAACTCGCGCGTTGTATAGGAGTGGATATAAGATTTGTGCTCTACATGATGGACAAGTGGGGACATGCCGATAGGCTGATAAAGGAGATAAATGCTAAATAAGCATTTGACGAAATGAAACAATAAAAACCTAATAATGAAAAAAAACCTATTATCACTAATTATGTTGTGCTGCGGCATTTCCGCCGCGGCACAACATTCCACCATAGACCTTAGCGGACAATGGTGCTTGTCGCTCGACCCTGATTCCACAGGTATCTCCAAGGGATTTCCGACTACCTTGTCAAATGATATCGTTGTCTTGCCAGGAACTACAGACACAAACAAAAAAGGTGTTAAGAACGACAAGAAAGATGAAACAACTCATCTCTCAAGACATTTTTCATATTTCGGCAAGGCATGGTATCTAAGGACCATCGACGTTCCTGCCTCATGGAAGTCAAAGAACATCAATCTGTTCCTTGAGCGCACCAAGCCGACAACTGTATATGTCGATGGCGTGGAAGTCGGAAAATGCGACGACATTTCAGTGCCGCAGCTCCACGACCTGACAGGCAAGTTGCCCCCCGGACGTCATGTTCTCGCGATAATGGTAGATAATGGCAACAGTGTGCCCAAACAACTCTTGGGCAGCTCACACGCCTATACCGAGGACACTCAGACAAACTGGAACGGTATTATAGGAAAGATGTATCTTGAGGCGAAGGAGAGCCCTGTAATCATAAAAAGGCTGCTTACACATTACCATGCCGCGGAAAACTCTGTCGATGTAGAGATAACCCTTTGTGGCAATCTGAAGAAAAAATACTCCATTTCAACGATGATAACAGGCAAGAACGGTTATGTGGCGGATCAGAGATACGTTAATGAAGGAAATAGTGAAAAGGTAGTAAATGCAGACGGAACAACGACAATACGCCATACACTACAGCTCGGATCTGACGCTTGCAAATGGAGTGAGTTTTCACCGCAAAATCTGCTAACACTAAACGTGAGAATAGAATGTGAGGGAAAGTCTGACGAAAAGGTGACAACGTTTGGACTTTGTGACTTCAGGGCGGAAAACAGCCATTTCATCGTAAATGGCAACAAGACATTCCTCCGTGGCAAGCACGATGCCTGTGTATTTCCCCTTACTGGTCATGTGGCAATGAACTACGATGAATGGTATCGCTATCTCTCGATTTGTAAACAGTATGGCATCAATCATGTAAGGTTTCACTCATGGTGCCCACCAGAGGCCTGTTTTGAAGCGGCAGACGACCTTGGCATATATCTACAGCCGGAGCTTCCCATTTGGGGAGGTTTTGACGAAAACGACCATTGGCTAACCTCTTTCCTGCGCGACGAGGGACGAAAGATAATCGAGACATACGGTAATCATCCGTCGTTTGTGATGATGGGACTTGGCAATGAGCTTTGGGGAAGCACCGAGCTTATGGCTGACTATGTGGCGGATTTCAGACTGCATGACGACATCGGCAAAGGTTGCCGAAGGCTATATACTTTCGGTTCCAACATGTATCTCGGATATAAGGGAGTTCTCGATGGAATGGATTATTTCACAACTTGCCGCATCGGTGGTGAGGCTTGGGGAGACTACAATACGCATGTGCGTGGATCCTTCTCTTTCTGCGATGCCTTTGACGGTGGATTGATAAATCATGAATATCCTAATACGACAACAAACTTCGAGAAGGCAATAGAGGGAAGTCGTGTGCCGATAATTAGTCACGAGACAGGACAGTTCCAGACTTATCCCGACTATGCTGAAATGGATAAATACATAGGTGTGCTTCGTCCCGACAATATGGAGATTTTCCACAAGCGCCTCGAAAAGGCGGGTATGGCAAAGCAAGCTGAGAGATTCCATAAGGCTTCTGGCTTGTGGTCGGTGGAATTGTATAAGGCTGATATCGAGATGGACTTACGTACGCGCAATATGGCAGGTTTCCAGTTGCTCGACATTCAGGACTATCCGGGACAGGGCTCAGCTTACGTCGGCATACTTGACGCTTTTATGAACTCAAAAGGATTGGTAAGACCTGATCGCTGGAGGCACTGGTGCAGCGAAGTGGTGCCTATGGCAGAACTGCCTCGTCTTACATATACTGATGGAGACACAATAGCTTGGAGAACATTAGTTGCTAACTATGATGCCAATCCGGACAACTTGAGTGGAAAGTCGATAAAATGGCAGATAATCCGTCCTGATGGATCCGTTTTGGCTGAAGGCTCAAACAAAATAGATAAGTCTGAAAGTGGTGTTGTTGAAGTGGCAAAGACCTCAACAATAGCATGTCTTTTTAATCCGGAGATTTCTGAACAAGTGCGTCTTATTCTGACCGTTGAAGGAACCAAATACAACAATGACTATAAACTGTGGATTTATCCAAAAACAGATTATGAAAGACGTACAGCGGAACTTTCAAGGAATCTTACTATTTCTGACACCATTGACTCAAAGGTGCTGTCGGCGCTTGCCAAAGGAAGGAAAGTTCTTCTTATGCCTCGCGGAACTATGTATAAGGAACAGACCGTCGGAGGATTGGTGCAAACCGACTATTGGAACTACAGGATGTTCAAGACAATAAGCGAGAATAACAAGAAACCTGTGTCTCCCGGAACATTGGGACTCCTCGTCAACGACATCAATCATCCTATGTTTGACAATTTCCCTACTGCTATCCATAGCGACTGGCAATGGGCAGCTATTGTCAAGCAAAGCCGCCCGCTCATTATGGACACCATGAGAGAGGACTATCGTCCGTTGGTTCAGGTAATAGATAATGTGGAACGCAACCACCGGCTTGGCCTTGCCTTTGAGTTTGCCGTGGGTAAAGGTAAACTCTTTGTCTGTATGAGTGACCTTACAGCAGTGGATACTTATCCTGAGGTGCGCCAGCTCTATCTCAGCATACTTGAATATATGCAAGGGGATAAGTTCAATCCTCATGAGCAGATATCGGTGGAGGAACTACGCCAGCTCTTTGAGTCAACGGCGGCTGCTGATAAGGTTGAGGAACTGCGTAACATTTCCTACGACTAATGCGAAAAATTCTATATGACATTGTGGCTTGACACGGATTTTGTCAAGCCACAATGTTACAAAAGAGAGAAAAAAGGGGAAGAAAGATGCCATTTTTATACTTTTTATCTTTTTTCTTTATCTAAAATACTTTTTTTTCAAATAAATATTATAATTTTGCACGGAATTGTAAAATGAGAGAATGGAAACTGACATGAAGGAAACCATAGATATCGACAAGATATTGGTTAACAAGATGGGCAACAAGGCAAGATTTGTTCCCCGTCCTTTCATTTCGTGGTTGAAGCGCATCATTCATCAAGACGAGGTGAACAAGTATCTTTGGGAAAGCCGCCATCTTAGTGGCACGGAATGGCTTGAAGAGTGTGTGCGCTATCTTGACATGACCATAGAACTGGTTGGCGAGGAGAACTTGCCAAAGAAAGACGATGGCCGTCTCTACACTTTTGTTAGCAACCATCCTTTGGGAGGGGAGGATGGCGTTGCCCTTGGTGCCATTATTGGAAGACACTATGACGGCAAGTTCCGTTATCTTGTCAACGACTTGCTTATGAACCTTCCTGGTCTTGCTCCTGTCTGCATTCCTATTAACAAGACAGGCAACCAGAGCCGCAATTTCCCAGCAATGGTGGAGGCGGGATTCAAGAGCGACAACCACATGCTTATGTTTCCGGCGGGTATCTGTTCAAGGAAACGTGGCGAAGAGATAAGGGACATAGCATGGAAAAAGACTTTCATTACAAAGAGCGTGGAATATCAGCGTGATGTTGTGCCAATCCATTTCGGAGGTCAGAACTCGCCTTTCTTCTATAAGTTAGCAAACTTCTCCGACAAATATGTTAAGAAAGTAAACCTTGCGATGTTGTTTCTCGTCGATGAAATGTACAAAAACGTGCATAAGACCTTCCGTGTCGCCATCGGTAAACCTATTCCTTGGCAGACATTCGACAAGAGCAAGACCGCTACACAATGGGCACAATATGTGCAGGACATCGTGTATGAACTATAATTTATTACATAAAGCGACCCAAAAGACAAATAGAAAATGGAACAAGACATTATCCAGCCAGTAGCAAAAGAATTGCTGAAGAGCGAACTGACGCCAGAATGCCAGTTGAGAATGACAAACAAGAGCCACAACGAGATTTACATCGTTGATGCGCATAATGCTCCCAATGTCCTGCAAGAGATTGGTCGATTGCGTGAGATTGTATTCCGCGAGGCTGGTGGAGGAACGGGCAAGGAAGTGGATCTCGATGAGTTCGACACTTGCGAGAACTGTTACAAGCAACTTATTGTATGGAATCCGGAGGAAGAGGAAATAATAGGTGGTTATCGCTATCTCCTGGGCTCTGACGTTGAGTTTGACGAGAATGGACAACCTATTCTCGCCACGAGCCATATGTTTCATTTCTCAGACAAATTCATCAAGGATTATTTGCCTTGGACCATTGAGTTGGGACGTAGCTTTGTGTCGCTTGAATATCAGAACACCAACAAAAACGGTTCGAAAAGTCTTTTCGCTCTCGACAACCTTTGGGATGGTCTTGGCGCGTTGACCGTGATACAGCCCGACGTGAAGTATTTCTTTGGCAAGATGACAATGTATCCTTCCTATATCCGCAAGGGACGCGACATGATACTCTTTTTCCTCAAGAAGCATTTCGATGACAAGGAAAACCTTATCGTACCGATGAAACCGTTGGTTATTGAGTCTGACCCGAACGATTTGGAGAAACTCTTCAGTGAGGAGTCGTTCAAGGAGGATTATAGGATCTTGAATCGTGAGATACGCAAACTCGGCTACAACATTCCGCCTCTCGTCAATGCCTATATGGGTCTTAGCCCAACGATGAAACTTTTCGGAACTGCTATCAACTATGGCTTTGGCGATGTGGAGGAGACAGGAATCCTTATTGCCGTGGACGAGATTCTCGAACAGAAGCGTGTTCGCCACATCGACTCGTATATCAAGGAACACCCGGAGGCGCTAAAGATTACCAGCGGTGCTAACAAAGTAATATACGAGGATAAAGGAAAAAACTGAAGTCGGTTTTATTTATCCTGACAATAGCTTGTGATACATTTGTTCCACAGTTATGGAACGGTCGTGACCATTAGTTATGATATAGTCGTGATAATAGCCTATGGATCATTCGTGTCCATAGGCTATGTAACAATGGGGATAAAGGCTATACTATTGGAAGACTGATGCCGTTTATTTTCTGATATACATCGAGGGCATAGACATCGGTCATTCCGCTGATGTAGTCGATGACTGCCATTACCCTTGTTTCCAAATCAGGGGAGTCGATGTCGTATTGGCTGCTTACTCGGCAAATGAGTTGCTTGGAGTAGTATCGGTCGGGATGTGTCACGGCTTCCGTCATTTGCTCCATCAGCGTGTTCATTATCTTATAACCAGCAAGTTCGACATCGAGGACAGGCTTGCTGCGGTAGATTTTCTTCCACGACATTTCTGAACATCTTCGGTAGGCGTCGCGTTGTCTGTCGCTGATGGCATCCACGAGCGCTCCTTTGAAGGTTCCCGATAGAATCTTCTCTTCGTTGCTAATAAAAGCCTCCGCACATTCGTGTTCCAAAATGCCTATTGCACATGCTCTCATATAAACTATCTGCTCGTTGAGGTCTGTTATTTCCTCGTCGGTGATTCTCTTCATTATCTTCTCCTTAGTGTCTTCGTCGAAGAATGAGAGCAGTAGGTCTTTTGTTTCATCGAAGGAAAGGATTTTCAGCTTGTGGGAGTCCTCAATGTCCATTATCTCATAGCAGATGTCGTCGGCAGCCTCCACGAGATAAACCAAGGGATGTCGAACATATTTCAGAGGCTCGCCTTCTTCGGAAATACGTATTATTCCCATTTCATCGGCTATTTTCCTGAACAAGTCCTTCTCAGAACCGAAGAAACCGAACTTCCCTTTGTGGCCTGAGTATGACGAGGAGTATGGATATTTCACTATTGAGGCAAGGGTGGAGTAGGTCATTACGAAACCGCCTTGGCGTCGTCCCTTATATCTGTGGGCAAGCAATCGGAATGCATTGGCGTTGCCCTCAAAATGTGTTATGTCGCTCCAAAACTCTTCGCTCACCATACCTTTGAGGAAATGCCCTTCGCCTTCGGAGAAGAAGGTCTGTATCGCCTTTTCGCCCGAATGCCCAAACGGCGGATTGCCCATATCGTGGGCAAGACACGCCGTGGCGACAATCTGCCCGATTTCTTCAAAGAGTGTGTTATGAAGTTCCGGTCGCTTTTTTATTATTGCCTTCGCCACATCACATCCTAAGGACATGCCAACACTTGCCACCTCAAGGCTATGCGTGAGGCGGTTGTGAACGAAGATGCTTCCCGGCAGTGGAAACACCTGAGTCTTGTTCTGCAAACGGCGAAAAGGAGCCGAGAAAATCAGTCGGTCGTAGTCGCGTTTAAACTCCGTCCGTTCGTCTTTTCGGTTCGGATGAAAATTTTCCTGTCCGAGCCTTTTGTTCGTTATAAGTTGTTGCCAATTCATCATACAAATGCAAAAGTACGTTTTTTTTGCCTAAAAAACTACTTTTTAAGAATAAAAATGCGGTTTTTTGGATTTAAATAACTAAATTTGCGCCATTCTAAGTAAAACGACACAAAAAAGATGGAAATAAAGGTAATAAACAAGGGTCGCCAGCCGCTTCCCGAATATGCTACACCACTGAGTGCGGGCCTCGATCTGAGGGCTAACATCGAAGAGTCTATTGTACTTCGCCCCATGGAGCGCCAGCTCATAGGAACAGGACTTTACATTGCCCTGCCTCCGGGCTATGAGGCACAGGTTAGACCACGCAGTGGGCTTGCCCTAAAGCATGGCATCACCGTGCTCAACACTCCTGGCACCATTGATGCCGACTATCGTGGAGAGGTGAAGGTGCTGCTGATAAACCTTTCAGCAGAGCCATTCACCGTAAATGAGGGTGAGCGTATAGCACAGATGGTGATAGCAAGACATGAGCATGCCGAACTGACGCTTGTAGAGGAACTTGACGAGACAGAGCGTGGTGCCGGCGGATATGGGCACACGGGAGTGAAGTGATAATTAAAAATTTATGATAGAGACTTAAAAGTTAAGAATTGTTTGCGAGGTGAGGCTTGATTTGTTTTTTCATGGAATAGGGCGGATGCTGGTGACAGTACTTCTCGCTTTTGTCGGCATAGAGGTGTCGGCGTCGGACTCATTGTCGCTTTACAATCGCTTGTTTCTCGACGCTGTTATAGAGAGGCAAAAGGGCAATGATGCCGAGGCATTTGAATTGTTGCAGAGTTGCTCCAAACTGAATCCGAATGCTTCCGAAGTGCAGTATTATCTCGCCCAATATTATCTTAAGCTGCGCAACAAGGACAAGGCAATGGCTTGTTTCGAAAATGCGGCGAAGTTGGATCCAAGCAATTCCACTTTCACTGAGACCCTTGCGGAGATGTATGTTTCTTCATCAAGATACAAGGAGGCCATAGATGCATACGAGGCAATCTTGGCTAACGATCCGTCAAACAGCTATGTGCTTGAGATGCTTTTCAGACTCTATCAGACGGAAGGCGACTACAACAAGGCAATCAACACACTTGAGCGTCTTGAGGTTGTGGAAGGCAAGAGCGAACAGATAACTCTTGCCAAGAGTGAGATATACACAAAGAACGGCAACAAGGAGGCGGCGATAGCTGAAATGAAACGCCTTGCCGAATATTATCCCAACGACCTCAACTACAAGGGAATGTATGGTGACATATTGTTGCAGAACGATGATGATGCGGGAGCATTGAGAATCTACAACGAGATACTTGCAGAGGAACCCGACAATAACCGAGCGCAACTCTCTCTACGTTCCTATTTCAGGAAGAATGGTGAAACGGAGAAAGCTGATAGTATGACTATGCGTGTGCTGCTTAACAAAAATACCACAGCCGATGCGCGTGAATATCTCATGCGTCAGCTCATTGCCGAACAGGATAGCGACAGCCTGAAAGTTCTTGCCTGTTTCAATGCCATACAGCAGTCGGAGTTCCGGTCTGCCGATATGGGGCTTCTCCAGGTAGCCTATATGAACATGATAAAGATGTCCGAGGACAGTGTGGTGAAAGTGTTGGAGACAATTCTCGCCTTTGCTCCCGACAATGCCTCCGCCAGCCTACAGCTCATAGGCAAGGCTTGGGAGAAGGACGATATGGACAGAGTACTGCAGCTTACGTCGCAGTCGAGCGATTATAATCCCGAAGAAATGGCCTTTTACTACTTTGAGGGAATGGCTTTATATAAAAAGGAAGACAACGAAGGCGCGCTCGAAGCGTTCAAGAAAGGTGTCAGTGTCATCAATGAAACGAGCAATCCTGACATAGTGTCCGACTTCTATTCCGTAATGGGCGACCTTTACTTTCAAAAGCAGATGAAGCGTGAGGCATACGCCGCCTATGACTCTTGCCTGCAGTGGAAAGGAGACAACTATGGCTGTCTGAACAACTATGCCTACTATCTCAGTGAGTCGGGCGAACAGCTTGAGAAGGCAGAAGAGATGAGTTTCAAGACAGTGAAACAAGAGCCAAAGAACGCGACCTATCTCGACACATACGCTTGGGTGCTGTTCAAACTTGGTCGATATACCGAGGCGAAGGTATATATTGAGCAGGCGTTGCAGAACGACACCGTCTCCACAAGCCACGTGCTTTTTGAGCATGCCGGTGACATCTGCATCATGGCTGGATACACCGATAAGGCTGTTGAATACTGGTCGAAGGCATTGCAACTTGACCCGCAGAACAAGGCAATACAACGTAAATTGAAACATAAAAAATATTTTAGACAATGAGAACATCCACTTTCTTCAAGATGGCTCTCGTAGCCATTCCATTGGCATTAGCTTCCTGTAAGTCGTCAAAGAATGTAGAAGCTCCAAAGCCATTGACTCAGGAGCAGCTGAAATCGCAGGAAATCCTGCAAAAAGTGAGCGACAACGCCCAGGTAGGTAAGTTCATCACCTCGAAAATCAGGTTCCAGGTGCAGATGGGTTCCCAAAACCTGTCACTCACCGGAAATCTGAAGATGAAACGCGACGATGTTATCCGTCTGCAGCTCATGGCTTTCGGTTTTGTAGAGGCGGCGCGACTTGAGTTCACAAAGGACTATGTGCTTGTTATGGACCGCATCAACAAGCAATATCTGCGTGCTACCTACGAGCAGATTGATTTCTTGCGCGCCAGCGGGCTAAACTTCTTCTCGCTTCAGGCTCTTTTCTGGAACGAGTTGTTCCAGCCCGGACAGGAGAAACTCACTAAGGAACTTCTCGACAAGTATTCCATGAACATTGGTGGCGACGATATCATCATATCTCTTGCCCAGGACAACATGACCTACAAGTGGCTTGCCAACCAAAGCGAGGGGAAGGTACGTATGGCAAACATCCTCTACAAGGACCGCATCCATGGTACCACTCAGCTCAACTGGGACTACTCTGAATTCAAACCCTTAGGCACAAAGCAGTTCCCTTCAGAGCATGGTATAGTGTTCACCACCGCCGCCAACAAGGAAGTGAAAATCAATATGACCCTCAATTATATTGGAAGCGAGTCGGAGTGGGAGACACGCACCTCTATCTCCAACAAATATAAAGAAGTGAAACTTGACGACATCCTACAACGCTTTATGGCGCTCTAAAAAAGCATACTGACAACAGAAGATGAGACGATTTCACATATTGCTAATCTTTCTCGCATTAGCGATAGCACCGCAGGCACAGACAAGAAAGACCACCACTGCAAAAAAGACACAAACCTCGAAGACCGCCAAGAAAAAGAAGACAACGACGAAGAAGAAACAAAGTCAGAAGGAAATATCCACTCCGTCGATAAAGGGGTTGAAGAACGAGCGCGAACAGATAAAGAAGCAGATTGCTGCGCAGCAGAAGAAACTGCGTAGCAACGAACGCGACGTGAAGCAGAGGTTGCAGAACCTGATGGTCATTAACACGGAGATTGCCGATAAGAGAAAGACTATCGACACTATCCGTCGCGACATCAACGTGCTTGACGGAAATATCGGTCAGCTCAACGACCAAATTGTACAGTTGCAGAAGGAACTTGACGACCGTAAGGCGAAATATGTGAAGTCGATGCGCTATATGCACCGCAACCGTTCGATACAGAACCAGCTTATGTTCATCTTCTCGGCAAAAAACTTCACTCAGATGTACCGACGCATGAGGTTCATGCGCGAGTATGCCTCATACCAAAAGGTGCAGGGCGAAATGGTGAAAACCAAACAGGCTGAGGTGACGGCAAAGCACGAACAGCTGACAAGAGTGAAACAACAAAAGCACACCTTATTATATAAAGGAGAGCAAGAAAGGCGAAACCTTGAGTCGAAACAGGCCGAACAGCAGACTGTGGTTACATCGCTGCAAAAGCAGCAGAAGACC
>SAMEA3663038__coassemble_461_pt1 | contig 13126 bp, 7 predicted proteins | sample SAMEA3663038__metabat2_low_PE_036 | metagenome-assembled genome bin SAMEA3663038 (sample SAMEA3663038) | pig gut metagenome | biome: pig gut; feature: pig-associated habitat; material: faeces | place: France | collected 2012 | reverse complement strand
GCATCTTGTATGTGCAACCGTTAGTGTCGAGTGTAGTGTCCATAGCCATCATGATATTCTGGTACTTCTCGTTCTTAACGTATGTACCTGCTGGCCATGCGAAAGGCTCACCGCCCATGACGGCACGAATCATCTCAACAGAGCAGTATGCTGGGCTCTGCCATGAGCTGCGGCCGCGCAGCTGGATAATCTTTGCACCACCCTGAACAACGTCGGTGCGCAGCTTCTCCCACTCTTCCTGTGGCAGTGCGTCGGTACCGATAATCTCGCTCAGAGGCTTGCCCTGAATCTTCACCTTACTTCCAAACACAGCCATCTGCTCTCCGTGGCCACCAAAGGTACGGCAACCAGTAACGTCGTCGCTCTTCACGCCGAACTTCTTGCAGAGCTCGCTGCGCAGACGAGTAGAGTCGAGAGCTGCGAGTGTGGTAACCTGCGATGGTTTCAAACCTGAATAGAGCAATGTTACAAGTCCTGTAAGGTCAGCCGGGTTGAAGATAACCACAACGTGCTTCACGTCTGGGCAGTACTGCTTGATGTTCTTGCCAAGCTCCTCGGCTATCTTGCAGTTGCCGGCGAGAAGGTCCTCACGGGTCATGCCTGCCTTGCGTGGAGCACCACCCGAAGAGATGATATACTTTGCGTCCTTGAAAGCCTCTGCTACATCTGTGGTGGCTGTCAGGTTCACACTATCATATCCACAGTGGAACATTTCTTCCATCACACCCTCCATACCTGGAGCATAAACGTCGTAAAGACATACGTTTGGAGTCAGCTTCATTGTAAGAGCTGTCTGAACCATAGTCGAACCGATGGCGCCACCAGCACCAACAATTACCAATTTGTCGTTAGTTAAAAATGCCATTTTTATTGCTATTTTAAATATGTTTACTCAAGGTCGAAGCCTTGTGGAGACACTACTTATCGGGCCACCCAGGGCTTTCCGCTTGCAAAGGTAACAAAAAAAAGCAAACACGCACTATCTTTTTAATTTTTTTAATTCTTATTTCTCACAATTTATAAAAGACGTTTCGAGAAATAGCGCACAGGATACCACACGGCAGCATAGCCCACGGCAATGACTGTGGCGAAGATTATCACTATGTCCTCGGGATGGACACTGACCGGATAGCTGTCGATGATGAAGGAGCCACTGGAACGGCCAAGGCCTACAATGCCCCATGTCTGCTGTATCCAACAGAGCAGCAAACCGACAACGATTCCTGCCAAAGCTCCAAGTGTGGAAATCATGCGCCCTTCAAAAAGGAAAACACGCACTATCTGCTTGTCGCTTGCGCCAAGATTACGCAGTGTCACTACATCGTCGCGCTTGTCGATAATAAGCATGGAAATGCTTCCTATGATGTTGAAACATGCCACCATGAGAATGAAAGTAAGGAAGATATAGGCTATGAGCTTCTCTATCTTCATAATCCGGAACGTGTCCTCTTGTTGCTCATAACGGTCGCGGACATAGAACTTGCCCTGGCCGAGTCGCTGCATCTCTGATTTCACCGCCTCAAAGTCGCTACCGGGCTTAAGACGAAGCTCAACAGCAGAGACCATGCCTTGCTGGGAAAAGAGATTGCGGGCAAAGGAAATGCTCGTGACTATGTAGTTCTTGTCATATTTTCCCTGTTTTACACAGAAGAGCACACCAGGAGAGAAAAGCTCGTCCTCCACAAATCCCTCCTCTGGCTTTGCCATGTTGAGCTGTCCCTCACGTTTCGGGGCATAGATCTTCAGGCTTCCCTGAAAGGTGTAGCCCATTCCGAGACGCTCGGCAAGGCGTATGCCGACAATTCCATAGTTCATGTCGGCTGCGTGAAGCCCATATTCTCCGTCGCCGACAAGAATCTCGCGGATATGCGTCAGACTGTCGAAATTGTCCTCAACACCCTTAATCCTCACCATCGCCTGCCTGCCATTGTATGCGGCAAGAGCCATGTCCTCAACGGTTTCAGTGGCTACCTCAACAGCCGGAAGACTGCATATCTTTTGCAACGTGGGGTCGTCGGCGGCAATGGTTTTCCCGCTTACAGGCGACACCTTGAGCTGAGGGTCGAAGGTGGTGAAAAATGAGGCGACAAGGTCGTGGAAACCATTGAAGACACTCAAAGTCACCACCAATGCCATTGTTGCCACGGCAACTCCTACGGCACTGATTGCACTGATGACGTTGATGGCGTGCGTGCTCTTCTTGGAGAAGAGATAGCGACGGGCTATGAAAAACGGAAAATTCACTCTTTTCTTCTTTTATTTCAAGTTTCGCTGTCTGTCTATCGACTTGCCTACTTCTTTACTAACTTCTCAAAAGTTCATCAATACGCTCAATATAGTCGAGCGAGTCGTCGATGAAGAATCTCAGTTCTGGAATAATCCTCAGCTGATACCTCACCCTTGTGCCAAGCTCATACCTTATGGTTTTCTCGTTAGCATTGATGTTTTTTAGTATCTCCTCGCCTCTCGCGCTTGGAAACACACTAAGATAGGCAGTACAGATGCTAAGGTCGGGAGAGATCTTGGTGCGGGTGACCGACACCATCACTCCGTGCATAGCCCTTGTCTGCTGCTGGAAAATGACGCTCAGCTCTTTCTGAATGAGCCTCGCTATCTTGTTCTGTCTTGTTTCTTGCATATCTTCTAAGCTTCTCCTGTTGGGAAAGGTGCTATGGTGCGGGATTCCTGATTAGGTATCTTTATGGCACCATACTCACGCTCATATCTCACAATGTTTTCCTGCAATGCCATAAGCAGACGCTTGGCATGCTCTGGGGCAAGGATAACCCTACTCTTCACCTGTGCCTTGGGCACTCCTGGAAGAACCCGAGCAAAGTCAACCACGAAATCGCTGCTGGAGTGGGTTATGATAGCAAAGTTGGCATATTCTCCCTGGGCAATGTTGGCGGGAAGGTCTATCTGGAACTTTCCGCCTTGTTCGTTGTTTTCGTTCATTATTATATCCGATTTTTATTGTTACTGCTGCAAAGGTAATACATTTTCGTAAAACCGCCAAGCTTTTGTCGAAAAAAGGTGCATCAGACACAATTGCCGATGCACCTTTTTGGTTATTATAAACGGTTGACTTGTGTCAACTATCAATCATGCTCAACCTCCACAACGTCCTCATCGGCAAAGTCGAGAACATTCTTCCGGTTTGCCTGCATACGCTCATATTCTTCCTTAGAGCCAACGACGAGTTTGTCGAAATCGCGGAGACCTGTACCTGCAGGAATCAAATGACCGCAGATAACGTTCTCCTTCATGCCCTCGAGATGATCCACCTTTCCGCGGATTGCTGCCTCGTTGAGAACCTTGGTGGTCTCCTGGAACGATGCGGCAGACATGAAGCTCTTGGTCTGGAGAGCCGCACGGGTGATACCCTGGAGTATCTGTGTTGATGTTGCCGCAACGGCATCGCGAACCTGAACGAGCTTAAGGTCGCGGCGACGCAGGATGGAGTTCTCGTCGCGGAGCTTGCGGGCGGTGACAATCTGACCTGCCTTGAGGTTCTCACTGTCTCCGGCGTCAACGACAACCTTCTTGCCCCAAATACGGTCGTTTTCCTCGGCGAAGTCGAGCTTGTCAACAACTTCCTGCTCAAGGAACGAGGTGTCGCCCGGGTCGTTAATCTGAACCTTACGCATCATCTGACGAACGATAATCTCGAAATGCTTGTCGTTGATTTTAACACCCTGCAAACGATATACATCCTGTACTTCGTTGACGATGTACTCCTGAACAGCGGTAGGACCCTTGATGGCAAGGATGTCGGCTGGCGTGATGACACCATCAGAAAGAGGCGTACCGGCACGTACGGCATCGTGCTCCTGTACAAGAATCTGCTTGGAGAGTGACACAAGATACTTGCGCTGCTCGCCTGTCTTTGAAGTAACGATAATCTCACGGTTACCACGCTTAACCTTACCCATTGTCACCTCACCGTCAATTTCAGACACAACGGCAGGGTTGGATGGGTTACGAGCCTCGAAGAGCTCGGTAACACGTGGAAGACCTCCGGTGATGTCACCTGCCTTACCTACGGCACGTGGAATCTTAACGAGAGTCTCACCGGTGCTTACTGTCTGACCGTCCTCAACAACGACGTGACCTCCCACCGGGAAGTTGTATGTACCGACTTTCTCACCATTGGCATCGATGATGTCGCAGGTAGGAACCTTTGACTTGTCCTTCGACTCTGTGATAATCTTCTCGGTAAGACCTGTCGTTTCGTCGGTCTCGGCACGATATGTAATACCTTCTATTACGTCGTTGAACTTCAGCACACCGGCATACTCGGTAACAATTACGGCATTGAATGGGTCCCACTGGGCTATCTTGTCGCCCTTCTTGACTACATCGTTGTTCTTGAAATAGAGTGACGAGCCATAAGGAACGTTCATCGTAGAAAGCACAATCTTAGTGTTAGGATCAACAAAACGCACCTCACCAAGTCGGCTGACAACCATCTCACACTTGTTTCCATCCTCTTCGAAAGGAACAGTGCGGAGCTCCTCAAACTCAAGCATACTGTCGTTCTTTGCCATTATTGAGGCATTGGCGGCTGCATTGGCAGCCACACCACCGGCGTGGAACGTACGGAGTGTCAGCTGTGTACCCGGCTCACCGATAGCCTGTGCCGCAATGACACCTACAGCCTCACCCTTCTGTACCATCTTTCGTGTAGCGAGGTTGCGGCCATAGCACTTCATGCAGACACCGTGCTTGCTCTCGCAAGTGAGCACTGAGCGAATCTCGACACTCTCGATAGGAGAATCTTCTATCTGCTGTGCCACCTTCTCGGTGATTTCCTCTCCGGCAGCCACAATGAGCTCACCAGTTGTTGGATGTATAATGTCGTGTACGGAAACACGTCCGAGTATGCGCTCCGACAAGGTAGAGATAACCTCATCACCATTCTTCAGGGCTGTGCATACAAGACCGCGCAGTGTGCCACAGTCCTCCTCGTTGATGATAACGTCGTGAGAGACGTCAACAAGACGACGAGTGAGGTAACCCGCATCGGCAGTCTTCATGGCGGTGTCGGCAAGACCCTTTCGGGCACCGTGAGTAGAGATAAAGTACTCAAGCACCGACATTCCTTCCTTAAAGTTGGAGAGGATAGGATTCTCAATAATCTGTGCGCCCTCGGCACCTGCCTTCTGAGGCTTCGCCATAAGACCACGCATACCTGAGAGCTGACGGATCTGGTCCTTTGAACCACGGGCACCAGAGTCGAGCATCATAAACACGGCATTGAAGCCTTGGTCTGCCTCTGTCATCTCCTTCATCAGCACATTGCCGAGGTCGTTGTTGACGTGTGTCCAGGTATCGATAACCTGATTGTATCGCTCTGTGTCGGTGATGAATCCCATGTTGTAGTTCTCTGTAATCTGACGAACTTCCTCATTACCACGCTCAACAAGGGCTTTCTTTTCCTCCGGGATGATGATATCGTCGAGGTTGAAAGAGAGACCGGCGAGATATGCCATACGGTAACCAAGGTTCTTGATACCGTCGAGGAACTCACAAGCCTCGGCAAAACCTACAGTCTTGATTACGTCGGCAATGATGTCGCGAAGGCTCTTCTTGGAGATTACCTTGTTTACATATCCTACCTCTTGTGGAATAATGCCGTTTACGATGACACGTCCTACAGAGGTTTCGACCATCTTGTCAACGATATTGCCATCCTCGTCAATGTCTTTTACTACAACCTTTACGAGTGCGTGGAGGTCACACTTACGTTCGTTGTGTGCGATAATTGCCTCCTCAGGGCCATAGAACGTGAGGCCCTCACCCTTTGCACCAGGACGGATTTTTGTGATATAATAGAGACCGAGCACCATATCCTGAGAAGGAACGGTGATAGGCGCGCCATTTGCAGGGTTGAGAATATTGTGACTCTGAAGCATCAGAATCTGTGCCTCAAGGATAGCCTCATTGCTCAATGGGAGGTGGACAGCCATCTGGTCACCATCGAAGTCGGCGTTGAAAGCCGTACATGCCAATGGGTGAAGCTGGATTGCCTTACCTTCAATGAGTTTCGGCTGGAAAGCCTGGATACCAAGACGGTGAAGTGTAGGAGCACGGTTCAGGAGGACTGGATGACCCTTCATCACGTTCTCAAGAATATCCCAAATCACTGGCTCACGGCGGTCGACGATTTTCTTGGCACTCTTAACTGTCTTTACTATGCCGCGCTCAATGAGCTTGCGGATAATGAATGGCTTGTAGAGCTCGGCTGCCATAAGTTTCGGCAGACCACACTCACCCATCTTCAACTCAGGACCTACGACAATAACGGAACGTGCAGAATAGTCAACACGCTTACCGAGGAGGTTCTGGCGGAAACGTCCGGCCTTACCCTTCAGCGAATCGCTGAGCGACTTCAGCGGACGGTTACTCTCGCTCTTCACAGCGCTGCTCTTTCGTGAGTTGTCGAAAAGGCTGTCAACAGCTTCCTGCAGCATACGTTTTTCATTGCGGAGGATAACCTCTGGAGCCTTTATCTCCATCAGTCGCTTCAAACGGTTGTTACGGATGATGACACGGCGATAGAGGTCGTTGAGGTCAGAGGTGGCGAATCTACCTCCATCCAGCGGCACGAGTGGACGCAACTCTGGTGGAGTGACTGGGATAATCTTCATTATCATCCACTCTGGATGATTGACGTCCTTGCTGCCTCTGAAAGCCTCCACAACCTGCAGACGCTTCAATGCCTCGTTCTTACGCTGCTGCGAAGAGTCGCTGTTAGCGCGGTCGCGAAGTTCGTATGACAACGAGTTAAGATCGAGACGGATAAGGAGGTCATAGATTGCCTCTGCACCCATCTTGGCGATGAACTTGTTAGGATCGGAATCGTCAAGGAACTCGTTGTCCGCAGGAATCTTGTTCTCAACAATCTCGTTGTACTCGTCCTCTGACAGGAGGTCATACACATTGGCTCCAAGGGCATCGTTGCCCTCGCTGTCCTTCTTGCCAGCCATGAGACCCGGCTGAATAACGACATAGCGCTCATAGTATATTATCGCGTCGAGCTTCTTTGTTGGAAGTCCGAGCAGATAGCCAATTTTGTTGGGCAGAGAGCGGAAATACCAGATATGTGCCACAGGAACGACAAGCTCGATGTGTCCAGTGCGCTCTCGTCTCACCTTCTTCTCAGTCACCTCAACACCGCAACGGTCGCACACTATGCCCTTGTAGCGTATGCGCTTATACTTACCGCAGGCACACTCATAGTCCTTCTGGGGACCAAAGATGCGCTCACAGAACAGACCGTCACGCTCGGGCTTGTATGTACGATAATTGATGGTCTCAGGTTTTGTAACCTCACCGAAAGAGCTCTCCAAGATCTCCTCAGGCGAAGCCAGACCAATGGTAATTTTGGTGAAATTACTCTTTATCTTTGAATCTTTCTTAAAAGCCATATTTACTTCTTTGTATATTAATGTGTAAAGAGTTTACTGTTATTAGTCGAGGGTGATGCTTAGTCCAAGACCCTTCAACTCGTGCAGGAGCACATTGAGAGACTCCGGTATGCCAGGAGCCGGCATCGGGTCACCCTTGACGATAGCCTCGTATGCCTTGCTTCTGCCGACAACATCGTCGGACTTGATGGTGAGAATCTCCTGAAGTACATGGCTTGCGCCGAATGCCTCAAGAGCCCAAACCTCCATCTCTCCGAATCGCTGTCCACCAAATTGTGCCTTACCTCCAAGAGGCTGCTGGGTGATGAGGGAGTACGGACCGATGGAACGGGCGTGCATCTTGTCCTCTACCATGTGACCGAGCTTGAGGAAGTAGGTAATACCCACTGTTGCCGGCTGGTCGAAACGCTCTCCAGTCTCACCATCGTAGAGATAGGTCGAGCAGAGATGTGGCAAGCCAGCCTTGTCTGTCCACTCAGCGAGGTCTTCGAGCTTTGCACCGTCAAAGATAGGAGTGGCGAACTTAACGCCGAGCTTTCTACCTGCAGCACCAAGGATAGCCTCGAAAATCTGACCGAGGTTCATACGAGAAGGCACACCAAGCGGATTGAGCACGAGGTCAACGGGACGGCCATCCTCAAGGAACGGCATGTCTTCCTGACGTACCACCTTCGATACGATACCCTTATTACCGTGACGTCCTGCAAGTTTGTCGCCGACACCAATCTTACGTTTCTTGGCAACATATACCTTTGCCATCTGAAGAATGCCTGATGGCAGTTCGTCACCAATGGTGATGGCAAACTTCTTGCGCTTCATCTCAGCGTCAAGGAGTTTGAATTTCTTCATGTAGTTGATGATGAGCTGTGCGATGAGCTTGTTCTTGTGGTCATCGGCAGTCCAGTTGCTTATCTGTACGTCACCATACTCAAGGTTGCGAAGGTTGGTCTGTGTAAACTTCGATCCCTTGGTAATGATTTCAGCACCTGTATAGTCTTTCACGCCCTTGGAAACCTCGTCCTCGGTCAGCTCAAGGAGCTTGTCGATGAGGATATCCTTCAGGTCCTCGTTCTTTGCCTCATACTCCTCGTCAATCTTTGCAAGCAAGATCTTGTCATGCTGTTTGGTCTGACGTGTCTTTATGGCACGAGCAAAGAGTTTCTTGTCGATGATTACACCTGTCAGTGAAGGATTGGCCTTCAGTGAAGAGTCCTTCACATCTCCTGCCTTGTCGCCGAAGATGGCGCGCAACAGTTTTTCCTCTGGCGACGGGTCGCTCTCACCCTTTGGAGAGATTTTTCCAATGAGGATATCACCTGGCTCCACACGGGCACCGACACGGATGATACCATTCTCGTCAAGATCCTTGGTTGCCTCCTCGCTTACATTAGGTATGTCGGCGGTGAACTCCTCAACTCCACGCTTTGTCTCACGCACGTCGAGCGAGTATTCATCAACATGGACAGAAGTCAGCACGTCATCGCGCACGATGCGCTCGTTGAGCACAATAGCATCCTCGTAGTTGTAACCCTTCCATGGCATATAGGCAACAAGAAGGTTGCGGCCAAGTGCCAACTCGCCATCCTCGGTGGCATAACCCTCGGTGAGGATGTCGCCTGCCTTCACGCGCTGTCCCTTGTTGCAGATAGGACGGAGGTCGATGGTCATATTCTGGTTCGTACGGCGGAACTTCGGAATGCGGTATTCCTTCAATGCCGGCTCAAAGCTGACGAACTCCTCGTCTTCCGTACGGTCATATAATATTCGTATTGTGGTAGCGTCAACATACTCGATAACGCCCTCACCCTCGGCAGTAATCATGGTGCGGGAATCCTCACACACCTGTTTCTCTATACCGGTACCTACGATAGGTGCCTCATTGTGGAGCAAAGGTACTGCCTGTCGCATCATGTTTGATCCCATGAGCGCGCGGTGAGCGTCGTCATGCTCAAGGAAAGGAATGAGAGATGCGGCAATGGAAGCAATCTGCTGTGGCGAAACATCCATGAGGTCAACATCCATTGGAGGAACTACCGGGAAGTCGGCATCCTGACGGCACTTCACCACGTCGCGAATGAATGTTCCATCATCGTTAAGTGGAGCATTACCCTGTCCGATAACGTGGTTTTCCTCCTCCTCTGCTGTCAGATATACCACCTCGTCGTTGTTGAGGTTTGCCACACCATTTTCTACCTTTCTGTATGGGGTCTGGATAAATCCAAGCTCATTGATCTTTGCATAAACACAAAGAGAAGAGATAAGTCCGATGTTTGGACCTTCAGGACTCTCGATAGGACACAGACGGCCATAGTGTGTGTAGTGTACGTCACGCACCTCGAAACCGGCACGCTCACGCGAGAGACCGCCAGGACCAAGGGCTGAGAGACGACGCTTGTGCGTTACCTCTGCCAATGGGTTTGTCTGATCCATGAACTGCGACAGAGGGTTGGTGCCGAAGAATGAGTTTATGACACTCGATATAGTCTTGGCATTGATGAGGTCCGTGGGAGTGAACACCTCGTTGTCACGCACGTTCATACGCTCACGTATGGTGCGGCTCATACGTGCGAGACCTATGGAGAACTGGTTGCTCAACTGCTCGCCTACGGTACGCACACGGCGGTTTGAGAGGTGGTCTATATCGTCAACGGCAGCCTTAGAGTTAATAAGCTGGATGAGATATTTGATAATCTCAATGATGTCCTCCTTTGTTAGGACACGCACCTCCATGTCTGTGTCAAGACCCAACTTCTTGTTGATGCGGTAACGACCAACATCGCCAAGATCGTAGCGCTTGTCGGAGAAGAAGAGGTTCTGGATAACCTCGCGTGCACTCGCATCGTCGGCAGGGTCAGCATTACGCAGCTGACGGTAGATGTAGAGCACAGCCTCCTTCTCTGAGTTTGAAGGGTCTTTCTGGAGTGTATTGAAAATAATAGAAAAGTCCTGGGCAGTGCTCTCGTCCTTGTGTACAAGGATTGTGGTTGCATTGCTCTCAAGAATATCTATCATATTGTCTTCCGTAATCTCGGTCTCACGCTCCATGATAACCTCGTTACGCTCTATAGAAACAACTTCGCCTGTATCCTCGTCAACGAAGTCCTCGTTCCAGCTCTTAAGCACACGCGCTGCGAGTCTCTTGCCGAGAACCTTTTTGAGGTTACTCTTATTGACCTTCACCTCCTCGGCAAGGTCGAAAATCTGGAGGATATCCTTATCTGCCTCGAATCCGATGGCACGGAGGAGGGTTGTAACAGGCAACTTCTTCTTGCGGTCGATGTAGGCATACATCACGTTGTTAATGTCGGTCGCAAACTCTATCCAAGAGCCCTTGAATGGGATGATACGTGCGGAATAGAGCAATGTTCCGTTGGCGTGTACGCTCTGGCCAAAGAACACGCCTGGAGAACGGTGCAACTGTGACACTACGACACGCTCGGCACCGTTGATTACGAAAGTGCCGTTAGCTGTCATATATGGGATAGGTCCAAGGAACACATCCTGAATCACCGTACCGAAATCCTCATGATCTGGGTCAGTACAATAAAGTTTCAACTTTGCCTTCAAGGGTACGCTATAAGTCAGTCCGCGTTCCAGGCACTCGTCGATGCTGTAGCGAGGCGGGTCTATATAGTAATCCAAGAACTCAAGAACGAAATTGTTTCTCGTGTCGGTGATAGGGAAATTCTCTGCGAATACCTTATACAAGCCGTCGTTCTTGCGTTCCTCAGGTGGAGTGTCCAACTGCAGGAAGTCTTTGAAAGACTTTAATTGCACATCGAGAAAATCCGGAAACGGCATTGGATTCTTGATGCTGCCAAAATTTACTCTGTTGTCTATTACTTTTGAAGCCATAAAAATGATATGTCTTGGGGTGGACTGTAAAGCCCTGAAAATGTCACTGAAAGGACCCTTGGTCCTAAAAAAAGGAATTTGTGTCCGATAAAGACACAAAAAGGTTAAGAATCTTCTACTTAAAGATTCTTAACCAATGTCTATCGATAAGTGCTAAATTACTTCAGCTCAACTACAGCACCAGCTGCCTCGATGGTCTTCTTGAGGTTCTCAGCCTCGTCCTTAGAGAGACCTTCCTTCAGTGTAGAAGGAGCGCCATCTACCAAGTCCTTAGCTTCCTTCAGACCCAGACCGCAAGCTTCCTTAACAGCCTTTACAACCTGCAACTTAGCGGAACCAGCCTCCTTGAGAACTACGTCGAAAGAGGTCTTCTCCTCAGCAGCCTCAGCAGCGCCTGCTGCAGGACCAGCAGCTACAGCAACAGCTGCAGCGGCAGGCTCAATTCCATACTCTTCCTTCAGGACTGTTGCCAACTCGTTTACTTCTTTTACTGTAAGATTTACCAATTCTTCAGCAATAGCTTTAATATCTGCCATTTTTATTCTAATTTTTATTGTTTATAATTCAAAAATACGTTGTGACTTTAAAGTGTTTTACTCAGGACGCTCGCCTAAAGTCTTCAGCACACCATGAATAGTGTTTGCACCTGATTGGAGAGCTGAAACGACGTTCTTTGCAGGAGACTGCAGCAATGCCACAACATCTGCAATAAGTTCGTTCTTGCTCTTGAGAGATGCCAGTTCCTCAAGTCTGTCAGCACCTACGAAGAAGCTCTCCTCTGCGTATGCAGCCTTGAGAGCAGGAATACCTTCCTTGGTGTACTCCTTAAGGAGCTTGGCTGGTACGTTAGCCGTAGTTGTGAACATAACGGCTGTGCTACCCTTCAAGCTGTCATACAACGGTGAGTAGTCGATGTCAGCAGCCTCGAATGCCTTGTGAAGAAGAGTGTTCTTCACAACAATCATCTTTATCTCGCTTTTGAAGCACTTACGGCGCAGGTCGCTGGTTTTCTCTGCATTCAGTCCCGTCAGGTCAACGAGATAGAAATGTGGAAATTCCTTCAGCTTCTGTCCGAGTTCTACGATAATAGTATCTTTTACTTCCTTTTTCATTTTACTAAACTTTTAACGAGTTATTCAACTGATTTAGGATCTACCTTGATACCCTTACTCATAGTGCTTGAAATAAAGATACTCTTCAGATATGTACCTTTAGCGGCAGCAGGCTTCAGCTTGATAATGGTCTGGATGAACTCCTTGGCGTTCTCGTAAATCTTCTCTGGAGAGAATGACACCTTACCGATAGAAGCGTGTACGATACCAGCCTTGTCAACCTTGAAATCTATCTTACCTTGCTTAACCTCGCGCACGGCCTTTGCAACATCCATTGTAACAGTACCGCTCTTCGGGTTAGGCATAAGTCCACGAGGACCCAAGATACGACCGAGAGCACCAATCTTGCCCATGCAAGAAGGCATAGTTATTATGACGTCAACGTCTGTCCAACCGCCCTTGATCTTCTCAACATATTCGTCGAGACCTACATAGTCAGCACCGGCTTCCTTAGCGGCAGCCTCAGCGTCAGCAGTACAAAGACAAAGAACGCGAGTAACCTTACCAGTTCCGTTAGGCAGTGAAACGACACCGCGAACCATCTGGTTAGCCTTACGTGGGTCAACGCCCAAGCGCACGTCAATGTCCAAGGATGCGTCGAACTTGGTAGTGGTAATCTCCTTCACCAACTCCGCAGCTTCCTTAAGAGAGTATGCCTTCCCTGCTTCAACCTTGTCAGCCACCAACTTTTGATTTTTTGTCAGTTTACTCATTTTTAAATTGAAGTTT
>SAMEA3663038__coassemble_458_pt1 | contig 13151 bp, 10 predicted proteins | sample SAMEA3663038__metabat2_low_PE_036 | metagenome-assembled genome bin SAMEA3663038 (sample SAMEA3663038) | pig gut metagenome | biome: pig gut; feature: pig-associated habitat; material: faeces | place: France | collected 2012 | reverse complement strand
GGGAATAAGGAAGTTGCGCGAAGAAGGATGTGAGTTCAGGTCACACATCGACGGCTCTAAACATTTCTTCACGCCAGAGAACGTTATGGACACACAACGAGTCATCGGTGCAGACATCATCATGGCGTTCGACGAGTGTCCTCCAGGTCAGAGCGATTACCAATATGCCAAGAAGAGCCTCCTCATGACCCAACGATGGCTCGACCGCTGCATTAAGCGTTTCTCTGAGACCACCCCACTCTACGGTTACGACCAGACCCTCTTCCCCATCGTCCAGGGCTGTACGTTCAAAGACCTTCGCACCGACGCCGCGAAATATGTGGCTGACAAGAATGCCGACGGCAATGCCATAGGAGGACTTGCCGTGGGAGAACCTACAGAGGTGATGTATGAGATGATAGAAGTGGTAAATGCCGTGCTTCCAAAGGACAAACCACGCTACCTTATGGGCGTAGGAACTCCGCAAAACCTCCTTGAGGCAATAGAGAGGGGCGTTGACATGTTCGACTGTGTGATGCCTACGAGAAACGGCCGCAATGCCATGCTCTTCACCTATAACGGAACAATGAACATGCGCAACAAGAAATGGGAGAACGATTTCACCCCTATCGACCCGGAAGGCTGCGATGTTGACCGCATCTACACCAAGGCATATCTTCACCACCTCTTCAAAGCTCAGGAACTTCTTGCATTGCAAATAGCCAGCATACACAATCTCGCTTTCTATCTGCGACTTGTCGGCGATGCCAGAAAACACATAATTGCGGGTGACTTTGTGCAGTGGAAACACAGTGTGATAGAAGATTTAGGCAAACGTATATAACTTTCAGCAACAAAGATGGTTATGAAGTATAAGAAATTAAGGAAACATCGACGCTACCTGCATTTCGCAAGAGGCACACGCCGACTTTTCAGCAAGTTGTTTGGAAGGCGCAGCATCATCGGCCGCTGCCTTCATCCTGTAGTGTGGCTGTTATCGTTCCTCAATCCCTTCAGATATATCAGACGCATCGACCGCTACATAATATCAAAATTCATAGGAACATACATCTATTCCATCATTCTCATCATCTCTATTTCCATAGTTTTCGATGTGAATGAGAACCTGGCAAAGTTCACTACAAATCATGCGCCGCTGCGTGCCATAATACTTGACTACTATGCCAACTTCATACCCTACTTTGCCAACCTGTTCAGTCCTCTCTTCGTATTCATAGCCGTAATTTTCTTCACGTCCAAGTTGGCAGGCAATTCGGAGGTGATAGCAATGTTGGCAAGTGGCATGAGCTTTAAGCGACTCATGCGTCCTTATATGATTTCAGCGGCAATGATCTCCATTCTTAACTTCACTCTCGGAGCCTATGTCATACCAAAGGGCACCGTGGTGAGACACGAGTTTGAGTCACTTTACAAGAACAACAAGAAGAACACCTCAGCATCCAACGTACAGCTGCAAGTTGGTCGTGGCATCATTGCATATATCCAGCAATACGACGATGTCACGAAGACTGGCTATGGCTTCTCGCTCGACAAGTTCGAAAACAAGAAACTCGTCAGCCACATGACAGCCAACGTAATAAAATACGACACCATATCTGACAGCCGCTACCAGTGGCGTGCCGTGAACTATAAGATTAGGACACTGAAGGGTATGCGCGAACATATTACCTCTGGACAAGAGATTGACACACTTGTGATGATGGAGCCTATGGACCTCGTGTTCAGCAAGGGACAACAGGAAACTTTCACAAGTCCGGAGCTGCTGCGATACATATCCAAACAGAAAGACCGCGGTTCGGGCAATGTAGTGCAGTATGAGGTGGAATACCACAAGCGAATAGCGGCATGTTTCGCATCGTTCATTCTCACCATCATTGGTGCCAGTCTCTCTGCAAGAAAGCGTAAGGGCGGTATGGGACTTTATCTTGGCATAGGAATGGCGCTGAGTTTCTCCTATATTCTTCTGCAGACCATCAGCTCCACTTTCGCCATCAATGCCGACACGCCACCTGTGCTTGCAGCTTGGATACCGAACTTATTGTATTTCGTAATAGCTTATTATTGTTTTAAGAAAGCTCCAAACTAATGAAATTTGAAGAAACATATCTAAACGACAACATTCTCGACGCACTCTACGACATGCACTTCGAAGAGTGTACGCCGATACAGGCAGGATGCATTCCTGAAATTCTCGACTATCGCGACGTGATAGGAATAGCGCAGACGGGAACAGGAAAGACAGCTGCCTATCTGTTGCCTATACTCAGTATGCTCGACGACGGAGGCTATTCACAAGACGCCATCAACTGCATCATAATGGCACCTACCAGAGAACTGGCACAACAAATCGACCAAGCCATGCAGGGCTTCGGATATTATCTTGAAGGCATAAGCAGCGTGGCTGTCTATGGAGGCAACGACGGAACACGCTACGACCAGGAGATGAAGAGCCTAAGGCTTGGAGCTGATGTAGTGATAGCCACACCTGGACGACTGCTAAGCCATATCCGCATGGGCAATGTTGACCTCAGCCGAGTCAGCTTCTTCGTGCTCGACGAGGCAGACCGCATGCTCGACATGGGATTTAGCGACGATATAATGCAGATTGTCAAGGGACTGCCAGCTGACCGCCAGACAATAATGTTCTCCGCCACAATGCCCGACAAAATACAGGCTTTGGCAAAAACCATATTAACAGATCCCGTTGAGGTGAGAATTGCCGTGAGCAAGCCTGCCGAGAAAATTCACCAAATGGCATACATATGCCACGAACCTCAGAAACTCGGCATAATAAAACATCTCTTTAAGGGCAACAAACTTCAGCGCGTAATCCTGTTCTCAGGAAAGAAAGACAAAGTGAAGGAAGTGGGAAGACAACTCTCAATGATGGGAGTCAACTGCTGCCAGATGCACAGCGATCTCACACAACAGGAGCGCGACGAGGTGATGTTGCAGTTCAAGGCGGGAAAGAAAGATGTGCTTGTTGCCACAGACATAGTGGCGCGAGGCATCGATATCGACGACATACAAATGGTCATCAACTACGACGTTCCCCGCGACTGCGAGGACTATGTCCACCGCATAGGGCGAACGGCTCGTGCCGACCGCGACGGCGAAGCCATAACCCTTGTCAACGAGGCAGATATGTATGCTTTCGGACAGATAGAGAAGTTTATTGAGAAGACCGTAGAGAAAATTCCTCTACCGGAAGAACTTGGCGAGGGTCCTGAATATACACCCGAACGACATGGTTCTCCAAGAGGCAAGGGGCGAGGAAGAGGCCGCAAGGGCAAGTATGGAGGCAAGAGACGCAATAACAAACGGGGCAACAACTCCAAACGGGACTCCAACGGAAAGAAAAAAGTGAGTGGAAAGAAAGAAAAAAACAAGGAATAATTTGTAGATTTCGGATTTTTTCATTACCTTTGCACCTGATTTTCAACTCGTGTTTCAATCATCCACGCGTTTTCTCATGTGCATTATGAAACACCCTCCCGAGAAACTCATAATAAGCAAAACATATATACACCTTATTATATAGTATGTATAAGAAAGAAGAATTAGAATCAATGGACGACGCCCAGTTGCTGGGCATTGCCAAAGAATTGGGTATCAAGCCATCACAAGACGATGAAAAGGAAACAGTAATCTACGCTATTCTCGACAAGGCTGCCGAGGATACCGCAGCCACTGCCGAGACACCCAAACGTAAGAGAACGAGAATAGCAAAAAAAGAAAAGGATAAGGTCTATACCGTAAAAGGAAAGGAAGGAGAAAACTTCGACGTAAGCAGAGGAATCCTTCCAGAAGCCAAGGAACAACAACTCTTCAACGACCTTCCAGCAACACCACAGGGTGAGTTACCACCAGAGGAAGAACCGGCACAACCAGCTCCTGCTCCAAAGAAACGAGGACGAAAGTCAAAGGCAGAGCTGGCAGCAATAGAAGCCGCAAAACTCGCTGAGCAGAACGCCCAAACTGAAATTGAAGGCGAGGTGGTGGTTGAGGAACAGCCAAACGATTCTCAACCTGCTACGGCAGACACCGTTGAAACACAACCTGTGACTGACGTGCCAGAAGCAAGCTACGAACCCAATGCAGATGCCAATATGACACCTGAGATGGTTGATAAGCTCAACGAGAGGTTCAGCCAAAACAACACCCCCGCACAGCAGGAAACACGCCAAATGCCCGAGGGCGTATGGAGTGGTGACCCTTGCGACGGTACTGACTTTATCGTAGTCGTCGATTTGCCAATTGAAGACCGTGAGGCAATACCAAACCTCGACATCTTCGACCGTCCTACCATGCCACAGATGCCGCCAATGCAACCCATGCAGCCTATGCCACAGCAGACCCCTGACAATGAGGCAGCAAACTACGACAATTACGGCTATGAGGAGAACTACGATTTCACCGACATTATCGAAGGAAATGGCGTGCTCGAGATCATTACCGATGGCTACGGATTCCTTCGTTCAAGCGACTATAACTATCTGTCATCACCTGACGATATATACGTTTCTCCACAGCAAATAAAGAAATACGGTCTCAAGACAGGCGACGTGGTTGACTGCCTCGTACGTCCTCCACATGACGGAGAGAAATATTTTGCACTCAGCACAGTACGAAAGATTAATGGACGTCAGCCGCAGGAAGTCCGCGACCGCGTCTCTTTCGAACATCTCACCCCTCTCTTCCCTGAAGAGAAGTTCAACCTCACTGGCGACCGTTCCACCACAAACCCAAGCACACGCATCGTTGACCTCTTCTCGCCTATTGGCAAGGGACAGCGCGCACTCATCGTGGCACAGCCAAAGACTGGTAAGACTATCCTTATGAAAGACATTGCCAATGCTATTGCCGCAAACCATCCGGAGGCTTATCTCATGATGTTGCTCATCGACGAGCGACCTGAGGAAGTTACCGACATGAGCCGCACAGTAAACGCAGAAGTCATCGCTTCCACATTCGATGAGCCTGCAGACCGTCACGTTAAGATTGCGGGCATCGTGCTTGAGAAGGCAAAGAGAATGGTTGAGTGCGGACACGACGTGGTTATCTTCCTCGACTCAATCACTCGTCTTGCAAGAGCATACAATACTGTAAGCCCAGCCAGTGGCAAGGTGCTCACCGGTGGTGTTGACGCCAACGCCCTACAAAAACCGAAACGTTTCTTCGGTGCGGCACGAAACATTGAGAACGGAGGATCACTCACCATCATAGCCACGGCACTCATCGACACAGGATCAAAGATGGACGAGGTAATCTTCGAGGAATTCAAGGGAACGGGTAACATGGAATTGCAGCTCGACCGCATGCTGAGCAACAAGCGCATCTTCCCTGCTGTAAACCTCATACAGTCGAGCACACGACGCGACGACTTGCTCCACGACGAGACAACGCTCAAGCGAATGTGGATATTGAGAAACTTCATCAGCGAGATGAACCCGATAGAGGCAATGAACACTGTGCGCGACCGTCTGATAAAGACACGAAACAACGAGGAGTTCCTGCTCTCCATGAACGATTAAGGGACTACGACATCTACAAGACCCTGCAGCCATGCGCCGTAGGGTCTTGTACATTAATCAATACTTTACGCTATGCATAACGTCATTCTTGCCCTTGGCTCTAACGTCGCCGACAGCCAACATCAACTCGAAAAGGCACTGCGCCTGTGCGAACCTTTCGTAAGCATACGGCAGACCACGCCCATTGTTGTCACTGCAGCCATAGGCATCACTGCCCCACCCTTTGCAAACCAAATGGCTCGCGGCATAACACCGCTACCACTCCAAGAACTCAACGAAAAGCTGAAAGACTTAGAGCAACAGCTCGGACGCAAGCATGGAGGCAATATCATAGCCATCGACATCGACATAATGCAGTACGACGAACAACGCCTGCATCCCGACGATTGGGACAGACAATACATAAAAACTCTAATCACGCATTTATGAAAACAAGACAATTTCTTCTCACTATTGCAGCACTCGCTTTCAGTCTGGCTGCCAAGTCACAGACCTTCGACGAGTTTTTTACCGACAACACACTGCGTCTTGACTATATCTTCGCAGGCGACAGAAACAGTCAGGCTATCTATGTTGATGAGCTGGTGAAGACAAAACACTGGTATGGACGACGTAAGCGTCTCGACCAAGTGCCTTTCGAGGGCAACGGACAGATTACTGTCACAGACTCAGTCAGCGGCAGTGTAATCTACCGCCACTCCTTCTCCACTCTCTTTCAGGAATGGCTCTCAAGCGACGAGTCAAAGACAACTCCAAAGTCCTTTGAGAATGTCTTTCTCGTACCCTTCCCTAAACAGACAGTGAAAATTAAGGTAGAACTCTTCGATTTCCATCGCAAGACTTTCGCCTCCATGACACACACTGTAAACCCTGCCGACATACTCATACGTTACGTTGAAAAGCCAACAAGTCAGTGTGTCACCATTCAGCAGGCTGCCGACACCACAAACTGCATACGCATAGCCTACGTCGCTGAGGGATATACCAAAGACCAGTTGGACGACTTTGTCAATGACTGCAAGGTTGCCGCCTCCGCCCTTTTCGAACATGAGCCGTTCAAGAAGATGCAGAGTTCGTTTAACCTTGTAGGTGTGTTCACTCCTTCAGAGCAGCAGGGAACCAGTACACCCCATGAGGGAAGATGGAACAACACTATTCTCGGTTCGCATTACGACACATTCTACAGCAAACGTTATCTCACCACTCTTCATCTTAAGCGTCTGCACGACATACTTGTATGCTCACCCTACGAGCACATCATAGTACTCGTAAACACCGAGCCGTATGGCGGTGGCGGCATCTATAACTCCTACACTCTTTCGTCAACCAAGGGACCTCTTTTCCGTCCTGTAGTGGTACATGAATTTGGACACAGTTTCGGAGGACTTGCCGACGAATACGAATATGCCGACACTGACCCGATGTATTTCTCCGACACTGAACCTTGGGAGCCAAACATCACCACCAAGGCAGACTTTAGCCAAAAGTGGCAAAACCTCATCGACGAAGGCAAGGCTGGACTCGTTGAAGGAGGCGGTTACCAAAGCAAGGGCGTTTGGCGCGGACTTCCCGACTGCCGAATGCGCACAAACGAGCACAAGGAGTTCTGTCCTGTATGCCAGCAAGCCTTGCAATATCTCATTGATTTCTATGTGAAATAAATAATTCAACTTCCGAAAGTTGAGTGAAATAAAAAAATGAGCGACTATCAATTTCAACAACCTGAAATGATAGTCGCTTTTTCTATGACAATCTTTTTTTTTTACTTGGTCAAAAAGTTGGTGATGTCCTTTATCACCTTCGGATACTTGCTTGAGAATTTCCTTGCAAACAGGTATTCTGAATTGAGAAGTTCCTCAGCGTCACCATCTTGCCATATGTATGGCTCACCTCTTTTTTTCTGTTCGGCAGAGGCACGGTTGAAGTCGATGAAGCGCATACAGCTATGTATGCCGTCGTCAAGGTCGTAGATACGCTTGCGTATGTCAGGATTGGAGATGAGAATCGAATGTTTGTACATCTCGTCTCCACAGGTAGTATAGGCAAATCGCCGATTTATAAACGCCTCATTGTCAAGCAGGTATTTCACGGCATCATCAGTGAGCGATACCCAGTTGTGGCCTGTTCTGAAAGTCAGTTCGTTGCCTCTGTCGGTGTGTAGTATGTCTTGTATCTTTAGTGCCGTATGTCTTATTATCTTTGCAAGCGTCACCTTCCATTTTGGTACGAATGGTGTGCGGTAGTTCCAACGCATAAGGAAATAGTAGCGTCTTCTCTTCCGCTCAATATCACCCTTTATGAAATCGGTGAGAGTGAAAAAGCCAATGAACTCCTTGCCGTTGTTCTTGTCGAAAAAGTCGTGTATGTAGTCCTGGCTCTTTATCGGCAGGTCAACGCCCGACAACTTATGGTAATACTGGTATGGCCCATGCTCGTAAGCCGTGCGGAAGAGATGCATCTCAGAGTGAACCTGTCCGACATCTCCCCATCTCACATCGTATCGTTTCGGAGTAAGATAGAGTGTTGAGTATTGGGGCTGATAGAGTTTCGGCAAGTTTTTCACTTTTTTGTCGATATGCAGGAAAATGTCATTGCGTGGGTCGTCAATGAGTGAGAGCAGCGTGTTAAGCAAGTCCCATTCATTGTGAGCCATTATCAGGTAAGCGTGTCTGTTAGTAGCCATAATCGTATTTGGTTTATTGATTTGATTCTTCAACAAGTTTTCCTTCCGCTTCCAGTGCGTTCCAGATTGAGTATCGGGCCTCTGGAGCCATTTTTTCTATCTGGTCGTAGAGTTGTCGGATGAAGGTTCGGTGTGAGTCGTGCTCATAAGGACAGAGCGTCACTTGTTTCTCGTAAGCGTTTGCCTCGGCGTAAGCCTTTATGTCCTTTTCCTCGCAATAGCATAGTGGTCGGATGATGGTTAGCGGCATCTTGCGCATTTTAAGCACCACTGGCATTGTTGAGAAATGTCCCTGGAAGATAGTGTTCATCAGCGCCGTATGAATAATGTCGTCGTTGTGATGTCCGAGGGCTATCTTGTTGCAGCCAAGCTCTTGGGCAAGGTTGAACATTTGTTTCCTCCGATGCCAAGAGCAGAGAAAACACTTGGGCTTGTGTGTGGGTATGGTCTCGTCGAACGATGTGGTGACGATGTGCAGCCTAACTCCAAGATTCTCGCAGAAGTGTGAGAGATAGTCCGTTGAGGTTTCATAGTGCACATTTGCCATGCGCACATGGATAGCCTCCACGGTGAATTGAGGTTTTATAATCCGGCTTCGCTTTGCCAAAAGCTCAAGCAGCAGAAGCGAGTCCTTGCCACCAGACAAGCCGACAAGGATGTGGTCGCCATCCTCAATAATGCTGAAGCGACCCATTGCCTTCTTGAAGGCTTTCGTCAAACGCTGCTCTACATCTGTCATTTCATAAAGACAAGATATACGGCACAGATAATCAGGAAGAAAGCCAATATATGGTTCCAGTGCAGGTTCTGTCCCTGAAACAGTATGTTGGCAATAACCGCGAAGACAGCGAGACTGACACACTCCTGTATCACCTTGAGTTGCACAAGGTTGAATGGTCCGCCATTGCCTTGAAATCCAAGTCGGTTAGCAGGCACCTGACAGCAATACTCAAAAAAGGCGATGCCCCACGAAAAGGCTATCACCCCGATGAGAGGCCACTTTGAGGAAGTGCCTGTTTCCTGTAGTTTCAGATGCCCATACCAAGCAAGTGTCATAAAGACATTGCTTAGTATGAGCAACATTATTGTATAAAGTCCGTTCATTTTCCTTTTAGTTTCTCATTCATTGCTGCGGCTGCACGACGACCGTCGCCCATGGCAAGTATTACGGTGGCACCTCCACGGACAATGTCGCCACCGGCAAACACTGTAGGACGAGAGCTCTGCATCTGCTCGTTCACTGCAATGGTGTTCTTGCGGCCAAGTTCAAGACCCTCTATTGACTTAGGCACGAGTGGGTTTGGCGATACACCAACGGCAACTATCACTTGGTCAACATCCACGGTAACTGTCTTGCCCTCTACAGGCACTGGACTGCGGCGACCAGAGGCGTCCGGCTCACCAAGTTCCATCACCTGAAGCACTGCCTGACAAACGGCACCCTTCTCGTCGGCCTTGTACTCTATTGGATTATGCAGGCAAAGGAAGTTGATTCCCTCCTCCTTGGCGTGCTTCACCTCCTCAAGACGTGCTGGCATTTCTTCTTCCGAACGACGATATACGAGAGTAACGTCAGCCCCCAGACGCTTTGCCGTGCGGCAAGAGTCCATGGCAGTGTTTCCACCACCTACCACAATCACCTTCTTGCCAAGGTTTATTGGAGTGTCTGACATTGGGTCAGCAGCGTCCATAAGGTTCACGCGGGTCAGATATTCGTTGGACGACAAGATGTTTATTGCATTCTCACCAGGGATGTTCATGAAGTTTGGCAGACCAGCTCCCGAACCTACGAATATTCCCTTGAATCCGCTGTTCTCAAGCTGATCAACTGATATTGTCTTGCCCACAATGCAGTCTGTCTGGAAGTGTACGCCCATCTTCTTCAGGTTCTCTATCTCCACATCTACTATGCGGTTTGGCAGACGGAACTCAGGAATACCATATTTCAACACACCGCCAATCTCGTGCAGAGCCTCGAAAACATAGACATCATAGCCCAACTTCACCATATCGCCGGCAAAGCTCAATCCCGAAGGACCTGAACCAACCACGGCAACCTTTATGCCGTTGGCAGGGGCCACCTCAGGCAGCGACATCTGTCCGCTCTCTCGCTCATAGTCGGCGGCGAAACGCTCCAGATAGCCAATAGCCACTGCTGGCTCGTTCATCTTCAGGTGTATGCATCGGCTCTCACACTGCTTCTCCTGTGGACACACACGTCCGCAGACAGCAGGCAGGGCAGAGGTCTGCTTCAACACCTTTGCTGCACCGAGAATATTGCCACGCTCTATGTTCTTTATGAACGAAGGTATGTTGATGTTCACCGGACAGCCTTCAACGCAGGTTGGCTTTGCACAGTCAAGACAGCGCTTTGCCTCTGTCATTGCCATTTCGAGTGTAAGTCCCTTGTTCACTTCCTCAGTGCGTGTTGTGGCACGATATACGGGGTCGAGCTCCGGCATCTGAACACGCTTTATGGCGGTGCGCTCCTTTGGCTTCATCGTGGCACGCACTTCCTTGCGCCAGTCGGCGTTGCGGTCGGTGAGTGTCTCTATCGTCTCTTCCTCGGCTGCTTTCTGTGGAGCTTCGGCTACGGTGTCTGCAGTTGTCTCCTCCACAGGCTTTTCCTTCTCAGCCACTCCACTTAGGTGGTCGGTATAGTGTTCCATTTCCTCCTGCTCCTCACGCTTGAATGTGCCCATTCTCTTGAACATCTCATCCCAATCCACGAGAGCACCGTCAAATTCCGGACCGTCGATGCAGACGAACTTCGTCTTTCCGCCAATGGTGAGTCGGCAAGCACCGCACATACCTGTTCCGTCCACCATAATGGTGTTGAGCGAAACATCAGTTGGGATATTGTATTTCTGTGTGAGCAGGCAACTGAACTTCATCATGATAGGAGGACCTATGGCAAACACGCGGTCGATATGTTCCTGCTGTATGAATTTCTCTATACCTACGGTAACCACACCTTTCTCGCCGTATGATCCGTCGTCGGTCATGATAATCAGTTCGTCGCTGCTCTCACGCACCTCATCTTCAAGAATGACAAGGTCGCGCGAACGTCCTGCAATTACGGAGAGAACTCGGTTTCCTGCAGCCTTCAGTGCGCGCACGATAGGAAGCATAGGTGCTACTCCCACTCCACCTCCGGCACATATAACTGTACCGAACTTCTCTATATGTGTTGGATTTCCCAATGGACCAACAACGTCGGTGATGTAGTCACCCTCGTTTAGAGAGCAAAGTTTCTGTGAGGAAAGTCCCACTCGCTGCACTACTATGGTAATCGTTCCTTTCTCTATGTCTGCATCGGCAATGGTAAGTGGCATACGCTCACCTTTGTTTCCCACTCTGATGATGACAAAGTTTCCTGCCTTGCGGCTCTTGGCAATCAGTGGTGCCTCAACTTCGAAGAGAAATACCTTCTCCGAAAATTGGTGTTTTCTTACAATCTTATTCATTATATTGAAAAACTGAATGTTGAATCTTGAATGTTCAATTTATCAACTCACATCCCATGTATGGAACAAGGGCTTTTGGCACACGGATGCCTTCGGGAGTCTGGTTGTCTTCGAGAATTGCTGCAACAATGCGCGGGAGGGCAAGGGCAGAACCGTTGAGAGTGTGGCAGAGCTCTATCTTCTTGTCCTCGGCATGGCGATAGCGGCACTTCAGACGGTTTGCCTGATAGGTGTCGAAATTGCTTACCGACGAAACCTCAAGCCAACGTCCCTGAGCCTCAGAATAAACCTCAAAGTCGTAGCAAACGGCTGAAGTAAACGACTGGTCGCCACCACAAAGCAACAAGATGCGGTAAGGCAGCTCCAGTTTCTTCAGCAATCCCTCCACATGTTCAAGCATCTCCTTGTGCGACTCCTTCGAGTGCTCAGGTTTGTCGATGCGTACTATCTCTATCTTTGAGAACTCGTGCAGGCGGTTCAAACCTCTCACGTCTTTGCCGTAGCTTCCTGCCTCACGACGGAAACACTGCGTGTATGCACAGTTCTTTATCGGCAGGTCCTTCTCGTCGAGAATCACGTCGCGGTAGATATTCGTAACAGGCACCTCTGCGGTAGGAATGAGATATAGGTCGTCAACCTCACAGTGGTACATCTGTCCCTCCTTGTCAGGCAGCTGTCCCGTGCCATAGCCCGATGCCTGGTTCACCACTGTCGGCGGCATCACCTCTGTGTAGCCAGAGGCGCGTGCCTCGTCGAGGAAGAAGTTGATGAGAGCGCGCTGGAGTCGTGCGCCCATACCTATGTATACAGGGAATCCTGCTCCTGTAATCTTCACACCGAGGTCGAAATCGATGAGGTTATATTTCTTTGCCAGTTCCCAGTGAGGCAGCTTTGCGTCCTTGTTCTCCGGATTCACTGTCCAGTTGCCCACTGTGTCGTTTCCGTCACATTCCTTCAGGTTGCTCTTCACCACATGGTTGTCTTCGGCAGCCGCACCTTCAGGCACCTCGTCATAAGGTATGTTTGGTATCTGGCAGAGCAGTGTTGTCAGTTCGCTCTCGGCGTTAGCCATTTGCTCCTGCAGAGTCTTGTCCTGCTGCTTCAGGTCAGCCACCTGTTTCTTTGTCTCCTCTGCCTCCTCCTTCTTTCCTTCCTTCATGAGTGAGCCAATTTTGGCAGCCATCTGCTTTGCCTCTTGTCTCACCTTGTCGAGCTGCTGCTGCGACTCGCGGCGACGTTTGTCAATGGCAAGAACATTGTCGATTGCTTCCTTTGCACCAGCAAAGTGTTTCTTCTCAAGACCACTTATCACGCGGTCGGTTTCCTCAGTAATGAGTTTCAGTGTAAGCATAATTATGTCTCTTTTTGTTTATATTCCGAAATAATGGTGCAAAAGTAAACAAAAAAAATGATTTAAGCGAAAGAAAACAATAAAAAATCACTCAACCACGTTGAAAGTTGAAGATT
>SAMEA3663038__coassemble_454_pt1 | contig 13178 bp, 8 predicted proteins | sample SAMEA3663038__metabat2_low_PE_036 | metagenome-assembled genome bin SAMEA3663038 (sample SAMEA3663038) | pig gut metagenome | biome: pig gut; feature: pig-associated habitat; material: faeces | place: France | collected 2012 | reverse complement strand
AATGGCACAGGAATGGAACATGAGATACACACTCGTCGATGGACAGGGAAACTTTGGATCTGTCGATGGGGACTCACCGGCTGCCATGCGTTACACGGAGTGCCGACTCTCGAAGATGGGAGAGCACATCATGGACGACCTCGAGAAGGACACCGTCGATATGACGAGCAACTTCGACGACTCCCTCACAGAGCCGACAGTGATGCCGACAAAGGTGCCGAACCTGCTGGTGAACGGCGGAAACGGTATTGCCGTGGGTATGGCGACAAACATACCGACACACAACCTCGGTGAGGTGATTGACGGTTGCTGTGCCTACATAGACAACAACGACATCGATACCGACGGGCTGATGGAGTACATAAAGGCTCCTGACTTCCCCACCGGAGCGTATATCTACGGAATACAGGGAGTAAGGGATGCCTACGAGACTGGAAGAGGACGCATCGTGATGCGTGCAAAGGCTGAGATAGAAACAGGCGACACACACGACAAAATTGTGGTTACGGAGATACCTTACGGCGTGAACAAAGCCGACCTCGTGAAGTATATCGCCGACCTTGCCAACGAGAAGAAGATAGAAGGCATCAGCAATGTCAACGACGAGTCAGGACGTCAGGGTATGCGTATAGTTGTTGACGTTAAGCGCGACGCCAACGCAAACGTCATCCTGAACAAACTCTTCAAGATGACTGCCCTACAAAGTTCATTCTCAGTGAATTGCATCGCGTTGGTACACGGCAGACCAAAGCTTCTCTCGCTGAAAGAGTGCGTGAAGCATTTCGTCGACCACCGTCATGATGTTACTATCCGCCGCACAAAGTTTGACCTGAAGAAGGCACAGGACAGAGCACACATTCTGGAAGCCCTCATCGTGGCTTGCGACAATATAGATGAAGTGGTTCACATCATCCGTGCATCGAAGACACCACAAGAGGCTATAGAGAACCTGGAGAAACGATTCAACTTCGACGAGGTTCAGGCAAGGGCTATCGTAGATATGCGTCTGCGCCAGCTGACAGGCCTGCAAATGGACCAGTTGCACAACGAGTATGAGGAACTGGAGAAACTGATAGCATATCTGCAGCAGATTCTCGACGACCCTGAACTCTGCAAGAAGGTGATGAAGGACGAGCTGCAGGAGGTGAAGGAGAAATACGGCGACGAGCGCCGCACCGAGATAAAATACTCGAGTGAGGAGTTCAACGCAGAAGACTTCTATCCAGACGACCCAGTGGTGATTACCATCAGCCACCTTGGCTACATCAAACGTACTGCACTCAGCGAGTTCCACCAGCAGAGCCGTGGCGGAGTAGGAAGCAAGGGAGCACAGACACGCGACCAGGACTTCACCGAATACATCTATCCCGCCACAATGCACAACACGCTACTCTTCTTCACACAGAAAGGACGTTGCTACTGGCTTAAGTGCTACGAGATACCGGAAGGCGCGAAGAACGCAAAGGGACGTGCTATACAGAATATCCTCAACATAGAGGCAGACGATGCCATCAACGCCGTACTGCGCATAAAGAAGTTCGACGACGAGGAGTTCGTGAAGTCGCACAACGTGGTGTTCGCCACCAAGAACGGTATAATAAAGAAGACAAGCCTTGAGGCATACAGCCATCCACGCGCCAACGGTGTGATAGCCATCAACATCATGGAAGGCGACCAGGTGGTGGGCGTTCGTCTGACAAACGGCAACAACGAGTTGCTTCTTGCCAACCGCAACGGTCGTGCCATACGTTTCAACGAGAACGAGGTGCGCACCATGGGACGCGTATCGACGGGTGTGCGTGGTATTCGCCTTGACGCGGGTGACGACGAGGTGGTAGGAATGGTTTGCGTAAGCGACCCTGAGAAGGAAACAATCATGGTGGTGAGCGAAAACGGCTACGGCAAGCGAAGCGACATAGAGGACTACCGAAAGACTGCCCGTGGAGGAAAGGGTGTGAAGACACTTAGCATTACGGAGAAGACGGGAAGACTTGTTGCCATTAAGGTTGTCACCGACGAGAACGACCTTATGATTATCAACAAGAGCGGAATACTCATCCGCCTCAAGGTTGCCGACGTAAGAGTTATGGGCCGTGCCACACAGGGCGTACGCCTCATCAACCTCACGAAGAAGAACGACACCATAGCAAGCGTATGCAAGGTGTTGAGCGCCACTGACGAGGAAATAGCTGCAGAATCGGAGGAAACGCAAGGCAACCCCGAACCAGCAACAACAGAATAAAATATTAATCTCAAATAACTACGCTTATGAAGAAAATTATGTTCATGGCAGTGGCTTTGGCATCAGCCGCTACTGCTTTTGCCCAGGACGACCTGGTGAAGCAAGCACTGAAGGAGAAGGATCCAGCACAAGCTGTTAAGATTATCACTCCTGCATTGACTTCCGATCAGACGACAAACAAAGCCGCAGCATGGGGAGCATTGAGCGACATTCAGTATCAGTTCTACTCTAATGCCTACGAGCAGATGGTGCAGAACCAGTTCAAGACCGAGAAGACTCCTATCGACACCATTGGCATGTACAACGGAGTGATTGAGTCGTTCAAGGCTGCTTTCAAGTGCGACGAGTTTGACATGCAGCCAAACGAGAAGGGAAAGGTGAAGCCAAAGTTCCGTTCAAAGAATGCCTCTCGCCTTTCTGCCGTTCGCAATACACTTATCGATGCTGGTAGCTACTACTATGGCGCCAAGGAATATGGCAAGGCCCTTGATGCTTGGGGAGTTTTTGTATGCAGTGCAGACGCTCCTATGTTTGAAGGCAAGATAGCCAAGGACAGCACATACTATCTCATTGCCGACTATGCTGCCCTGGCAGGATACCTCAGCAAGAACTATGATAGTGCCGTAAAATATGCAACAATAGCCCTCAACGATGCCAAGACAAAGTCTGAGGCTCTTAACATCCTGTTCTCTTCACAAAAGGAAACCTGCAAGACCAAGGAGGACTCCGTAGCTTACTTCAACAAGCTGAAGGAATTACGTGCAAAGGACCAGAACGAGATTCAGATCCTCTTTGCCATCAACGAGTATCTCTCTTACCCTGGCCGCCTTGCAGAGAAAGAGGCTTGGTGTGCTGAGGAAGTAAAGAAGGTGCCTAATGACAAGTATGTATGGGCATTCCTCGGTGAGGCACAGATGAACCAGCAGAAGTATGCTGAGGCAGTTGCTTCGTTCAAGAAGTCTCTGGAGGTTGACCCAAGCTTCATTGAAGTTGAGTATAACCTTGGTGCAAGCCTCGTACTTCAGGCAACAGCAATGAAGGACCAGCTCTCAGGAGCTACAGGTCGTCTGAGCGCTGCTGACGCAGAGAAGGTGAAGGCAATATATACAGAGGCAAAGACTCACCTTGAGAAGATTAAGGAAGCTGATCCTAACCGCGAGAAAGTAAACTGGGCATACACACTCTATCAGGTTTACTACGGTCTTGGCGATGCAGAGAAGGCTGCCGAAATAGAGAAAATTATCGGAGGAGGTTACTAATAGATGATCAGGAAGCTTATCGCGATAACGCTTCTCTTATTGACAATAATACCGTGCTTGAGAGCTCAGCGCAAAGAGATTTCTCAAGCGCGGTCTTATATTAAGAGTGGCAAGGACTTGGACAAAGCGGAGAAGTTGCTGCGTGGAGTGATGGAGAAAGACTTTGCCAGCCGCGAGGATCCGCGTGTGCATTTCTATCTGCTCCAGTCGATAGAGAAACAATATGCTGAAGGTAACGAAAAACTATATTTAAAGCAAAAGTATGACACCACCGCGCTCTTTGCGCTGACAAAGAAAATGTTTGACGTGGCGGAAACGCTCGACAGCATCGACGCACTACCAGACGAGAAGGGTAGGGTGAGGACGAAATATCGCACAAAGAATGCAGAAATGCTAAACAAGTGCCGCCCCAACCTATTCTTCGGCGGAATGTTTCATATAAGGAAAGGTAACGATGAAAACGCCTTCTCCATGTTTGACACATATATAAATTGTGCAAGTCACCCGATGTTTGAGAGCTACAACTACCTGACGACAGACAAAAAGTTGGCGGAGGCTGCATATTGGGCAACATTCGCTGCATCGAGGCTCGACAGTGCGGCACTGGTGCTGAGGCATGCGGAAATGGCTGAAGCCGATACATCTAAACTGCGTTTCCTGTTGATGTATGAGGCAATGGCTTACAACAAGACTGGAGAAATGGAAAAATACGAGGCGACACTTAGGCGTGGATTTGACATCTTCCCACTTTTCTCGTTCTATTTCCCCCATCTCATCGACCTATACAATGCCAATGGAGAACTGGAGAAAGCACAAGAGCTATGCGACACCGCTCTTGCCATTGCTCCGGAAAACATTCTTTTCCTCTATGCAAAATCAAATTTGTTGCTTTCGCTGGGAAAAAACGACGATTGTATAGAGGTGACGAGGCGTATTATAGAACTCAACGATTCTATAGCCGAGCCATACTACAATGTGGGAATGGCTTACCTCAACAAGATAGTAAGTCTGGACAAAACGGGAAAACGGCAGGACAAGGTAAAAATTAAGACTCTATACAAAGAGGCGATGCCATATTTGGAAAAGTACCGTGAACTTGCGCCCGACGAGAAGAAAAAGTGGGCTCCGGCACTATATAGGGTATATCTGAACCTAAATATGGGCAAGCAATTTGACGACATAGACAAAATCTTAGGTAACGAAAAACCATAATTTCAATGTTTAGGATTTATTAACGTCGCAGAATGTTCTTTTTCCAGGATAAATTGTTACCTTTGTGGTGCAAATAGTGATTATCAAAAACTTAAAACATACGTTTATATGGAAAACAATTCTCAACTTATCGCCCAGTGCGAGGCTAAAGCACAACAGTGGCTGTCTCCTGCCTTTGACGAGGAAACACGCAAGCAAGTACAGGAAATGCTTGACAAGGAAGACAAAACCGACCTTATCGACGCCTTCTACCAGAATCTTGAGTTTGGTACAGGTGGTCTGCGTGGTATTATGGGTGCGGGTACAAACCGCATGAACAAATATATCGTTGGCATGGCGACACAGGGCTTTGCCAACTATCTCCTGAAGGCTTATCCTGGCAAGACAGACCTCGCTGTGGTCGTAGGTCATGACTGCCGCAACAACGGACGTATGTTCGCAGAGACAGTTGCCGACATATTCTCTGCAAACGGCATAAAGGCTTATCTCTTCGAGAGCCTTAGACCTACACCGGAGATTTCCTTCGCAATACGCCAGCTCAACTGCCAGGCGGGTGTTAACGTTACCGCAAGCCACAACCCACGTGAATACAACGGCTACAAAGCTTATTGGGAAGATGGCGCACAGGTGCTCGCCCCACACGACAAGGGGATCATTGACGAGGTGAACAAGGTGACTATCGATGACGTGAAGTTCGAGGGCAACAAAGAACTCATCGAAATCATCGGCGGAGAGATGGATTGGGACTATGTTGAGGCTGTGAAGGAGGCAATGGTTGACCAGGATGTCATTAATCGCCAGAAAGACCTCAACATCGTTTATTCACCAATGCACGGCACAGGTAGAGTTATCGTTCCTTTGTGTCTCCGCTCATGGGGATTCCAGAACATACATGTTGTTCCAGAGCAGATGGTAATTGACGGCAACTTCCCAACCGTGGTTTCTCCAAACCCAGAGAATGCTGAGGCAATGACATTAGGTATGAAACTTGGCACGAAACTTAATGCAGACCTCGTGATAGCATCCGACCCTGATGCTGACCGTCTGGCCATCGTTTGCCGCGATAACAAGGGCGAGTGGATTATCATTAATGGTAACCAGACTGCCATGATGCTCTCTTATTATATTATCGAAAACAAGAAGAAGCTTGGCAAGCTTAATCCATCTGACTTCATGGTGAAGACTATCGTAACAACAGAGGTGATAGCTAAGATAGCTGAGCGCAACAATGTTGAGATACGTGACTGTTACACTGGTTTCAAGTGGATTGCCAGGGAGATTGCCATTTCTGAGGGCAAGCAGAAGTATATCGGTGGCGGCGAGGAGTCGTTCGGTTATCTGCCTTACGACAAAGTGCGTGACAAGGACGCTCCTGCTTCTATCTGCCTCATCTGTGAGATTGCAGCGTGGGCAAAAGACAACGGACGTACACTCTACGACCTGCTTATGGACATCTATGTTGACTACGGTTTCTCACGCGAGTTCACAGTAAACGTAGTGAAGCCAGGAAAGTCGGGTGCCGACGAAATCAAACAGATGCTCGCCAACTTCCGAGCTAATCCTCCAAAGGAACTTGCCGGAAGCCCTATAACAGTTTGGAAAGATTTCCAGTCGCTGGAGATTACCACAGCAGAGGGCACAAAGCCTCTCGACATGCCAACGACAAGCAACGTGCTACAGTACTTCTGCGCAGACGGCACAAAGGTGAGTGTTCGTCCTTCAGGAACAGAACCAAAGATCAAGTTCTACATCGAGGTTAAGGACGACAGCATGAAGAGTGCTGCTGACTACGACCGATGTGTAGCTGATGCAAATGCCAAGATTGAGGCAGTGAAGAAATCGCTCAACTTGTAAAACAACTTGTTTATGACCCATAATCCCCTTGTTTAGCCAGCCTAAACAAGGGGTTTTTAATATCTATACACAAAGTTTTTTGAAATTTGTTTTGTTCTTCAATTATCTTGTACTACCTTTGCACAGAAAAAATAAAACACAGATCAGAGATGAAAAAACTAAGACCCAAGGTTTACGTTTATGGAGCAGCAGTACTGGTGGCTGTTATTGCCATACTGCTCTACTATTTCTTCTTCTCCACCTTCTCAAAGAAGACGGAAACGGTATATGTATATATCGACGAAGACGATACGAGAGACTCTGTAGTGGTTAAGTTGCAGAATATCGGAAAGCCACATTCCCTGACAGGATTCAGCACGTTGTCAAGACACTGGGGGTATGATGGCGATAAAGTCCGCACAGGTCGTTACGCAGTGGAAGCAGGCATGAGTACCTTCACACTTTTCAGAAGGATAAAAAACGGAATGCAGAGCCCGATAAACCTTACCATACCAGAATCAAGAACTACGGAACGACTTGCCGGAGCCTTGGCTCATAAACTCATGCTTGACAGCACGGAGACAGCCGACTCCTTTGCCGACTCCGCTTTCTGTGCAAAATATGGCTATGACACAGCAACTATCATGGCATTATTCATTCCTGACACTTATGAGGTGTATTGGAATATCAGTCTTGAAAAGCTTATGGACAAGATGGTGAAAAGTCATAACCACTTTTGGAACAACGGAAGAAAGCAAAAGGCAGAGGCAATGGGGCTTACCCCCAATGAGGTGGCAACCATGGCAAGCATTATTGACGAGGAAACAGCTAACAACGGCGAGAAACCAATGATTGCTGGAATGTATTACAACCGCCTGAAGACCAATATGCCTTTACAGGCAGATCCAACCATAAAGTTTGCCCACAAGGACTTCGCCTTGCGCCGCATCTACAACAAGCTTCTGAGTGTTGATAGTCCCTATAACACATACAAGAATATCGGACTTCCGCCGGGTCCGATTAAGATAGCCTCCGTGGCAGGAATAGACGCAGTGCTCAATCATGTTGACCATGATTACATGTATATGTGTGCTAAAGAGGATTTCTCCGGCACACACAGTTTCGCCGTCACATATCAGGAGCATCTCAGGAATGCGGCAAAATATACTAAAGCACTTAATGAGAGAGGAATCAGGTGAAAATTGTTCCAAATTTCCGAATTTCTCTTAAAATTAATATTGTTTAGTTTTATAATTGCAATCTTTGGGCTTCATTATGAAATAAAATGCCTAAATTTGCAGCGAATTATTAACGTTAAGAAATCACACAATATAAAAAGAATGAATAAAAAGATTGTTTTGCCACTTCTCGCAGTAATAGTCCTGCTTGTGGCCGGTGTAGCATATTTGGCTTTCAACTTGTCGAAACAACAAAAAGCCAATCAGGAAATGCAGGAACTTGCCAATCTCGACAAAAAGGAGATGGAGAACGAATATGAGCAGTTTGCCAGACAGTACAGTGAGATGAAGACCCAGATCAACAACGACTCTATTGTGGCACAACTCACACAGGAGCAGATGCGCACACAGCAACTGCTTGAGGAACTGAAACAGGTGAAGGCTTCCGACGCACGCGAAATAGCAAGACTGAAGAAGGAGTTGGCCACTGTAAGAGCAGTGCTCCGCACCTACGTCCTTGAGATAGACTCACTCAACAGACTGAACGAGAATCTCACGGCAGAAAACAACCGAGTGAAGGGACAGTATGCCGAAGCAACAAGACAAATAGAGGGACTTAATAGCGAGCGTGCATCGCTCTCGCAGAAAGTCGCCATTGCTGCACAGCTCGACGCTACAGGTATCAGCATGATACCAAAGAAAAAAAACGGCAAGGTGGCAAAGAAGATAAAGGATTGTAAGAGTATCGAGGTGGATTTCACTGTCGCAAAGAATGTTACCGCATCTAATGGTGTCCGTACATTCTATGTCCGCATCACCACTCCAAGCGGTGGAGTCCTTGGAGGTGGAGGAACGTTCCAGTATGAGAACCGTAATATTGAGTGCTCCATGAAGAAGTCTCTGGAATACTCCGGTGAGGCAATTACACTCGCCACATACAGGCAAGTGTCTGAATTCCTTGAGGCAGGCTCTTATATCGTGAGTGTCTTTGCCGACGGCAATATGATAGGCTCAAAATCATTCTCTTTCAAATAAAGAGGAATAAAGATTAACAGAAAACAGCAAATGATCAGCAGGAAGTATTTATTTCCATCGGTTGTAGCGGCATGTCTTTCGGCACTGCCTGTTGGGGCACAAAATATACTGAGCCTCGACAGTTGTAGGCAATTGGCTTTGCGAAACAACAAACAGATGGGGGTGGCAAGAGTGAAGCAGGAGATGGCGCACAACATGCGTAGATCCGCACGCACCAAATATCTGCCCCGCATCAACGCTTTCGGTGGCTATATGTACACAAGCAAGGAATTCTCACTTCTTAGCAACGAACAAAAACAAGAGCTTGGTAATCTCGGTACAACCACGATGTCTGCGGCAGGTCAGATAGTTCCAGAATTGGGGCAAATGCTCTCGCAGCAGTCGGTTGGAGCCCTTACCAACATGCTCAATGCTACTGGGCAGGGACTTGTAGATGCTCTCCATACTGACACTCGTAACATGTTTGCAGCCACGGTGCAGCTGACACAGCCGCTGTTTATGGGTGGAAGTATCATTGCAATGAACAAGATGGCTGACATAGCAGAGCTAATGGCGGGGAATACAGCCGAGGCTCAACGACAGCTAACACTTTATAATATCGACCATGCCTATTGGACTGTCGTCTCTCTGAAACACAAGAAGGAATTGGCAGAAAGTTTCCTCGAACTGGTGAGGAAGCTCGACAACGACGTAAAAAAGATGATTCGAGAAGGAGTTGCCACGAGAGCAGATGGTCTGAAGGTGGGAGTAAAGGTGAATGAGGCAGAGATGTCGCTAACTCAGGTAGAAAATGGTTTGGCCCTTTCAAAAATGCTTCTTTGCCAGCTATGCGGACTGCCCACCGACAACGAAGTGGATGTGGAGGATGCAGAGGCTGATATGCTTGTAGAAGCACAGCGAAGCGATTGGAAGAACAAGGATGTGAGTGCTCGTCCTGAGCTAAAGGTGTTGCAAAACACTGTGGATATGAGTCGTCAGACCACAAACTTGTTGAAGGCCGGAAACCTTCCGAAAGTGGCACTTGCAGGTGGATATACAGTAAGTAATCCAAACGTGACGAACAGTTTTGAAAAGAAATTTGCAGGTCTTTGGAACGTCGGCGTTATTGTCAGTGTTCCAGTATGGAACTGGGGTGATGTGGCTTATAAGGTAAAGGCTTCAAAGAATGCCACAACTATAGCCACTCTCGAACTTAACGACGCACGTGAGAAGATGGAACTTCAGGTGAGCCAGAACCAGTATAAGGTTGACGAGGCTTACAAACGCCTGCAGATGGCTCTTTCTAATACAAAGAAAGCAGAGGAAAACCTGCGTTGTGCCAATGTGGGATTCCGTGAGGGAGTGATGGAGTCCACTGATGTCATGGAGGCACAAACAGCGTGGCTTCAGGCACAGTCACAACGCATAGACGCGGAAATAGATGTTAAACTCAGTCATGTGGCTCTCCGCAAGGCCCTTGGCACATTACAGGAATAAGATTATGACAAAGAAAGCGCAACATAACAGCATCATCCTTGCGGTGATAGGATTCACTGCCGTAGTGGCAGTGGTGGCAATCATCGGCTTTTTCACTCTTGGACAGAAAGACGACACCATACAAGGGCAAGTTGAAGTGACAGAATACAGGGTGTCGAGCAAGGTGCCGGGGCGTATTCTTGAATTACGTTTCAAGGAAGGCGACTACGTTAAGGTTGGCGACACGCTTGCCATTCTTGATGCTCCTGAGGTGAGAGCCAAGATGTCGCAGGCTCAAGGTGCAGAGGATGCGGCCTCAGCCATGAGCGAGATGGCACGCAACGGAGCACGACAGGAGCAAATCCGTGGAGCTTTCGAGGTCTTGCAGCAGACAAAGGCTGGGCTTGAGATTGCAGAGAAATCATACAACAGGGTGCAGCGCCTTTTCGACGAGGGGGTTATGAGTGAGCAGAAACGCGACGAGGCATATGCTACATACAAGGCTATGGAAGCCCAGGTGAAGGCTGCGCAAAGCCAGTACGACATGGCCAGAAACGGTGCCCGACGAGAAGAGAAACTTGCGGCTGCAGCACAAGTGAACCGTGCAAAAGGTGCTGTGGCGGAGGTAAGCTCATATATGAATGAGACTGTACAGATAGCCCAGATGGAGGGTGAGGTGAGCGAAGTGTATCCAAAGGTTGGCGAATTAGTCGGCACAGGAGCGCCAATAATGAGCATTGCTGTGATGAATGATGTCTGGGGTGCTTTCAATGTGCGTGAGGACCAACTTGGCGGCATGACTGTCGGCAAGACATTTACCGCTTATGTACCTGCTTTCAATAAGGACATAGAGATGAAGGTCTATTATATGAAGGATCAGGGAAGCTATGCCGTATGGAAAGCTACTAAGGCAACTGGACAGTATGATTTGAAGACATTTGAGATAAAGGCTCGTCCAACGGTGAAACTTGAAGGTCTGCGGCCTGGAATGTCACTCGTCATAAAGAAGCCATGAGAAATAAACGTCTCTCTTCCGTAATGGGAAATCTGCTTGCCACTATGAGGCGCGAATGTGACTTGATGAGGCATAACGCAATGTATTTAGTGTGTCTTGTCGTTTTTCCCGTCTTGGTCACTGTCTTCTTCACCACACTTATGGACGAGGGACAACCAACCGATCTGCCCATAGGCGTTGTGGATCTTGACCGTTCTGTTGTCTCACGAAATATCTGCCGTAGGCTCGACGCGTTTCAGACGAGCCATGTCGTGGCATATTACGAGAGCGTGGATAAAGCGCGGAAGGCGGTCCAACGTGGTGAGATTTATGGCTTTTTCTATATTCCAGAGGGTATGTCATCTGACCTGTTGGCAAGTAGAAAACCTAATATTTCTTTCTATTACACCATGACGACGATGACTGCCGGCGCCCTCGTTTTCCGTGACATGAAGACAATGTCAATGCTTAGTTCCGCTGCTGTGGGACAAGCAACACTATTGGCAAAGGGTGCCACTGAGAGTCAGGCACTGACCTTCCTCCAACCCATAACGGTTGACCTCCATATGATTTCCAATCCCTACACCAACTATAGTATTTATCTCTCCACAATGCTTATACCTGGTGTGATGATGTTGTTTATGTTTCTCGTAACTGCCTACTCAGTCGGAACGGAACTGAAATTCAACCGTGCTCATGAATGGCTAAGTACAGCAGGCGACAACATAGTGGTTGCTGTGACAGGAAAGATGCTGCCTCAAACGCTCATAAGCCTGACAATAATGTATTCATATATGATATATGTGTATGGCTTCCTCCATTTCCCTTGTCCCGGAGGGTGGGGCATACTGCTCTTTACAGGTTTGCTCATGGTGCTATCTGCAGAGGGATTCGGACTTTTTGCATTTGGGATTATGCCCTCTATGCGTATGTCGATGAGTGTTTGCTCGCTTTGGGCTGTGCTGAGTTTTTCCATGGTGGGAACAGCATTTCCTATCATTGCAATGGATTCTGCCTTGCAGGCTCTGTCATGGCTCTTCCCGCTTAGGCACTACTTCGTTATCTATCAGACATCCATCTTCAACGACTATCCGATATCCGATATATGGTGGCATGTTGTAGCGCTTGTGGTTTTTGCCACACTTCCTATACTTATACTCCCGAAATTGCACAACGCAATGAAAAACTACGAATATATTCCATAAGCACATGAGGATTATCAATACTATAAGACAAGGGTTAAAGGACATATGTCAGATATGGCGTGATGAGATGAGAAACGTGGTGCGCGACGAGGGCGTACTTATTTTCTTCATCCTCGTACCCTTGGCCTATCCGTTGCTCTACTCGTGGATTTACAACAACGAGGTAGTCCGTGAAGTACCTGTCGTTGTGGTCGACCAGTCGAACACCTCTGAGAGCCGCAAGTTTATACGCCTTGCCGATGCCTCGCCCGATGTCCGTGTGGCTTATCGTGCGGAAAGCATTGATGAGGCGAGACGTATCATGGCCCATGGCGATGCTTTCGGTGTCTATGTACTTCCTTCCGATTTCGGCTCTCGCATCAACAGGATACAACAGACCTCAGTGGCGGTGTATTGCGACATGAGCCTTATGCTTGCATATAAGGCTATTTATCAAACTGCATCAAATGTTTCGTTCAAGATGGGTGCGGAAATACAAGTGAAGCTGTCGGGCAACACCACCGATCGCGAGGACGAGATAACAGTAAGGCCTATCGACATTGAGGAGGTGGCTATGTTCAATCCCACGTCAGGCTATGGCTCGTTTATTATTCCCGGTGTGCTTATGCTCATCATCCAGCAGACACTTGTGCTTGGTATTGGACTCTCAGCTGGTACTGCCCGCGAGAACAACAAGTTTAGAGAGCTCGTGCCTTTTTCGCGTTGCTATCAGGGCTTCTACCGCATAGTCTTGGGAAAGTCAATTTGCTATTTCATGATTTATTC
>SAMEA3663038__coassemble_444_pt1 | contig 13390 bp, 11 predicted proteins | sample SAMEA3663038__metabat2_low_PE_036 | metagenome-assembled genome bin SAMEA3663038 (sample SAMEA3663038) | pig gut metagenome | biome: pig gut; feature: pig-associated habitat; material: faeces | place: France | collected 2012 | reverse complement strand
TTCGCGAGTCCCATCATATCCCCAACGTTCTGCCACTCTTGCCTGAATAATAGGCAAAATCATCATATCATAGCGCAGTTCCTCTGGATAGTCTTCATTATCCGTTCTTATGAAATGGCGCTTGGTGAAATAATCAAGACACTCCTTCAAAAATGGATGTCCCGGTTCTGCACCAAAACAATGAGAGGTCAAGAGTGAGAATGTCGAAACATATTTCTTGGCACTACAAGATCCGTCCCAACGTTCATCGCTTTCACGACCGATGAACATTCTGTGATTCAAGAATGGGTCGAACGACTTGTACATCTCTATATCAGTATCGATGTAGATACCTCCATGGTTATATACGGCATACATTCTGACAAAGTCGGATGCGAAAGCCCACTTACGGACGCTAACAGCCTCGTTGGCAAAGGTGTTGTTAATCTCTGATAGTTTCTTGGCATCCCAAAGCATGAATTCGTAGTCAGGAAGCATCTTCTTCCATGTGTCCATACATGCTCTGACATCTTCAGGAAAATCTTCACCAGAGAACCATGTGTAATGAATTATTTTTGGAATCATATGAACTAATATGAATATTTATGGTTAATGACTTAAGAGACACTCTCGTACATTTGGTTTAAATGACGCCACCCTTCCCATTATGAGCCAAAAGAGAAAACAATGTTTGTCTTCCGTAGATAAAGGAGCGGCTCCTATCATAGACATGAGAAGAAACAACAGTACTGACAACTCGAATGGTAGATACTTGAAATGAAATACACACTTTATTATTAACAATAAAAAGAATGCAATGAAAATTGACTGACCCACAAGGCCTGTTTCCTGCTTCATTTTCTGATATTCACCATCACGCATAGATCTCCCCCCGTATGATTCTGCCCAAATGTTATGTCGTCCGGCACCATCTCCAAACAATGTGTTGTCTGATTTATGCAGATTAAATCTTTTGCCTACATAATTTTTTTTGCTGTCAACTAACACCTCAAATTTCTGGGATATACCTTCAACATATTTTGCATCTGTTTTGCCAACTACAAAAATTATTGTCCCTAATATTAATAAAGAGCCTGCCATAGTTCGGATAAACACGCCTATTCTTCCCTTATATATGCAGAAATGAAGGAAAGACAATGTGAAGAAAATACCTACAGCCACTATTGGCGTTCTCATTAATCCCAATAACATAACGATGGCAAAAACTGGAATATAATAGTTGTAGCGTTTCTCATACTCACCGAATTGATAGAAACGAAATAATATATACCCAAGCAAAAAGGTAGTGAAATATGTTATAGTATAAGGTGAAGGAAATATCGACCTTAACCGCAGTGAATCAAAGCCTAAGTTGCTGGCGTTGTGTAAATACCAAGCCGGTGGGGAAAAGAAACAATATATACCTACAACCCCTATTACGGCAGCAGGCAACATCGAGTGCTTAAACAAACGGTATGAGTCATTCACGTTCATGTTGCGACCAATAAAATAGACCGTCATATATGCTATGGGACCCATAAAATGTCTGAATATCAACTCCCGTTTGTGGGGGTAGTCATTGAGACTCCAACTGACAATGTCTATAATCAATATCGCAAGAATAAAAAGGTCATAGACATTCGGACGTCTAAACTTTCTTGGATAAAAAGCAAGGAAAAACCAAACTGTTGGGAGCAAGATACTAATCAGATACTGTTTTGCACCAAACGCTATTCCAAGAATGGCACTTAGGCTTATTATCCAAAAATAATTCAGATATATATAATATGCGTACTTATACAGTTTCATACAATGCCTTTCTCAATGCTTGAATATATTTTTTCCCATATCTCATGTCTGGCTCCATATAGTTGCCCTCTCCCCATTCGTTCCATGACCTAAGAAAAACAAACTTGTTTTCCTTCTTTCTGACAACTTCAAGAACTTGTCTGCAATGTCTATAGAATAATTCGGGAGTCGAACCATGTAGTATCAAACCATATTTTCCACTTCTTGGAGAATGGTCGAAATTGGGAACTAAACTTGGTATTATTACTTCTGAACTGTCTTCTGTTTCATTAAAAAGGAATCTCATTGCTTTTGAATAATCTATCTTTCTATCTGGAAAGTTCAATAAATGGGACAAGACTTTTCTATACCAAAATGCGATTTTATTCTTGTAAATATACTCTCTACTGCTGTCAATCCTGTTTTTAATTACAGCGGAAAATCCAGATTCTATATATTCCTTAGCTTCTTCTTTTGATGGTATGTTACCTATAAAATAAACTCCACCGAATCCGTCTTCTTTCGCCCATGTGTTCCAAAGCTCAATCATATTTGATGGTATGTCTTTTGCACTATATACCATGAAAAGTGGACGGTTGCCTTCTTTTATGTATCGTTTGTCTTTAAACGCATGCCTCGCATATTCGTAGTGAAGACGCAAGTCTCTGTCGCCTGGGTATTTTTGTTCAATAAGCAAACGGTCTTTGCCATGGGAATCATTCGTATTCCAATTCTTTGCATACCATGAATGATTTGCCCAACCCAACATGAAGGGAAAGTCTGGCTTGCCTGTTTCAATAACCTCGTCAACTATCTCTGCCATGAGCTGCTTTCCATTGCCAAACCAGTAGTGCCAATAACAAAATCCCTCAATGCCTGCTTCGCGGGCAAGTGAGGCTTGCTCTTCTCTTACGGAGGGAATCCGTAAGTCGTAATATCCCAAATCTGCAGGTATTCTGGGTTGATAATGACCTTTGAAAAGAGACTTAGCCCTTCCTACGCTTGTCCATTCGGTAAATCCTTTCCCCCACCACTCGTCATTCTCTCTTATTGGATGATATTGTGGTAGATATAATGCAATTATTCTTGCGTTTTTCTCCATTGCTTTATTCGTTCTTGTTTCTTCCCTGCATCCCTGTGTAAACACTATATGCCGGCACATCCTTTGTAATAACAGAATTGGCGCCAATTACTGCACCGTCGCCAATAGTGACACCCGGAAGAATTGTTGCCTTGTCGCCAATCCAAACATTATTCCCAATAATAACATGTCCCTTTGAAACCAACTCTCTTTCCAATGGTTTTTCCAATAATGTCTCAAAAGTCGTGTTTCCATGGGAATTATCTGTTATGGTAACCCATTTCCCCGTAAGGACATTGTCACCGATAATTATCTTATCTATACAAGTAATATGATTATATGCGCCAAAGTTACAGTTCTTTCCAATCCTTATTATTGGATTAAACATTTTCCCCTTATATTCAGACCATGCAGTAAGGAATATGTCATTGTTAAAGACGGAACCTTCTCCAATGCAAATATTGTTCATGCCATGTAACATCCCTATTCGACCAAATCTGACTGTTCTATGACATTCTTTGAATGTGCTGTTTAGCCAATATGAGCGCAACTCACATTTTTTCTTATTCCAGTATTCCAATTGAGAGTAACTCCAGACATGGTTTTGTAAATACATCAGAAATCGTAGGATTAAGTATTTCATAATAATTATTCTTCCCTCAATACACTTTCGTAAATATTAATATAGTTATCTGCAATACTCCCCCAGCTATGATTTTTTTTATTTAATCTTTTTATGTTTTCTCTCATTTCGTCGATTAAAGATGGATTGTCAAGCAAATAAATAATCTCATTTGACAACAATTGTCTGTCTTTAGGAGGTACTAATCGACCCGTTATTCCATTTTCAATCATTTCTGATAATGCACCTACATTTGTAGCCACTACAGGGCAGTTTAGAGCAAATGCTGTCTGTATAACGCCACTTTGAGTGGCTTCTTTGTAAGGACACACAGTAAACAATGCATTTTCCACCAATGCTTTCAATTCCGCTATTCCAATGTATCTATGACGGAATTCTATATATTCTAAATTGATGTAAGGTTTTATATTGAAATAAAATTCTCCACTACCTGCAATAATCAATTTGATCTCTGGATGGGCTAAATTGACCAATTTCATTGCTTCAAGCAAGTCATCAACTCCTTTATATTCATAGATACATCCAAAGTACAAAATGTATTTTGACGATACTTTAATGTGTTCTGATTTGACATGTGAAAAGCTGTTATATATTCCGAGCTTGGATAATTCTATTTTATTTTTGGGTATAACATAGTAAGATGAAAAATCGTCAACTTGTTTCTTATTGAGTAATATTAATTTGTCCGCCCATTTAAAACATTTGATTCTACGTTTTTCGTTTAATTCCTTCAACATTACACCTGTATGTTGGAACGGATCATGCACTGTCATTATTTTTTTCTTTGCAAGTCGAAGTAGGCGAAGTATGTTTTCATATTTCTCCAATTGCCAATCTATATGAATAATGTCTGCCCTGAATAACAGCATGTGAAAGCATACACATAACCATAAGAATAGCCCAGGTAACCACAACTTTCTTATACTGTAGGGCGAAATAATGTATAATTTTTGTAGGTCAATTAAATCCCTGTAAGCACTAAATTCTTCAAGATTGGCAGCTCTGTATAAGCCAAATCTCATATAGGGTGTATTGAAATCCAAAATACTTGAGCTTTTAAAGCCTTTATATAATGGCATGTAACATCTTACATCCACCCCTTTGTCTTGCATTTCCTTTATCAAGGGGAAATCACAATCTGCAAAAAATGGTTTCAAAATATATATTACTTTCATTCTTAAATGTGATGCAATTATTTTAGTTCTACCTCCTCATTTCAGATAATATGCTTTGCTTCATTTCCAATATATAATTGAGAGCTTTAGTCCTTTCATCTTTGATTATTTGGTTTATCCGTTGCCAATTGGGCGATTCCTCACACAATGACACACCAAAGGTCTCCATTAGTGAATTAAATCGTTCATTACCTCGATAATCATTCTCAAAAACATAATATGGTTTATTGAATATTAGGGCGAACACCATGCCATGGTATGAATCAGTAACAATATATTTTGCCTTGCAAAATGAGTAGAGCCATTGTTCTATACAAATGTTGGATGTTAAGGATATCTTATAAAATGTCATGTCCTTTTCTTTTGAAAGCCTTTCTATTGTTCTTGTCTTATATTCAGAACTATCAAGAATATAACATATCATATCTCCGGAAACCTCTTTGATCGTTCTATTTGATAAAGCCATCTCTTCATAATGAGCTTTGGATAATAGAAATGTTGGATCCAGAAGATGGATAGGCGTAGGTTTCAAACAACTCATTTTAGACAAAATAGAAATGCCGGAATGCTCCCTTACAGACACCATCCGAAATTTTGAATAGCAATCACGAAATCTTTTTATTTCTTTTTCGTTGAGCTCATTATTGCCAACACCAAATGATACGGAATATGCATATCGCGGCATCGCTTTGGGCAGATCCCCCAACAACATGACAGGTAATAATTTACTTGCTATAGTTTTTCTCCACACCTGGTCTGACCCAACAATTGCTGCATCACACCCGCCAATCATTTTCTTTATTTCTTTTAGGGTATATGCAGGTTTGCTGTGTGGTATATATTTATTGTAAAACGGCAATATGCTGTTAAGCGACTCTTCGTATAATTTGCGGAGTTCTTCCTCGTAATAGATGGACTCGTTTTTTTTATGGAGGAAATGCAACAATGCCCTTTTGGCATACACGTATGGTTTCTTCCAGTTCGGCAGTCTATATGCAAATCTGATTTGAATATGTATGATGTCAATGCCTATTTCCTGCAAGATGTGGCATAGGGCATATCGTTGTAAATTACCACCAATGTTGGTGTCAATAGGAAGGTTAATAAGTGCTACTTTCATACTACATTTCTCCTATTTCTTTCTTCAATATATCCACATTCTTCTTCAGCTCTGCAAGTAGGGTGACGGCGGCGTCAAATTCTTTCTTGCTCAGGTTGCTCAGCGAGCAACTGCCGTGGGAAAGACGGTGGATATAGAGTTTCTCGTGGAAGTTGAATTGGCGTATCAGATCTGCCACCTTTTGCAGTAAGGGATTGGAGGTGTATGCCTCTATCTTATTGCGTATGGCATCGACTTTCTCCTTCTCGTTATTGCTTGAGTCGAGTATTTTGACTATGTCGTGGGCAAGGTCGTCGGCTGTAAGGCAACTTTGGCAGGTGCCTTTTTTGTTTGTCTGGATTTTCAGATATATCGGGCTTTTCTGGTGGGCAAGGCGTTTGATGTAGTAGTTTGGCTTCTCGCTTACTCCTACTTGCAATGCCTTTCCTAACTCTATCACCACCGCCTCAAAACGTTTGCGCAGTTCTTGGGCGAGGTCTGTGTGCTTAATCGTGCCGTTGTCAATGCTCTCTACAAAGGCTGGTATGTCCGTGTAGTCGGCATATTCGTATATGTTTGGCTTGTCGTCCCATATATACATGTTCACGAGTTTCCACCCGTCGGTCAGCCCTCGCTCCACCAATAGCCGCTCAAACAAGTTGTTGAAACCAACGTTGTGGGTGAACAGGATGAGTTGGAAGCCTGCGAACTCGTCAAGTATATAGTCAACAAGGAAGGTGCGGTTGCAGGTGTCAAGGCTTGTCACTATATCATCGAGAACGAGCAGGCGGTTCCGTTCCTTGGGTTTGTATTCCTTATGAATGACCTGGAGGTAGAGCAGCAGCACCACGAGGTTTATGCGTGCCTCGTTGAAGGTGTCGTGCAGTGCATATACCGACCTCAGGTTTCCAAGTTGCATGTATAGGGTCATTTCTTTGTCGTCCTCGATGCCAATTCGTATCGGGTCTTTGAATCTTTCCTCAAGTATGGCGTTCACTCTGTTTATGCGTCTTGTTACGTAATCGAGGTCGAAATAGTCAATACTGTCAACGTCGTAGCTGAAGTGCATCCTTTTCACCAAGTCAAGGAAATTGATGTGGTCGTTGGCAATGCCGAGCATGTCGTAGGAGAGCATCGCGCACTGTCTGTGGCGTGGGTTTGTCTCGACGTACTCCTCCTCAGCCTTATAGTCCTTGCCGTCAATCCTTATGTCTATGTTCGCGTCCACCGTCCCCGACCCACGATAGGCATATTTTGCACGGAAGCGTTCCACCTCGCGCCTTTTGTCTGGAGAGCCTATCTTCACGTTGCGGTCTTCGAGAATGTCGTGGAAGAAGAACATCTCTATCGCCTCGTATATTGACGATTTCCCCGCTCCGTTCTCTCCATACACCAGCATGTTTTTGCCTGTGGTGTCGAGCGTGAACCTGTTGTTGAAAATCTTAAAGTTCCTTAGCTCTATTTTGTCCATGTCTGCTTGCTGTTGAAAAATTCTGTCAGGGCCTTTTTCTTTCTTTCCTCGCGCGCTCTGACATCTTTTAGGTAGTATCTGACGGTTTTTCCGTCAGCGAGTGATGCGCACTCCGGATCTACTATGCGCATTCTCTCCATATATTTGTCAAATACCTTGGCCTGTTTTGCCTGTTCGTTGGGCACGAAGGCTACGTTTCCTATTCCAGTGTCGAAATGCGTCTCCTGATGTATCTTCGTACCGTAGTCCGTTTCTATGTAAGTGCGCATTTTCCTACGAACAATATTTATTTCGTAGCTTGGAAGCAGTCCGCCTCCCATTTCCAGTATCATCGCCAACTTGCTTTCAAGTGGATGGCGCATAAAGTAAGGAATTTCAAAGGAAAGGGCGTTTGTGATGTTGTGCAGTTTTGGCGACTCTCCCTTTGTCAGTATCTCGTTTATGATGCTCTGGACGCTGTATATGTCCAACCCGAAACGCCTTATCAAGCTGTATTTCACCAGTTTGCTGAGAAATGCGTCGGTGTCCTTGTCTTCCTTGTCGCCGCTTTTCTTCCATGCCACGAGGATTGTGTCTATTTTGTCGTTCTTTCCTATGTCAAGCAGCTGCAGCCAACCGGCTATTCGCGAGGTGCCTATCGACATGTCCTTGTAGCAGAGCAGCGATTGCGATATGTCAAGCAGCTCGCTCATTATTTCCTCGTAGGAGTGGTGTGAGAGCTCACCGTTGCGTCCGTCGAAAAATTCCCTTATGTCTGACGCGTTATAGTTGCTCAGTTCCTTCGACGTGATTATGAGCATGTAGATGGTGAAGAGGTGGTCGATATCAATGTCGAGACTCTTACATTCCTTTACCATGGTGTCCCACATGTCTATAAACTCCTCCTTTTGTTCCGTTGTTATTGCCTTTGAATAAAGGCGTGCCTTGAATATGTCGGAGTTGGCAAGGTCCATGCCACGGTTGTTGATGGTCTCGAAAATTGTCAGTGCCTTGTCCTCGGCATCGTGTATTCCGGGGGCGTGCATCTCAATGGGGAGTATCAGCACCGACTTGATAAGGAAGCGGGCAAAGTCCCTTAGCTTGTCCACGCCCCAGTCTGTCTTGATGTCCTTCAGGCGTTTATAGAAGTAAATGGTTGCATTCGTGAGGTTGACGTCTTCAAAAAACGCGTCCTCGAAGTCGAGTCCATATCTTCTTGCTTCCTCTTCCGTATCAGCCATACGCAAGTCGTAGTCTTTGGCATCCCAATTGTCTATCAAATTCATCTCGTCAAGGTCGCTCTTGTCGTTCACCTGCGACATGATGCGTAGGTTTTTGCCGCTTCCGTCCCAGTTTTTTGAGTATAGACATTCGGTGAGCGATGTCACGTCCGGCAATAGGGTTGACAAGGCTTTGAAGAGCAGCCAAAATGTCGTGAGGCGTTGCTGTCCGTCAACAATTCGTGGATATTCATTCTCGTCCTCATCTGCCACGGCAAGTATTATCGTGCCCACAAAATAGTCGTTGTCGTTCTTGCGGTTGAAAGCGTCAATAAGGTCGTCGTATAGTTGCCTGCACTCGTTGATAGTCCAACTGTAGGGGCGTTGATAGGGCGGTATGACAAATGTCTCATACTCACCATATAGCTTTCTCAGATTCTTCTGGTCTGCGTTAAGGTGTATTGCCATATATCTTCAGAATTATTTGGTTTCATATAATGGAGCCCACCCTCCACTCGGCGGAGCTCCTGTTTGGGAAAGGGGTTCTACACTGGCGGGGGACTGTAGTCGCCCTGGTGTCAGTTGTGGTGCTTGTTGTTGATGCGCTTTCGGTCCTCTATCTTCTTCAAGTCTGATTTCGACAGATTCATTGCCGATGCCGACACAGCCATTAGCGATGCCGTTATCTGTGCTTGCGTCCTCAACTTCCTGTCACCCTCAAGCATTTCCCCTGCCACAAGAAACAGTTTCGTCAACATGTTCTTTACGGCATCCAAGGTCAGAGTAGGGTTCAGACTGTCTGGGTCGAGCTTCTTCAGCGTGGTGAAGTCAACAATACCGTTCTTGTGGAGTGATGACAAGGTCTTGCATCCCCAGCATTTCATAATCGCTTGTATCTCCGATGCGGCAACTAATTGCCACTCGGCGACATTGGGGTTGCTTTTGGTCTTCATCGTTCTCGACCCAAGGCAACTATATAAAGCCCAAAGTCTGCTAACAGATGAGAACCGTTCTTAAAGAACCTTAATTTCGTTCGACTCTGTGGAGTCAAACGGCGATTTCACCAGTTGTGTCCTTTCCCGTAATTTTGCGGTTGAAAGTTAAATTTTAATCAATATAGTTATGGAATATGTAAGTTATTTCCCTTCCCTTACAGCAACTAAGCCAGAGCCGTTGGCTTGGGAGACTGTGATGACAACCATGCGTAGCGAAACGCTGCGCGAGAATACAGATTCGTATCAGTCGCTGCTCCTGCAATACGACCTCGCCGTGGCATCTGTCGATCAGGTGGCTGCCACTACCATAAAGGAACAGATGGGCGAAATAAAACGGTCGTGTCCTGCCATCGTTTGCCAGGCAAGGCTTGAAGGTGGCAAGGACAGGACATGCATCAGAGCCTATACGGGATTCATGATGGTTGACTTCGACCATGTACCGCCTGAGCTGATGTCCGTCGCTTTCGGCATTGTGGCTGCCGACCCTCACACTTTCCTTGCCTACACCACCATCTCAGGACGAGGCTTAAGGGTGATTGCCAGAGTGGAGGGGGAGGTGACGGAGGAGAACTACCGTGCGGCATGGCTGTCTGTGAACGAGTACTATAAGCGCATCACGGAACTCGACTATGACACGCAGTGCTCCAACGCCACGCGTCTGTGCGGACTTGCCTACGACCTCAAGGCTATTTATAAGCCTGGGGCAAAACGCATCAAAATCAATCCCGCACTCGACAAGAAGAGGGCGCGTAAGGGCAAGGGGGCAGGACGACCTGCCAAGGCTGCCAACATAGGCAAGAAGGTGAGGCAGATGGTGGAGGGTGGTGGTGTCGCCTATGCTGAAGGTCACCACAACGACTATGTCTCGCGCTGCATCTATCTCATGAACCGCTATGGTGTTGACATCGACGACTGCACCGAATGGGCAGTCAACGAGTTCAGCGACTATGCCGAGAGCCATCCGAAGTCGGTGGAAGCCATGGTGCGCAGCGTCTATGAGACCAAGTACGACGAGCACGCCACTCTCTCTGTTGCCACCATGGGCAAAAAGGCAAGCGTTAGGGATGTGGAGAAATTCGTCGCTGCCCGATACATCATCCGACTCAATCTGCTCAGCAACAAACTGGAATACTGTTCGATAAGTCGAAATGAAAGTATTTTCAATGTCCTTGACGACCGTTTCGTCAACTCTCTCTGGCGGCAGATGCAGATAGACGGTGTCAACGCCGACTTGCAGACCGTACACAACATTCTTGGATCCGACTTCGTGGAGGCCTACCATCCCTTTAGGGAGTGGATAACGAAACTGCCCGAATGGGACGGGAAGACAGACTATATACGACAGTTTTTCTCAATGGTGCATTGTAAGGACATATCAGAAACGGATTTCCTGCATTACACGCGATGCTGGTTCTTGGCAATGGTGGCGTCGGTGATGTTTGACGAGGTGGTGAACCACTGCATACTCACCTTCATAGGACGTCAGGGAACATACAAATCCACGTTCATGCTACATCTGCTGCCGCCTCACCTAAGGGCGTTTTTCACCACCAAGAGCAACTCTTTCCAGCTCACAAAAGACGACCGGCTGATGCTTGCACAAAACATCATCGTCTCTCTTGAGGAGATTGACTCCATGTCGTCGAAGGAGATAAACCAGCTAAAGGCGTTCACTACACTACCACAAGTCAACGAGCGTCCACCATATGGTCACCATACGGTGATACTGCCCCGTGTGGCATCGCTCACTGCCACAGGCAACAACATCACCTTCCTTACCGACCAGACGGGCAACCGCCGATGGTTGCCGTTCCATGTCGATAGCATCGACAATCCTTGGACTGCCAACATACCATACGAGGGGATGTATGCACAGGCTCTTGCCCTGATCATGGGCGGAGAGCGCTACTGGCTCGACGATGCCGACATACGCCGACTTAACGACTACAACCGGAGCTTCATGGCTCCCAATCCCGCCACGGAGATGCTTGTCACCTATTTCAACCGCCCACGCACTGAGGCTGAGACGAAGTATATGACAGCCACAAAGATAGCAGCCCGCTTCGCCCCATATATAAAGATTAATCCTACAAAGGTGGGGCAGGCGTTAGCCGAATTGGGGTTCGAGCAGGTCAGGACCTATAAGGGACGGTTCTGGAAGGTGGCTGAGCGTCCACAGTGTGACATCGACAGCCGCATACCCGATGCCGAGGACAAGACCGACGACATGCCCTTCTAAACTGCTGCCATGACACCATGACACTTATAATAATAGAAAAGCCCTATAATGGGAAATTCGCTTCCTTTAAAGGCGATTAATTTCCATATTATTCCTTTTCCTTATATGTAACTGTCATGGTGTCATATCCTCTCAACCTCAATGGCTGATGAAGGTATCTTCGATGACAAACGCAGATACCTTCATCTGCCAATGAAGATAACTTGAAAATTCATCAATATAAAACTTACTGATATGAAAGCAATGAGCAAAAGTCAACTTGCTGCCGCGGCAGGAGTTTCTATAAAGACCTTTCAGAGATGGCTCGTTCGCCATAGTGAAGAACTCGCCCTGCTTGGTGTAAAACCGCGCGACAAACTCCTGCCACCGGTGGCTGTGAAGTTCATAGTAGAGCAGTATTGCATCGACCTGTAAACCATAACGGTCAGAAACGGACAGAAACGGACAACGCCACTCGCAAATGTCGTAACTTTGCAACGGAAACCAAAAGCTGATGGTTCCCAATGCGATCTTTGACTTACTGATACATAATTGTTTGTTTCCTGCCGGGCACAGGCCCAATGTCGGTGTCCTGTGTAAATACCAAGTCCCATACCGGCGATGGGCAATATAATGATCAATTATTCTGTCTTTATGCTTCCCAACCAGATGAACAAGGACGAGGCCCCGAAGGCTTATGCCAAAGCTCAGGTGAAGGAAGTGATGACGTTCCGCCAGTTTGTTGACCATATTGCCGACCACGGCGGTCACAAGCGCGGACAAGTGAAGGGAGTCCTTTCCGACACCTGCAGCTGCCTTGTTGAGCAGTTGCTGGAAGGCAAGAAGGTGTTGCTCGACGAACTCGGCGACTTCTGGATCTCCATCACCAGTATGGGTGCGGAGAGTTGCGAGGCATTCACCTCGAAGAACATCACAGGTGTGAATATCATCTTTACTCCCGGCGATGACTTCCAAAATCTCATCGGTCGTGCTGAGTTCAACCTCGTCGCAAGCCGAGTCGCTCAGGCAGCAACGCTGAAGGCTGAGAAGATGATGCTCGACACCGTCGATTTGGCTGCCGCAAAGAAGAAGGGATCTCCTTCAGACTCTACTACAGAGGAACCTGGCGGCGAGACTGGCGGCAGTGAGACGCAGACCCCAAGCGACGGCGGCGAAATGGGAGAGTAAAAGGCGCGCTGAAGCTGCGCTAAAACTGCGTTAAAGAGTAAAAGCACTGTGTGCTTAAAGAGCCTTTCCGCTGGTTTTTTAAGCGCATAGCGCTTTTAAGAACGTAGTTCTTTTAATGTAATTTTAGCGTTCAACGCCTTTAGCGCATAGCGCTTTTAAGAACACAGTTCTTTTAATGTAATTTTAGCGTTCAACGCCTTTAGCGCATAGCGCTTTTAAGAACACAGTTCTTTTAATGTATATTTTAAAATTAATTTTTTATTCTTTATGTCAAAACTTAATTTCAACTGGAGTCAAGTGCTGAAGGCAGTAGGCACACTCATCATTTCAATCATTAGTGCGATAACCATTACATCCTGCGTTGCAGGCGCGTTGCACTGAAGCTGCGTTAAAGCTATGCTAAAGCTACGCTAAAACTGCGTTAAAGAGTAAAGGCACTGTGTGCTTAAAGAACCTTTCCGATAGTATTTTAAGCGCATAGCGCTTTTAAGAACGTAGTTCTTTTAATGTAATTTTAGCGTTCAACGCCTTTAGCGCATAGCGCTTTTAAGAAC
>SAMEA3663038__coassemble_428_pt1 | contig 13656 bp, 6 predicted proteins | sample SAMEA3663038__metabat2_low_PE_036 | metagenome-assembled genome bin SAMEA3663038 (sample SAMEA3663038) | pig gut metagenome | biome: pig gut; feature: pig-associated habitat; material: faeces | place: France | collected 2012 | reverse complement strand
AATAGTGAGGAATGAACTGCTTGCCAGGGTCTGCCCAGGTGTCGGAGTAGTGGAAGTCAAGCATCAGCTTCATGCCTTTCTGCTTAATTTGTTTGCCGAATTTTACCACATAGTCGATGTCCTGACACACACCCTCGCCCTTGTGCGTGCCCAGAGCCTTTTCAGGATTCACAAAGAGGCGCACACGGATGCAGTCCCATCCGTTTTGTTTGAAGAAGTCGAGTGCGTCCACGGCATTCCCCTCGGCATCTCGATATACGGTGCCTTTCTGCTCGTAGGAAGGCAACAGCGACGCGTCGCCGCCCAAGATCCGTTCTTTCTCGTCGGGCAGGTTAAACGCTTCAGAGAGTATGCTCTGGCTCCATCCGCCAATGGCAAAGGCTGTCATCACAATAAGTAAAAATGCTTTTTTCATTCGTTATTTCAAGTTAGATTGTTATTATTATAATGCTATGCAAAGATAATGCAAATCGAGAGCAAAACAACAAGCTTGCTTGTTTGTTTTGCCGAGATGCAGCTTATCTTATGCAAAGATACAATATTTTTTTTGATACACCAAATTTTTATTCCGCTTTTTCTGCTATTTGCGGAAAAAAACAACGACAAGACGATAGTGATCTATCGACAAGTCGATTTCTCTCTTTCGACAAGTCGATTTGCAGCTATCGACAAGTCGATTCTAAGGAACTTCAAGATGCAAGTGAAGTTGATTTACGGTCACGTTGCCCACTTTGCCCACGTTGCCCACATTGTTTTATAAATATATATATATATGTATTATTATTTTTTTTATTATTCTTATTCATATATTTTAAAAATGTTATTTTTTTGATGGCCAACGTGGGCAAACGTGGCCGTATAATGTGTTTTGGACTTTGAATTGCCGTTCTATAATAACAAAAAAAATGCCGAAAAGTTTTGTGGTTTCAAAAAAAGTATCTATATTTGCAACCGCCAAATCAAATATTGGAATCTAACCAGAATGAACATGAGACCTGTTATTGCAGCAATAGCTTGCATACTATGCCTTTACATACCGACACTGAAGGCACAGACGCTCGATGGGGGTAGCAACCTCACCGTCCTCGACATGCATGCCGGTCTGCCACACAACTTTGTCAACGACATCTATGAGGACAGTCGGGGCTTTGTATGGGTGGCGACCTACGGCGGCGGTTTGGCGCGCTACGACGGCTATGGTTTCATGTACCTTGGATTCGGCAACCACAACATTAGCCTTCACAGCAACTCTTGCCGACACATGGTGGAGGACAAATTCAACCGACTTTGGGTAAGTTTCGACGAGGGAACAGACGTCATCGACCTCAACACCTACCAGAAGGCAGACATAAAGAGCAAGGGCATCGACCTGCAGAAGATTCTAAACCAAGCCTCGGCTACAGTATATCGCGACTCGAAAGACAATATCTGGTTGGTACTTGGCAACCTTATTTATCGCTTTTCTTTCGATGAAATGGGAAATATTAGCGAAACCTATCAGACACAGTACTCAAGCAATACACCCGACGTGACTCTCTGCGACGTTGACGGCGACGGGTCGGTGTGGATGTCGTCGGAGGGAAGAATGAAACATTTCGTGGTGGAGAACGCAACACTAACGGCAAAGGACTTGTCGCCGCAACTCCTCGCCTTAAGCAATGCCTACGTCACTAACATCATGAAATACAGAGGTGACGTGTGGATTTCCACAAATATTGGCCTTTTCCGCTTCAACCCAATCACCAACGCCATTCGTCACTACAGCAAGGAGTCGTCGAACGGCTCCATAAGCAACTCCTATGTCACCTGTCTTGCCATTTCCAGCGACGGTAAGTTGCTCGTGGGAACACTCGGAGGCGTAAACATCTATGATGTGGTTACCGACAAGTTCTCGTTGTGGGACATCTCCGCCTCAGTGGCTCAAAGCCGTGGCGACTTCGTGCATTGCATACTCGTGCGTCCAGGAGCAGTATGGGTGGGAACGGAGTCGGCAGGAGTGTTCCGCTTCTCTTCCCGGCAGCTCGACCTAAAAAACTATACACACACCACGTCGCCGACATCGCTGTCGCCAAACTGTGTCAACGCCATGCTCGTGGAGCACGACGGCACCCTGTGGGTAGGCACCGTAGATGGAGGACTGAACAGACAACGTCAAGGCACAGAAGACTTTGAACATTTCACGGCGGAAAACAGCCTACTGACTCACAACTGCGTCTCCACTCTCGCCGCCGACGACCGCCGCCGACTTTGGGTGGGCACATGGGGAGGAGGCATCGATGCTGTGATGATGGACAATCCCTCAGAGATTTACCACCTCGAGGTGGATGAGAAATACCAGAAACTGCTCAACTACATTGGTGCACTGATATACGACAAGCGCAACAACGGACTGTGGATAGGAAGCAACGACGGAATGTTCTTCTACGATTTCGACCAGCGAAAGCTCATTCTGCCTTTCGAACGCTGTCTTGACGCACGAGGCTGCATAGGATCGCTGATTGACAGCCGCGGACAACTGTGGATGGGAAGTCAGACAGGATTGCGCATCATCGACCTCACAAAACGCAACAAGAAAGGCTATCCTTTCCTCTGTAATAACCTTATGTACAAGCTCGACAAGCCGGAATCGAAGGTGGTGGACAAAATAACGAGCTTTTGCCAGTCGCGCGACGGAAGCGTGTGGATAGGCAGCAACAGCTACGGCATCTACCGCGCCACTGCCGACGCCGACGGAGAACTGCAGTTTAAGGCTTACACCACGGAGGACGGTTTGGCAAACAACAGTGTGAAAGGCATTGCGGAAGGACAGCACGGTAACATCTGGATTACCACCAACAACGGACTCTCGGTGCTGAACCCTGAAGACGGGACATTCACAAACTACGACGAGACCGACGGCATAGTCTCTTCCACCTTCTATTGGAACTCGGCATTGGCGGCAGGCAAGAACGTCTATCTCGGATCCGACAAAGGACTCACCGTGGTGCATGGCTCAAACCTCATAGCGAGAGGAAGCGAGAAGCTGACCTTCACCTCCGTGAGCGTGGGCAACCAAAATGTATATTCCGGATCAGACTATCTCGACCAGGACATTTCCGTGGCAAGCGTGCTGCGACTCCATGAGTCCGACAAGTCCTTCTCCATACAGTTCTCTGCCCTGCAGTATAGCAGCGAGGCAAAGGGCGTGTATTGCTACCGTCTGAAAGGCTTTGAGCAACAGTGGGTGAGGATGCGTCCGGGCGAGCACTCAGTGCGCTACACCAACCTGCCCTCTGGCAAATACACCTTCGAGGTGAGGTATCTCTCGGCAATGTCGGGCGATGTGCTCAACACGGCGACGCTCGAAATCCATGTGGCTCCATACTTCTGGAAATCGTGGTGGTTTGTATGCCTTGTCATAATAGCCCTCGTCGCCCTTGCCACATATCTTTTTAAGCGCCGCATGACGGTGATAAGGGAGCGAGAGACACTTCGACTGCTTACCCCAATACGCGAGGCCCTTGAGAATTCCGACAACCCTATAGTAACCCAGTCGCGCATCCGCAGCATCCTCGACACCCAGGAGCGCTTCAAGCAAAGCTACGCCAAGATGGCGGAGGAGGACCAGCAGCGTGCAAGCGGCAAGACACACTCCTTCATGGAGAAACTGATGAAAGCCATGGAGCAGAACTACGGCGACTCGTCGTTCGACGGCGACCGACTGGCGGAAGTTGTTGGAATGAGCCGAAGCCTGATAGCAAAAAAGATAAAGAACGAGACTGGACAGACCACCTCTCAGTTTGTCAAGGACTACCGTCTCAACATCGCACGCGAGTTGTTCCTGCAGAGCGGCGGCACCTGCAACATCACCGATGTCGCCTATCGTGTGGGTTTCAACGACCCTAAGTATTTTTCACGCTGTTTCACAAAAAAATACGGAGAAAGTCCCTCTTCTTGCGTTGAAAGAGCGTCAAAATAACAATAAAAGAGGTAGAAAAAGCCTTTTGTCCACCTAAAATGCGGATTTGTCCACCTAACGAGATTATATTTTTTATAGTTTTGCAACCGCAAACTGAATAGTTAGCCTCGTTTTATCCGCACGGAATGTCTTATGACACTCCGCCCGCTTAGAACCAGAAACAAAAAAATATTTAATTTAAAAAACCTAAATTCAAGTAAGATGAAGAAACAATTATTCTCAATGATGCTATGCTTGGGAGCCATCGGCAGCATTTCGCTCAGCCCAATGCCTGCAATGGCAGCAGTAGCACAGGATCAGACCATCAAGGTCAAGGGACAGGTTGTTGATGACCTCGGTGAGCCACTCATCGGCGCGTCTGTCAGAGTGAAAGACTCTACAGTGGGCGCAGTGACTGACCTTGACGGTAATTTCCAACTTGACGTGAAACCCAATGCGGTGCTCGTAGTAAGTTATCTTGGTTTCAACTCGCGTGAAATAGCTGTACGCGGACGCGCGGTGCTCGAACCTATTCAACTTAGCTCCGACAACAACGTTCTGGAACAGGTTGTTGTAGTGGGTTATGGTGTTCAGAAGAAGGCAGACCTCACAGGTTCTGTGTCTATCGTGAACGCCGATGAACTCAAGAAAGTTTCTAACTCCAATATCTCTACCATGCTCGAAGGTAAGGTGCCTGGAGTACAGATTACAACAGACGGTCAGCCTGGTGCCGACCCATCGGTGCGCATCCGTGGTATCGGTTCTTTCGGTTCAACCGCTCCTCTCTACGTCATCGATGGTGTGCCTATGGGTACCACAATCCGTGACTTCTCTCCTAACGATATCGAGACCATTCAGGTGCTGAAGGATGCTGCCGCAGGTGCCATCTACGGTTCACGTGCCGCAAACGGTGTGATCATCATCACCACCAAAAACGGTAAGAAGGACCAGCCTCTGAAGGTAAACTACTCAGGCTATTTCGGTATCGACAAGATTTCTGATGGTGTGTATGACGTTATGGATGCCGACCAGTATAGCAACTATATCGGTCAGGCTTGCGCCAACTCCGGCACAACGCTTCCAGGTGGCTACAGCCTCGACCCAACCACTGGCAAGTATAAGTTTATGGACAACACCAACACCGACTGGTTCAACGAGGTATTCAAGACCGGTACACGACAGAACCACAACGTGGCTCTGAGCGGCGGTAGTGCCCACAGCACATATAATATCTCCCTCGACTACTTCAACCAGAAGGGAACACTCGAAGGTGCAGGTCCTAACTACGAGCGTTACACTGCACGCGTGAATAACACGATGGAGACAAAGTTCATAAAGTTCCGCACAAGCCTCGTTTATTCACACTCTGATCAGGACAACATGGGTCTCTCCAACGCTTCAGAGTATGTACAGGGTCTTTACGGCGACGTTACCAACGTACTCCGTGGTACACTGCTTATGCAGCCAACCATAAAGGCTTACGACGAGTCAACATGGGTGTTGGATGATAAGGTAGGTCTTGCCAACGGCTACAAATACGACGCTTACGGCTATGGCGTTTATTACGACACAATCCATGGCGACATCTCAGCTTCCAACCCTCTTCTCGTCAACAACCTGTTGCAGCGCAACACCCGTGTTGACCGCTTTGTTGGAACAGCTTCTGCCGATGTTGACCTCTTTAATATGCTTGGCATAAAGAGCAAGAACCACTCTCTGCACTACAATATCAACCTCTCTTACAGCAAGACACACGCCAAGGATTTCACTTGGATTGCAGCTTGGGCACAGAGCAACCGTGTTTATCTCGACAAGAGCAACGAGAAACTCACAAAGGGCTCACGCGACTATACCGACGCGCTGATTGAGAACACCCTCACCTACGACGGTACCATTGGAAAGCACCATCTGAACGTAGTGGTTGGTCAGACATACGAAGAAGAATACACTGACTTGCTCACAGGCTGGGGCGTTAACTTCCCGGAGCCTTACTTCCTGCAGTTGCAGAACGCGTCGAGCACATATTCTTCATCATATGAAAACAAGCACGCCATCGCATCTTACATCGGTCGTATCAACTACAACTACGACGAGAAGTATCTCCTCTCTGCTGTAGTACGTCGCGACGGTAGCTCTCGTCTTTCTAAGAACATCCGTTGGGGTACATTCCCTTCAGTATCTGTAGGTTGGCGTATCGACAAGGAAAAATTCTTCCCACTCAGCCCAGACGTGATGAACATGTTGAAAATACGTGGTAGCTACGGTGTGCTCGGTAATGAGAACATTGGAGAGTATATGTATCAGACTACCATGAACCGCAACAACATGACCTATAGCTTCGGTAACTCGCCTGTTACAGGTTCTGCCGTTTCTACATTCGTTGACAACAACCTCGCATGGGAGAAGAAGAAGACCACTAACGTGGGTATCGACGTGGCTATGTTCCGCAACCGCTTGGAGTTCACCATCGAGTGGTATAAGAACAAGTCGGAAGACCTCCTCTATGCCGTTCCTGTTCCTGCATCTGCTGGTGTGTCTAACACAACAGTTACCATGAACGCAGCTTCAATGGAAAACAGCGGTTTCGAGTTCTCTGCTACATATCGCAACAACGATCATGACTTCAAGTATCAGATTGGTGCTAACCTCAGCACACTGAAGAACAAGGTGCTCTCGCTCGGTTTCGGTACAGATTCTTACATCACTGGTGCATACAAGACTGAGGTAGGTCAGGAAATTGGTAAGTTCTACGGATGGGTTTATGAGGGCATCGCACGCACTCAGGCTGATCTCGACAACCATGCCTCACAGCCAGGAGCAAACGTTGGTGACTGCCTCTATAAGGACATCAACGACGACGGTGTGATCGATGCCAACGACCAGACTATCCTCGGCAGCGGTCTGCCAAAGATCAACTTTGGTATCAACGCCCGTTTCGAGTACAAGAACGTTGACCTGAGCATCTCTACTTACGGTGCACTGAACTATCATGTTTCTGACGACATCTACAACAGCCTCAACTCTTGCTACGGCTGGGCTAACAAAGACGTTGCCATGGCTGACGCAAACCGTTGGTCTGGCGATGGCACCACATATTTGTCAAGCGTTCCACGCACTTACGCTGCAAACAACGCAACATTGGCATGGAACGACCTGTTCAGCGAGCGCAAGATACAGAATGCCGCTTACTGGAAGATTGCCAACGTAGAACTTGGTTACAACCTGCCAGACAAGTGGTTCGGCGGTTATGTAAACGGTGTACGCGTATATGTATCAGCTCAGAACCTCTACACCTTCACTGGCTACAAGGGCTACAATGTTGACTACGCTGGCGGTACATTCACCCCGGGCTACAACTTCTGCTCGTTCCCAAGCGCACAAAGCTTCATGGCTGGTCTGCACTTCACTTTCTAATTATACATAAAAGAAAACGAGTACCAATATTAAATAAGAACATAAGATATGAAACTCAATAAATATTCCTTTGCCCTGTTTCTGGGCGTCTGCACACTCTCTTCGTGTGGTGACAAGCTGGACATAACCAACCCTAACCAGCAGACAACAGAAACCTTCGGCAATACTGCCGATGACCTGGAGGAAACCGTCATTGCTGCCTACAACCACATCCGTATGGAGGGTACATACGCTCGTGTCGGCTACAACATCGATGTGTGCCGTGGTGACGAGGTTTGGAACTCCTCACAGGTATGGTATCTGCCTTTCGATGACCTCAACGAGCCTATCACCGACGAAATCGGACAATGGTCGTGGCGCGACTGGTACTATACCATCAACGTTTGCAACTTTATTACTTCACGCTGTGGTGAGGATAACGATGCTTTGAGCACCAAGATGAAGCGCATCAAGGGTCAGGCACAGTTTATACGTGGCTTGGCTTACTATAACCTCGTGAACTACTATCAGACTCCGATGCTTATTACAAGCTACGAGGACTATAGCTCACTCGACAAACTCTACGGAACCAATGCCACCTACGACGAAGTGCTCGACCAGATAGAAAAAGACTTCTCAGAGGCAATGACACTGCTGCCATCTCGCGACGAGGGCGGCGAATGGGCTAAGGGACGCGCAACCTGCGGTGCAGCTGCCGGATATTACGCACGCACACTGATGCAGCGCCACAAGTTCAGCGAGGCTCTTACTGTGCTCAAGGCAATCATCAACAAGCAGTATGGTACATACAAGCTGATGGCAAACTACGGCGACAACTTCCGTGAGGGCGCTGCATACGAGAACAACGACGAGAGCCTTTTCGAGATTCAGTACCTCGACACAGGTTCACAGGGTGTTGACGACGAGTGGACTCCGGTGAACACCTCACCTAACGCTACTCAGGGTCACGCCATTGAGTCGAACTTCTGTCCTGGCAACTATGGTGGTTGGGCTGACCTCTCAGCATCACCTTGGCTCTACAACCTGTTCAAGGCAGAGCGCACAAAGTCGGGTAAACTCGATCCACGTCTCTACTGGACCATCGGTACATACGAAGCTGACTGGGAAGGTTTTGAGAACGGCAATGTGGCTTACACTCAGCCAATGTCTCCTGACGAGGAAGTGGTGACAAACAACATCAACGGTGGTCTTCCAATAGCAAAGTGGACCAACTTACGTACAAACGTTGTTGACAAGGTGGTGACTGGTCTCCACTGCGGTATCAACCTCAGACTGATGCGTTACTCTGACGTGCTGCTTCGCGCTGCAGAGTGTGAGAACGAGGTAAGCGGTCCTACACAGCAGGCTATTGACTGGATCAATCAGGTGCGCACCCGTGCCGAGCTTCCAGAGCTGAAACTCTCCGACTTCAACTCTAAGGACAAGTTGTTTGAGCAGATTGCAAACGTTGAGCGTCCAAAGGAGTTCGGTTGTGAGTATGGCCGTGGCAACGACCTCCTCCGTTGGGGATTCTTCTATCAGGCAGACCGTTTGCAGCAGCTGAAGGAGCACGGAACATTCCGCAAGGCCCTCACTGGTATCAAGAATCCTGTAAGCTACTCTGAGACACTTACCGACCCAACAGTGAAGAGTTCTTACGACAGCTGGCTCCCAGGTCATGAGTTCCTGCCTATCTATCAGGGCACTCTCAACGACAACCCCAACCTCAAGGGTAATTCAGCCAACGACGGCACAGACAACTCATCCGACTTCTTCTCAAGAGGCTGGACTGTTCACCCAGTGGTTGACCTGAGCAAATAACATGTCAAATTGTTAACATAAAAAACAAGCAATTATGAAATATCTAAATAAAATATCATCTGTGATGTGCTCGGCAGCCCTTGGCTTGCTCGTGCTCACGGGATGTGAGGGCGGCGACCTCTATGGTGTTACCTCGCCCGACTGGATTTCAGAAAAGATAGACTCCATAGAGAATGCCAAGAACCAGAATCAGCAAGAGGAAGTGCTCGAAGGCATGGAGGAAGATGTTTATACCGTCGGTGCCACCGACTTCAGCACTGGCTGGTGGGCAGCGTTCTCAAAATACTATGTAATTCCTGACGGAAAGAAGTTCCACCTTCAGTTCAATCTGAACATCAACCCAAGTGCAACAAACACTTACAAGAACTTCGCAATGATTTTGTCTAACGACTTTGACCGTGGCGCAGCAGACTACAAAGAATATGGTGCTATCCGCTACGACAATCAGCCAAGCGGAAACTCAGAGTGGGGTGACTATATCGACCGCAGTTGCGTGGAAAGTACTCTCACTTTCGCCACCGATACCGATGCTGGCGTTGACAAGCTCGGCGGCAAGGTGACAATCACTATCGACCGCTCTGACCCAGCCACCTTCTCAGTGACAATGTCAAACGGAACGGTTGTAAAGACGTACAAGCAGAAGACCCCGCTCGCAAACCTCAATCCCGACGCGTCGAACACCAACATGCGTATATTCCTCGTTCCAGAAGGCTCATATTTGAACTTCCTGGCTGCCAACATCGAGCCTATCGGTGGATTTACATCTGCTCTCGACAAGAACCCGATATCGATGACATTGGAGAATGTGCCTGACGAAGTGGTTAAGGGTACAAGTCTTGAGGACGCAATGGCAAACGTTTCAGCAACAGTACAGTTTGAGGAAGGCGTTTCAAAGGTTGTTCCAGCTGCAGAGCTTCTCTTCTCCGCCATCCCTGACATGGACAAGGTGGGTGAGAAAAACCTCATAGTTATCTACAACAAGACCTTCAAGGGCGAGAACGCCGCTACTCCTATTGTGGCTTACGGCACGTTCAGGGTGGTTAACGAGATAGCCTCTATCGAGATTAAGGAGTTGCCAATCCGCGACTACTACACATTCTATGAGTCAGAGGCTACCAAGGGAATGGATAACCGTATTCTTGCATTCGACCCGACAGGTATGGTGGTTGAAGCAACATACAGCGACGGAACGAAAGAGGTGATAAACAACTCCAAGTTGGCCTTCTCGCCTATTCCTGCACGCGTTGGCGACCACAAGGTTACAATCTCTACGGCAAACGGCAAGAGTGCTGAAGTGGATGTCACCGTGGGCAAGTCGAAGGCTACCCAGGTAAGCATCACTCCTTCTGTTCTCGGTGCTGAGGACAACACCTCTGGCTGGTGGTCGATGCACACCGACGACGTGAAGGTGCCTGCAGGCGAGACATACATTGCCAAGTTCACTAACTACAGCAGCCTTGGTGCAAACTGGAACAACTTCGTGGTTGTGCTTCGCAAGGCTGACTTGGTGACTGAGTACGCAGTGGTACGTGCCGACAACTACGGCTGGGGAGCTGGCTATGAAGGCAACGCCAACCTGGCGACCTCTGGTGGACAGGCTGACTGGGGCACATGGCTCGCCGCAATGAATGGCGCAAAGGTTGAGGTTTATGTTACCAACTGTAACAACGGTACTGCCGACATTCAGGCTATTATGCACGGTACCGATGGCGTTGACTACATCCAGTACTATCTCGGTATCTCTACCGTAGATCCTGACGACCTCGGCTTCGCATTCACCGTTGACAGTTGCCACATGGTATTTGAATAGTAACAACACTCTAATAAGGCATTGCCTATGGGACTTGGCTCCCATAGGCATGCCTTTACCAAAACTCTATAGTTAAGCATCTTAATTCATACATTTATGAGAAAGTACTTTTTAGCCATCACTCTGCTTTGTTCGACATTTGTTGCCGCCGCAGACAATAAATGGGCAATGGTGACCCAAAGGGGAGAAACCATACTTATGAGCAATGTCGGCTATATCCTCAACAGTGACGGAAGTCAGACGTTCACCATAGTGCTGAACGACAATAGCACTGTTGATGATGTAACCAAGGTTTCGTTCGCAAAAGTCAGTGCCACAGGCATTGGAGCTGCGCCAACGGCAACAGAAAGCGGTGTGTATGCCAAAGTGGTGGAAGGAGCGGTTTCGGTCAGTGGCTGCAACATTGGAGACAAGGCTCTCATCTTTGCTCCTGACGGGCGACTGATGAAGCAGTCTATGCTTGACGACGGTAATACCGTCATCGACGTAAGTTCTTTCGCTCCAGGTGTTTATCTGTTGCGTATTGGAAAGACAATAGTCAAATTCCAGAAGAAATAGTACATACTAACTTAATACATAATAATTATGACTAAACGTATATTCTCAATATGCGCCTCTGTTGTCGTTGCCTTTGCTTCGGCTAACGCACAGGTGGCGGTGAAGAATAAGGACGCCTCGGCGACCATTATGACGGGCAATGTCTATTTCAAGCAGAATGGTCAGGAAGACAGCTGGTCGTTGTCGTCGGACAAGAATGGCACTTACAATGATGCACTCAACATCAGCAACTATCAAGGACTGGTGCCGGCGCCAGAAGGTTCAGTAAACTATAATTGGGCGACTTTCGTCTCGCCTTCCTATCCCGACAACTACACATCCATCGCCGGTTGGGACAAACGCTCGCAGTGGAATCTTGCCAACATACACGACCCATCTGTGATGCTTGCAGAGGACGGCTACTACTACATGTATTGTACCGACGCTGGCTATGGCAATCCTCATGAGCAAGACGTGAAAGGCAACAAGCACGGACACTTCCAGTGCCGACGATCAAAGGACCTCGTCAACTGGGAGTACATGGGAGGAACAATGTATGGTCTTCCTTCATGGGTGCAGCCAAAGCTCAACGAGATACGAAATGCCATGGGACTTGCCAACTCCACTGCCAACTTCAGCGACGACCTGAAGTTTGGCTATTGGGCACCATGTGCCAGAAAAGTGCGCAACGGTCTCTATCGTATGTATTACTGCATCGTCTGCCCAGGATATCTCGATCCCACAAAAACTTCTTGGGGAGAGCGTGCTTTCATCGGACTGATGGAAACAACAGATCCCTCCGACCTCTCGAAATGGGAGGACAAGGGCTATGTGATTACCAACTACTCCGACCGTGACCTTTCGAAGATATATGTCGCACCCGACGATTGGCAAAACTGCTATTACAAATATAACGCAATCGACCCCTCATACATAATAACTCCCGAGGGTGAGCATTGGCTCATCTATGGCTCATGGCACAGCGGTTTCGCAGCTGTGGAACTTGACCCTGCAACAGGAAAGACAAAGGCAGAACAGGGAAATCCGTGGGGAGCCGAGAACGAGGCAGCATACGGTAAGCGCGTCTTTACGAGGAAAATGGGTGACCGCTGGCAAGGTGCAGAGGCTCCAGAGGTAATATATCGCGATGGCTACTATTATCTCTTCCTCGCCTACGATGCTCTTGACGTGCCTTACAACACACGTGTAGTGCGCTCAAAGAACATCGATGGTCCTTATTACAGCATAAACGGCGTTAACGTGAGTGATAATGGTGGCGAGGCTTACCCGATAATGACTCATCCATACAAGTTTAACAACGACCATGGTTGGGTGGGAATAAGTCACTGCGCCGTGTTCGAGGATGGTGAGGGTAATTGGTACTACTGCTCGCAGCAGCGTTATCCAAAGGACTATCCCGGCATTGGGGCAAGTAATGCAGTGATGCTTGGAGGGGTACGCTCCATCCGTTGGACAGAGGATGGTTGGCCGGTGGTGATGCCCGAACGCTATGCTGCTGTGCCGCAGGCTGATATAGAAGAGGAAGACCTCTACGGCAAGTGGGAGCATATCGACCTCGGCTATCAGTATGGAGTTATGCGGACAGCGCAATCAATGACCCTCGGCAGCGACCACAAAGTGACTGAAGGCTGGAACGCGGGATCCGACTGGACCTTCGACCCGACTAACAACGTGCTCGAAGTGGGAGGAATAAAACTCTACCTGCAGCGTGAGGTAAACTGGGAGGTGTCGCCACGAAAGACAACAATAGTATATGCCGGCATGAATACCTATAGGACCGGAGCTACGTGCAAGACCTATTGGGGAAAGAAAGTGGCAGGACTGGACACTGTCGAATCGGGAGGAACAGAAGATGAGAACGTGAGCGTGGTAGGTTCTACCGACTGCTCTTCCAATTTCTGGGCTGATTTCTCCGACTACTATAAGCTGACATCCGGAAAGACACTGCACATAAAGTTTAAGAACCACTCGTCGAAACAGGAGAAGTGGTACAACTGGGTGCTTGCAGTTACCAACAACGCCAACCGTGGCGCATCGGCTTACAAGGAGTATTTCGTGCTCCGTGCCGATAACTATGCATGGTGGCCTGACGGCAACACCATTGCCAACCCATCGGCAGGATTTACGCTGACAAGCG
>SAMEA3663038__coassemble_427_pt1 | contig 13672 bp, 12 predicted proteins | sample SAMEA3663038__metabat2_low_PE_036 | metagenome-assembled genome bin SAMEA3663038 (sample SAMEA3663038) | pig gut metagenome | biome: pig gut; feature: pig-associated habitat; material: faeces | place: France | collected 2012 | reverse complement strand
GCCAATGCACGCCATAGAGCACGCCCTCTCAGGCCATTACGACATCACCCATGGCGAGGGTCTTGCCATCGTCACTCCACGCTGGATGCGCCATATTCTCAACAACACAACCGGCGAGCTTCACGACCAGGTGGTGGAGCGCATCACGTCGTTTGGAAAGAATGTGTTTGGCACATCCACTCCCGAAGAGAGCATACAGGCAATACATGAGTTTTATGAGAGCATCGGCATCCCGATGACACTCCGCGAGGTTGGCATCGACGACAGCCGCATCGACGAGATGGCTCGTCACATAGCCGACAACGAAGGACTTGACGAGGCGTGGGTTCCGCTTCACGAGGAAGACATAGCCGCAATACTGCGCGACTGTCTATAAGCCGTTGGCTATTTGACAAGATTTTTGCAAGTTGACAAGAGTTGAGTTACTTACTGTGAGCCTTTCCAGAAATTGTTTCTATATTAGGACGGACAAAGTTAGAAAGTAATAAAGTTCTTATTAAGAATTATGTTAGTAAGAACTTTATTACTTTCTTTGCGTTGTGTAGTTATATACTGGTCTCAAAGACAGGCACTTTGAACCGTTGAAGTGAATCAAGGAACCTGTCCGTGTGATTCAATGATTATTTAGAATAGCTTGACTCTTTCTCTCTTCAACTCATCGTACAAGTCCACAGGGCTTAACTGCCAATAATGGGTGTTGGCATTGGCAAGTTTTTTATATAGCGTGGAATGATAAATATGGTCGAGGCTTTCTTTAAGGGTATAACCATAATCATCATGTAGATATTCCACCAGCCAGCTGATTTTTCCTGGCAACAACAAATGGACGTTATTCTGATTTATCTGGAACATATTATTTCTCGATTTTAATAGATTCAACAAAATGTAGTGCAGTAAGGGCCTTCTCTGTATGGAATAAATATTGGTCAACCAATTTATATGTTTTGAGTTCCCTGATGAGTGTTTCGATGCTGATAGCACCAGCTTCGTACAGTCCGAATTGAAGATATACCCTGTCATTGGCTACAGGACCATACACGATGTCATAGTCATGGGTGAAATCTTTGTGTGTTCTGTTTACCAATACAAACTCTGCCCACTCTTCTGTAGGTTCAGAAAACGACAGACTCTTAAACTCCGTCATGTATTTGTCATCAAAATCATATATATTGATGTAACCACAGGTGGCATTGTTTTCCATCATACGTCTTTCCACCCAATCCTTGGCTTGCTGTGCTGAGGTCGTAGTATAGAATCCTTTGCCGTAGTCAAGTGTACGGCTTGGTGTAAGTATCTTTGGGTGTTCCACCTTTAATAGACTTCCGTGATATACTTTCATCCTTTTTTGTCCTTTTTGTTAATAGATATATATTCATCAATCTCTGCTATTAGCCATTGGCGCCCTTGGGTATGTAATGGTTCGAAACAATTACTGAGATAATCTGTCACACCATATTGCGAAAACAAGTCAAGAACTTGATCGCCTGCCATTCCTTTGGCTGCTCCGTATTCTTCGATGCAGAAAGCTACAAATAGTGCAATGTCTTTATCTTTCTTTTCCATTGTCTATCATTGATTATTTATTGTCACATTTCTGATTTCGTGCAAAGATAATAATATTACTTGGGATTTCCAAATGTTTTGTGGAAAAAGTGGGAGTTTTGTTGTTATTTAGCGGGACAGGTGACAGGTTCGTGGCGGGACAATCCGCAAAGGAACAACTTTAAAAGGTAAAGGAGTATGCAAAGGCAGAAGGTTTAGGGCGGGACACAGTGTGAACATTCATGAGCGAGACTTCCTGAAATTGTGGAGCTATGGTGCCTTGGAAGAAGTGATTGATGGTATTTATGTGGTCAACGACCGGGCTCAATATGACGAAAACATCGGGTTAAGACTCGACAACCACTGGATGAACGAAATATTAACAATATAATCTTAATAAAAATGGACAAAGAGCAACATGACATAATAATTTATTCCTCACCTGACGGAAAGACAAACGTATCATTAATGACACGTGACGGTAAGGTGTGGCTCAACCAATCCCAAATTTCGGACCTTTTGGGGACCTCGGTGCCAAACATCTCCTATCATATCATAAACATTCTGAAAGACAAGGAGTTGTACAAAAATTCAGTTATTAAAGATTATTTGATAACTGCCTCTCACGGCAAGAAATACAATGTCATTTACTACTCATTGGAGATGATACTGGCAATAGGTTATCGCGTTCGCACTATCCGTGGCGTGCAATTTCAATAGCAAACGCAAACTGATAGAAGCAGAAGAAGCGGATGCGGAAGACCTGAAATGGCTGGAGGATTTGCAAAACAAGATTAAGAACAAAAACAAGGAATAAACGGAAACCGATATGACAAAGCGTGAAATATCAAAACTGTTTGACGACAGAAACGTACCATATGGGACGATAAGGAAGAGAAGTGGTATTTCTCTATCGTTGACGTGGTGGTTGTACTTACGGATAGCGAGAATCCACAAACCTATTGGCGAGTATTGAAAAACCGCCTAAAAAAAGAGGGCAATGAAACCGTTACAAATTGTAACGCTTTGAAACTTCGTGCTGCCGATTTATGGCGTTGGTAAGGAAGTTTATCAGTACTTGGCAGACACGCCACGCATTACGATGCTGTGGTTTATCATATTGAAGGTTGTCCTTTTTGGGGGCTTTACTTATGATTTGGGGCGGTCTTAAGTTATGATTTGCCTCGGTCTTAAGTTATGGCCAGCCTCATACATAGGTTATACCATCCTTTGTTTGACATTGCAAAGTTACTGCTTTTTTTTTCGTCTCGTTATCCAGTTTTACCTACGGACGTATGATGTTTTCCCTGAGAATGTAAGTGTGTGGTGTCTCCTGCTCGTAACCGTTCTCCTTCGCGAGTCAGCCGACTATTATCTTTTTAAGTCCTGTTTCTGATGTATTCTTTGCACCAAACTTACAGTTTGAAAGCAAAATACTTATGAACCAAGGTATGTATATTTTCTCACAATTGTGCGATTTCCTCCCTACTGACCACTTCAAGTGGCTTGTCTATAAATACGATGGCAATAATTTAGTTGACAGTAGCGAAACAAGAAGAATGATTCACGTGAAAAAGTGAACAAATTAACAATATCGGCACTATTGCTTCGGGATAACTACAGGAACATTGTCATGAACACAGGTGTCAACAGGATTCCGTTGTCATTGCGCATGTCTTTTGTATAAAGCAAATAGCCTTGCGCCACCCTATCAGAATATTTTCTCATAAATGAGTCCAAGGAGGCGTGGGTCTTGTAACCAGACGACTTTACCTCAATAGGGTATACCTTGTTGCCTCGTGACAGGAGGAAATCAATTTCATAATTGTGTTTGCCGCTTTCCGTAGGCCATGTATGATAGAACAGTTCGTTGCCGGAAACCTTCAACATCTGGGCAACGACATTCTCATATACGTACCCCAAGTCTGCCGCCAACTTATCATTAAGCAATTTCTTATAAATTATATTCTCCGTTATGTCCTTGTCCTTGAATGCCAATGTGATGAACAGCCCCGTGTCGTTGAGATACATCTTATATCTATCAGAATCCTCGTGTAGCGGCATTCCCACAGAGGGGTCGTTGCTATGATGGGCTATCATTACCACCTGTGAGTCTTCCATGTCTTGTATGATTTCCTCCACCCGGTCTTTCTTGCCTTGCTCCACCACGCTTGACAACTATCAGCAATTTTGTCTGCAAAGATAAAACAATCTGCCGAAATTCTCACATTTTATTTGGTTAAAAATGCCGAAATTCTCACATTTTAAGCCATTTTGCCGAAATTCTCATAATTTATTTCATCAAATCTGCCGAAATTCTCACAATTTGTACTATCAGTAGAAACATGCTGTAATTAATGGTTCAAGTTGAGCACATGAGAAACTGATATTAATGAGTATTAATTCTTCAATTTCAAAAGGAAGCGGGAACCGGCGGTGTAGGTTGGGTCTATTCCTACTTCGCCGCCGAGTTTCTCGGCAATGAGATGGCAGATGTTGAGGCCAAGACCTGTGCCTTGGTGAAAATCGTCGAGTTTCATGAAACGCTCGAAGATGTCTTTCTGCTTGTCGAGGGGAATGCCGATACCGGTGTCTGTGACTGAGAACGTAACCGTTTTTGTATCCTCGTCTGCCTTTGCGCTTATGGTTATGCTGCCTTTCTCGGTATATTTTATGGCGTTGGTAAGGAAGTTTATCAGTACTTGGCAGACACGCTGCGCGTCGGTGGTAATGGTAAAGTCGTCGTCGAGCTGTTTGTCGAAAACCATGGCTACGCTTTGCTTCGCCCTGTGGATAACCGTTTGTAGCGAGTTTTTGCAAATGGTGTTTACTGATTCCTTCTGCAAGTGTGTCGAGTAGCGTCCGCTCTCCAACTCAGATATTGATATGATGTCGCCAACGAGGGTTGTAAGGAGCTCGGAGTTGGTGCGTATTATGCGCCCAAAGTCCTCACGCTCTTTCTTGCCAAACTCCATGTCGGGATTTAGCAGCAGTTGCGAGAATCCCACAATGGCGTTGAGCGGAGTGCGTATCTCGTGGCTCATGTTTTGTATGAATATGCTCTTCATCTTGTCTGAGACCTCTGCGCGCTTGCGGGCTTCCTCCAGTTCGGCGTTCTTCGCCCTCAGCCTCTTTGCGTTTATTCTCGAAGCCCTCTTGTAGAGCATCGACACCACAACTACGAGAAGCGTGAAGAACAGTGCAAGGGCAATAGTCACCGTAGCCTGTCTTGCGTCAGCCGTATGTTGTTTCCTGATCATGGCGTTGCGCTTGCCGAAAGTGCTCTCTAACTGTTTGTTTGCTTTCATCTTCGATATGGCGAGCTGGTTGTTGGTGGCGAGGAGCTGGCGTTGTGTTTCCTCATATTTGTTCAGCTCCGCCACTGCTTTGTTGTGCTCTATTTCCAGTCTTGCTGCCTCAAGCCTCAGTCTCATGTTGTTTGCCTCAAGCTCGTTGTTGCCTATCAGCTCTTTCATCTCAGCCTTGTCTGCCTCAAACACGTTTGCCCTTTCCACTAAGAACAGCTCCCTCTCGGCGTTGTAGGAGGTCATCGCTTCTTCCCAGTCTCCCATGTTGGTGAGTATGACTGTTGCAAGATGCCGATATTCGCTTTCTGTAAGTTTTTCCTTGGCGAGTGTGTTTGCCTCCTCCATGCGATTGTCGAACACGAGGCTCATAGCCTCCAGCAATCCCTCCTTCTCAGGATAGCGGAAGCCGTGCTTCTCTTTCTGTCTCATAGCCAGCGTATGGAATTTCCAGAACGTCGAGGTGTCGTTTTTCTCGAAGGCGAGATATGCTTCCTCCAAGTTGATCAGATACTTGTATCGCTCAATGTTTGGTATATTTTGTGCCTCGTCGATGTATTTTCTTGCCCCCTCGTAGTCGTACATTATTCTTTTCAGCGTAGCCACCCTCAGTATAGACATTGTAGGGTCGTGCTTTATTGAGTACTGTTTGAACAGTTTCAGTGCCTTGATGTACCACTGGCACGCTTGTTCGTGGTTTTTCCTCACACGATAGATGTTGCCCAACATCCTGTAGCATGTGTATTGTCCGAAGTGGTCGTCGCTGTTGTCCACCTTGTCGCGCAGTTCAAGACAGCATTTCAGTGCCCTTAGCGTGTGGTGGTTGTTGAGGTGTATTGCCACCTCGTTGCCAAATGCCATATAATAATATAAGGTGTCGTGTATGTCTGTCGCCAAGCGTTGTATCTGTCTTATGGCACTGAACGCCTCCTTGTCGTTGCTGTTCATGACATGGTGCTGAAGCTCAACTCCGAGTCCCACGCATTGTATGTATTTGTCGCCTCTCTCCAGTCCTATCTTGTACACCTCGCGCGCCTTTTTCAGACCTAAGGGCAGGTCGCGGTTGTTTTGTGCCTCAGTGTAGATTTTGTATATCTCTGGTTCCAGTTTCTGCTTGGTGAATTGTGCCTTGGCAGACAGAGGGCAGAGTAGGGCAGCGGCGGTGATCACCACTGCAATGATGGTTTTCAATGGAACGTTGAGCAATATCCGTGCCTTGTCGCAACGAGTCTTCTGAAAGCTTATTGCTCCTGTCAGTTTCCTTATTGCAGCCCTGCTTACAGAGAGCGACATTTTGTATGCCTCCATATCGCCCGACAACGTGGCGTTGCCCGTGAGAGCGCGATTGTCACATTCCGTCTTTGGGTCAATGTCGTATTCTATGCTTATGTCTGCATTGTTGTCTGAAACGCCTGTCCGCAGGTTTATCCCCTTGGCACTGGTGTGGTTGAGGGCGAATTTCAGCCCGTGGATCAGGGCGGTTTCCAACAGTTTCTTGTCGGTGGTTAGCATTATGTCGGCGTTGCCCTCGCAGTCTATTGCCTTGCCGTTCCTCTCCCCTTCGGTAATGTCGCTTATGGAGTTGTTGATTATCTCGTTCAGCCCACATTCCTTCTTCTCCACCTTTTGCCTGCCGCTCTCTATGAACGACAGTTGCAGCACGTCGTTTACTATGGTGGTAAGCACGTTGGAGCTCTCTTCTATCTTGTCTTTTATCTCAGCCTTGTCTTCATCGCTCAGTCCCTCACCGTTGAGCATCAGTTCAGAGAATCCCACCACGGCGTTGAGTGGAGTGCGTATGTCGTGGCTGAGGTTCTTGGTGAATGCCGACTTCATTCTTTCCAGTTCCTGGGCTTGGTCGAGAGCCTCGGTCAGTTCCTGGTTCTTTGTGTTGAGTTTCCTAAGGTGTAGCCTGCTTCTGATGTAAGCCACTGTGGCGTAGCTTAGCACGATGATAAATGCGAGCCATGCGACCAATGAAATTATGTGCCTTGTGTGTGCCTCGGATTTCATTATTGAGAGTTCCATGTCGTGTGTGGCATGCTCGTTCACGGTTCTTAGGCTGTCTGCCTTCATGCGAGCTATGAGCAGCGAGTCGTTGGAGAGTTGCATGGTGATGTTGGCTTTTTTCTGTGCCTCAAGCTCTGCTTCGGCAGCACTTTGTTGCAGCAGTTGTTGTGTCATCTCGTACTCCAGTCGCAGCCTGTTGAGGTTCAGTTTGCCTTTCTCCAACGAGGCGTCGATCTCAGAAATCTGAAATGCGGGTGACTCGTTGATATCCGCAGAGTCTCTTGTCCTGTTGAATTTCCTGACAGCGTTCAATGCCTCCCGATACTCGCCCCTTGCTACCATCAGCTTGGTCGCTGTTGCTACGCCAGGTGTCTTGGAGTCACCATAGGCTATCCTTGCCGCCTCGTCCGTGTTGCCTTTTGTCAGTTCTTTCAACACTTGCAGGTGCTTTTTCTCCACCGAAGAGCCCTGTGTTTCGATATATTGTTTGTAGTGGTCGTAAACCTTGTTGTATTTGTCATATTCCTTTGCCTCAAAGTATGCTTTCAGCAATATGTTAAGTATGGAGAAATAGTTGTTTGGGTTCTTCACCAGTGCCAAGCCTGTCTCGCCAGCCTTTATTGCCTCTTTCAGCTTGTATTGCAGCAAATGGCATGTTGACAGTCGCATGTAGGCGGCACTGTGGTCTTGGTCGGGCAAGTGGTTTATCATGATGTCGAGCGACTCCTTGAGATATTTTTCCGCCATCTCATAGTTGCGTGTCACCATATAGATGTTGCCAAGCGCCCTTATGGCTATCATTTGTCCGTAGTAGTTGTTGTCCAAGACGGCCTGCTTTCTCAGGTTCTCCGTTTCCTGGAGCGCAATGAGGAAGTGGTTTTTGTTTATCTCGTATGTTATTTTCGACGAGCGTGCGAAATAGTAGTATTTCATCTGTCCGCTTCTCTCTGCCTCTCGTGCCAAGCGTTCCACAGCGTTGTAAAACTCCGTGTCCTCCCTTGTTATGTTGTAGTGGTTGACGTAGAGTGAAAGGGCAAGACATACAGCTTTCTTGTCGCCGCTAAGCACCGACATGTTGTACATTGTGTCGGCTATGGCAAGACATTTCTTGTAGCGTTTCATGTTGGAGGCACGCCTGTAGTAGTCATACAGCTTGTCGTCTATCTTGAAAGGATTGTTTTGGGCTGCCAAGTCTATGGACACAAAAATGCTGATGATGCCAATAAGCACCAACTTGAAAGCCAAAAGCCTTATGTGTCCTCTTGTGTTCATTTTTTATCTAACTATCCAGACTATTCTGTTGCCATCAATGGCCTCGGTTTTTTTTGTTCTTGCATCCTCAGGAATCCTTGCCGCCCTTGTGCCGTTGCCAACGAGAACCGGCGACACTTCTATGCGTATCTCGTCCCACATCCCGGCGTCGATGAACGACTGGTGCGTGGCGGCTCCACCCTCTACAAGCAACGACTGCACTTGCCTCTCGTAGAGATGCGACATGAGTTGCGGTAGTATAGGTCTACCGGTGTCCATGCCCTCAAAGCATGGGTTGTTGCGGTCAAGAACAAGGCGCAAGGGACTCTCGCCCGACCAGAGGCGTACGTCGAGGCGTGGATTCTCTCTCTCCGCCGTTGTCCTGCCTACAAGTATGGCGTCGCACTCGCCGCGGAGTTTATGGACGAGCATTCGGGTGAATGGCGTGGAGAAGGCAAAAGCCTTGCCGCCGTTGTCGATGAAACCGTCAGCAGACTGCGCCCATTTCAGTATTATGTATGGGCGGCGCTTCTCATGGAAGGTGAAGAAACGCCTGTTTAACTCCCGGCACTCCTTCTCCAACACTCCCACAGTGACCTCTATGCCTGCCTCCCGCAACATTTCCACACCACGGCCGCTTACCTTGGCAAAGGGGTCGATGCAGCCCACCACACAGCGGCGCACACCTTTCCTCACTATCAGCTCGGCGCAAGGCGGTGTCTTGCCGTAATGGGCGCATGGCTCAAGGCTCACATAGATGGTGGATTGGCTGAGCAACGGTTCGTCGTCTTTTCTTACCGAGGCAAAAGCATTCACTTCGGCATGCCCCTCGCCGCAACGCACATGATAGCCTTCGCCTATGATACGGTCGCCGCACACTATCACGGCCCCGACCATAGGGTTTGGTCGGGCGTTGCGTTGTCCGTTCTGTGCCAGTTGAAGGCATCGTTGCATGAATGTTTGGTCTTTCGTCATAATTTTGTGCGCAAAGATACGAAAAAATACCATTATTTCCCAAAAAACTTCAAAAAAACTTTTGTCCTTTGGCGATAATGTTGTACTTTTGCAGAAAAGCAGGAGTCAAACAGCGAAAACAATGAGAGTACTTATAGTCAATACGAGTGAAAAGACAGGAGGTGCGGCGGTTGCCGCCAACAGACTTTTGGATGCGCTGAACAACAACGGCGTGAAAGCGAAGATGCTTGTCCGCGACAAGGTCTCGGACGATATCACAGTAGTGGGGTTGCCCCAGACTCTCTGGCGACAGTGGAGTTTCCTTTGGGAGCGCCTCGTGGTCTTTTTCCATACCCATTTCAGCAAAAACCACCTCTTCGAGATAGACATTGCCAATGCCGGCGCGGACATCACCCGACTGCGGGAGTTCCGCGAGGCAGATATCATACACCTGCACTGGATAAACCAGGGAATGCTCTCGCTGAAAGGCATAAGGAAGATTCTTGACTCCAACAAGGCCGTGGTATGGACCATGCACGACATCTGGCCCGCATCGTCCATTTGCCACTACTCGCGAGGCTGCAACTATTTCAAGTCGCATTGCCACAACTGCCAGTTGCTGCCAGGCGGCGGATTCGACAACGATATTGCGGCAAAGGTGTGGAACGCGAAGAAACGCATGCTCGCCAACCGCAACATCATGTTTGTGGCTTGCAGCAAATGGCTTGAGGGAGAGGCGAAGCGCAGTGCACTGCTCGTGGGACAGAACGTGACAAACATCCCCAATCCGATAGACACAAGAGTGTTCTGTCCAGCCGACAAGCGTGAGGCACGCATGGCGACAGGCTTGCCGCTTGACAAGCGCGTGATTCTCTTCGTGTCGCAGAAGGTTACCGACAAGCGCAAAGGAATGGAGTTTCTCACCGTAGCCTTGGACCGACTCGTGGCACGCAGGCCTGAGACGGTTGATGACACCGTGGTGGCAATACTCGGAGGCCATGCCGAAGACGTTGCCGAGCAACTTCCGCTGTCCACTTTCCCGCTTGGCTATGTGAGCGACGAGCGCCGCATTGTCTCGATATACAATTCTGCCGACCTTTTCGTGCTTCCCTCGCTTGAGGACAACCTGCCCAACACCATCATGGAGGCAATGGCGTGTGGAGTGCCTTGCGTGGGATTTAAGGTGGGAGGCATACCGGAGATGATAGACCACGGGCGCAACGGATATGTAGCGATACCTCGCGATGCCGATGACCTGGCGGAGGGCATGGAGTGGTGTCTCGACCCGTCGCGCCATGAAGAACTGTCGAGAGAGGCGGTGAGAAAGGTGAGCATGAAGTATTCGCAACACAGCGTGGCAATGAGATATATCGAGGTGTATAACCAAGCCATAGCTTTCAAGAGATACAAGATATGACGAAATTCTCAATAATAACGATAACATACAACGCGGAGGCTTTCCTGCCGAGAACAGTGGAGAGCGTGCTTTCACAGCACTATCGCGACATAGAGCATATCATCATCGACGGAGCGTCAACCGACTCCACAATCTCTGTGGCGCAAGACTATATGCAACGGTCATACGCAGCACAGAACGGACACGAGGTGAGGATAGTGAGCGAGCCGGACAACGGACTCTACGATGCCATGAACAAGGGACTGCGACAAGCATCGGGCGACTACATCTGTTTCCTCAACGCCGGCGACTTCTTCCCCAATGCTAATGTTTTGGACACCATAGTCTCGAGAAGTCTGACAGGAAAGAGCCGGCAACAGCTGCCAGCGGTGATCTATGGTGATACGGACATTGTTGACAACGGCGGAAACTTTCTGCGCCACCGTCGCCTTGCGCCGCCAAGGAATCTCACGTGGCGCTCGTTCCGCAAGGGAATGCTTGTCTGCCATCAGGCTTTTTATGCCCGCCTCGACATCGCCCGCACCGTTCCTTACGACACACGCTACCGCTATTCTGCCGACGTGGATTGGTGCATAAGGGTGATGAAGGAGGCTGAAAGAATGGGGGCGGGGCTCGCTTATGTAGATTCCGTGGTGGTGAACTACACCCAGGAGGGACAGACCACCAAGCACCATCGGGACTCGTTGAAGGAACGCTACAGGGTGATGCAATGTCATTACGGCGCTTTCACCACGGCACTGATGCACGCATGGTTTGCCGTGAGGGCAGTGGTAAAAAAATGAAAAAAGGGATGTTGTCTCAACATCCCTTTTTCAACCTTAAAAAAACTAACTCACTACATTATCCTACATATACCTAATTACCTAATAAAAAGTACTACCTATTTGTTTTTCTTCAATTACCAAAAAACCAACATTTTTCTTTTTTCAGTGCAAAGGTAAGATGTTTTTCGTTGCCATGCAATTTTTTATGAAAAAAAACTATCTTGTTGTTGCGCAAACGTTTGCATCGGGTTGGTTATTATCTGTAGGTTCGACAAATCACGATTGTAGGTATCCATAATTAAACGTACATGTCCAAATTGTAGGGGCGGACCCATGTGTCCGCCCAATGTCGGAACGACATAATTCTGCGGATTTGCCAGTCGTGGTGGTTTTAATGCAATCGATTGCACATTCATAATGCGTTAATTGTGAGTGAAAAGGAGGTGGGGATGATGAGGAATGTGTATCTTTGCAGCAGTAATTAAAGACCGAAAAGAAATGAGAAAGATTTACGCTACATTTATCACATTGCTCACAGTGCTGCAAGTGTCGGCACAGGGTTGGCCCGCAGACTATAAGGGAGTCATGCTGCAAGGCTTTGCATGGGACTCATACAGCGAGTCGCAGTGGCCACAATTAGAGAGTCAGGCAGACGAAATCGCCGACTATTTTGACCTTATCTGGGTTCCAAACTCCGCATACGCTGGCAGCATGACAATGAACATGGGCTATCACCCCGTTTATTGGTTCAAGCAAGACTGCGCCTTCGGAACGGAAGACCAGTTGCGCTCTATGATAAATACTTATAAAGACAAGGGTGTTGGATTCATTGCCGACATTGTAATCAACCACCGTAACGGCATTGGCGCTGATGAGTCGTGGGTTGATTTCCCTGCCGAGACCTATAAGGGCGAAACATACCAGCTCGGTTTGTCAGACATCTGCAAGGACGACGAGTGTGCCTCGAAAGGCTATAGCCCGACAGGTGCAGCCGACACCGGTGAGAAATGGGACGGAGCGCGAGACCTCGACCATACGAGCGAGAACGTGCAGAAGAACGTTAACGCCTATCTTGACTTCCTGAAAAACGATGTGGGCTATGAGGGATTCCGCTACGATTTTGTTAAAGGCTACGCACCAAAATACACAGGACTCTACAATGCCACCGCAAAACCTACCTATTCCGTCGGAGAATATTGGGACGGAAATGTAGCGTTGGTGAAGAATTGGATTAACGGCACAAAGCAGGAAGGCGTAATACAAAGTGCAGCCTTCGACTTCCCACTGAAATATTACATCAACGACGCTATCGGCAGCGGGACATGGAGCCGTCTCAACGGTGAGAGCCTCGCCTCCAATGCCGACTACAAACGCTACTCGGTGACTTTTGTGGACAACCACGACTCATATCGCGACAACAACAAATGCAAGGCAAACCTTGAGGCTGCCAACGCCTACATCTTGACAATGCCAGGCACTCCATGTGTGTTCCTTAACCACTGGACAGCCTACAAGACTGCCATAAAGAAGATGGTTTTCGTGCGCAAGAAAGCGGAAATAGCAAACACGAGCGAGATACTCGAAAGCGGACAGAAAGACGCTGGCTACTATGTGAAGGTGAAGGGCGACAAGGGAACTGTGCTCCTCGTGCTTGGCAACGCTCCAAGCGTGAGCACTACGGGCTTCAAACTTGCCACCGAGGGAAAGATGTACAGCATTTATGTTGATAACGCATTGGACATCAGCGGTATTGAGGACATAAAGTCTGAGGAGGAAACATTCAAGATGCCTGACTGCTGCACTCCGGAGGAAGGCAAGATGTATGCTTTCTTTGAAGTACCCTCATCCTGGGGCAGCAAAGACATCTACTGCTGGTGCTGGAGCGACAAGAAGAACTTTACAGGAGGCAACTGGCCTGGCGTGAAATGTACAAAGGTGGGAACTGCCGACAATGGCAATGCAGTATGGAAATGGGTCGGTCCAGACTCGTCGGAGGGGACTCCAACGGGAATAATATTCTCTGCCAACGGTTCACCACAGACTGTAGACTACGAATACAAGGAAGGCGGCTACTACGACTCAGTAGGCTATCGTGGAACGTTCACCACAACAGGCATCAGCAAGTTTGAGGCAGCGGCGACAGGCGCTACAAAAGTGTATAGCATCAGCGGCAAATTGCTCCGCACGTTTGACACTGTGGTTGACAATAGCGAAGCTACCAAAGGCCTTGCTTCAGGCTTATACATAGTTAATGGCAAGAAGCAAGCTGTAAATAGTAAATAACGTACATGTTCCGATTGTCGGTTTCAAAATTAAATGTACATGTTCCGGTTGTAGGGGCGGACCCATGTGTCCGCCCAATGTCGGAACGACATAATTCCGCGGATTATGCCATTAATTTTTTAATTCTTTAATCTTTAATTTCGCGC
>SAMEA3663038__coassemble_405_pt1 | contig 14361 bp, 14 predicted proteins | sample SAMEA3663038__metabat2_low_PE_036 | metagenome-assembled genome bin SAMEA3663038 (sample SAMEA3663038) | pig gut metagenome | biome: pig gut; feature: pig-associated habitat; material: faeces | place: France | collected 2012 | reverse complement strand
ACACACCTTATTATATAAAGGTGAGCAAGAAAGGCGAAACCTTGAGTCGAAACAGGCAGAACAGCAGACTGTGGTTACATCGCTGCAAAAGCAGCAGAAGACCATAAAGTCCATCATCGATAAACAGATGGAACGCGACAAGGCAATAAACGCCGAGATTGACCGCTTGGTGGCGATAGAGGTGGAGAAAGCACGTCAGCGTGCCATAGCCGAGGCTAAGCGCAAGGCTGAGGAAGCCCGCAAGGCCGCCGAGGCAGAAGCTAAGCGCAAGGCTGAGGAACTCGCCCGCAAAAAAGCGGCAGCAGAGGCGGCAGCGCGTGAGAACGCACGACGGGTAGCCTTGGCAAAGGAGCGTGAGGCCCGACTGAAGCGCGAGGCAGAGGCTGCAGCGAGAAAGAGTGCCGAGGAAAAGGCTCTTGCAGAGGCGGCAGCCCGTGAGGCAAAACGCGTGCGTGAGGAGACAGAGCGTCGTGCTGCCGAGGAGAAGAAGGCACATGAGCGTGAAGTTGCTGAGGCTAAGAAAGCCAAGGAGGAGGCTCCAAAGCTAACCCTTGCTTCCGAGGACCGCCGTATAAGTGGAAGTTTTGAGAGCAACCGTGGCAGGTTGCCAATGCCAGTGGCAGGATCTTACCGCATAGTGAGCCATTTTGGACAGTATAACGTCGAGGGACTAAAGGATGTACGTCTCGACAATAAGGGCATCAACATTCTGGGCAATCCAGGTGCCGTAGTGCGCAGCATCTTCGATGGTGAGGTGAGCGCAGTGTTTAGTTTTGGTGGCACTACAGGTGTGATGGTGCGCCATGGAAGCTACATCTCCGTGTATTGCAATCTCGGTTCTGTCAGTGTGCGCAAGGGGCAGAAAGTAACCACGCGCCAGACCATAGGAACTGTCGGACGCGACAACATCCTCCAGTTCCAACTCCGCAGAGAGCGTTCCAAACTGAATCCGGAGGCTTGGCTGGGAAGGTAATATATGGTGAGTTGACGAGTTGTTTACTCGTCAACTTAATAATTTCAAATAAGTCTCAATGGCATGAGTTATCTCGCTTCGGCAGATATATTCCTCAGCGGTGTGTGATCGCGACGACTGTCCTGGTCCCAACTTCATCGACTGCCATGGCATCAGTGCCTGGTCGCTAAGAGTGGGCGAACCAAAGGGAGTCATTCCAAGCTCCACACATTTTTCCACAAGCGGGTGGTCACTTTGAATGTGCGACGACGACAGTCTGAAAGACCTTGCGTGCAGCTCGCTCTTCAGATGTTTCTCAAGATATGAAAACACATATTCGTTTTTGTAGAATTCGTTGGTACGCACATCGATGGTGAACGTACATTCGTCGGGTATCACGTTGTGCTGCGTTCCACCTTCCATTATTGTCACTGTCATTTTCGTTGACCCGAGGAGTGGGCTTTCTCGCTTGAACTGATGGTTACGAATCCAGTTTATGTCATCAACAGCTATGTAGAGAGCGTTGATGCCTTCGTTGCGTGCGGCATGTCCCGACTTTCCGTGTGCCGTTGCGTCAATCACCATAAGTCCTTTCTCCGCTATGGCAGGCTGCATTCCCGTTGGTTCTCCCACTATTGCCACGTCAATCTTCGGCAGTAGTGGAATGGCGCGACTTATACCGTCCTTTCCAGATACCTCCTCTTCTGCCGAGGCGAGATAAACGAGATTATAGTCGGTAGTCTTCGTAGCCAATATTCTGAAAACCTGCAAAAGCGATACCAAACCGCCTCCACAGTCGTTGCTTCCCAACCCATACAATCTGTCTCCTTCTATAGTTGGCTTGAACGGGTCGCGCTTCCACGAAGCGGCAGGCTTCACGGTGTCGATGTGCGCGTTTAGCAGCAGTGTAGGTTTATTCTCGTCGAAATTAGGTGCAATGACCCAAATGTTATTTTTCTCCCTATGCGTTTCAAGTTTCTTTTCGCGCATGAAATTCTCAAGCAGGTCAGCTGCCTTTTCCTCGTCCCTGCTAACTGACGGAATGGCTATCAGCTTCTGCAGAAGTGCCATTGCCTCACTGGTTGTTTCCTCAAGTGTTGAATGTTCAATGCTTGTCATATTAAAAGCCTTTATACTGTTTCTGGTTGCAAAAGTAGGAAAAAATAGGGAGAAAATGTAATTTTTCGGATATTTTCTTTGCACTTTGCCATATTTGATGTAATTTTGCAATAATTAAAAGTATTATGTAATGCAGACAAACAGTCATCTCTCGGTATTGGTACACGACCAAGCCAAAAACTATGCCGACCGCGAAGCTATGATCTATCAGGATTTTGGCTGTGAGCAATGGAAGAGCTATTCATGGAACGAGTTCTCTTCCCGTGTCAGGACTGTGTCTAACGCGATGCTCAATCTTGGTGTGAAGGTTCAGGAGAATGTAGGTGTGTTCTCGCAGAATTGTCCCCAATATCTTTTCTGTGACTATGGGGCATGGGGAATACGCGCAGTGACAGTACCTTTCTATGCTACCAGCAGTGAGCAGCAGATACAGTTCATTATTAATGATGCGAAGATACGTTTCCTTTTCGTAGGAGAGCAGGAACAGTATGAAAAGGCACACCGTGTGATGGCTTTGTGTCCCACTCTTGAGCGTATCATCGTATTCGACAGGTCTGTCACTCTCAGTCCTCGCGACCCGAATGCTCTGTATTTCGACGATTTCCTGAAGCTTGGCGACGGATTCCCACGTCAGACAGAGGTTGAGAAGTTTGCACGGGAGGCTACCTTCGACGACCTTGCGAACATTCTCTATACCAGCGGCACCACAGGCGAGAGCAAGGGAGTGATGCTCACCCATGGTCAGTATCATGCCGCTTTGGAAGCCAATGGCAAATGTGTGAATATCCACGATGATGATCGTGTGCTGAATTTCCTGCCTTTTGCCCATATCTTTGAGAAAGCATGGGCAGTGCTTGCCGTGACAGTTGGAGCCACATTGATAGTCAACAACGACCCTAAACGCGTACAGCAGTCTATGCGCGACACCAATCCTACCTGTATGAGTGCCGTGCCGCGCTTTTGGGAGAAGGTCTATGCCGGAGTGATGGAGAAGATAGAGAAGGCAGGTTCTCTCCAGCAGCGCATTTTCAGCAATGCCCTTGCCGTAGGACGCAAATACAATATAGAATATCTCAGCCGAGGCAAGCGTCCTCCATTGACGTTACGACTGAAATACGATGTCATAAACAAGGCACTTTTCGGAAAGGTGAGGAGGGAACTTGGCTTGGTTAAAGCCAATATCTTCCCAACGGCAGGTGCTGCCATTTCCGCCCATGTGGAAGAATTTGTCCATTCCATCGGAATTAATATGATTGCTGGCTACGGACTTACGGAGAGTCTTGCCACTGTGAGTTGCGACCGCCTTGGAGAACCTTATTCTGTAGGCTCTGTCGGTCGGATTATTGATGGTCTCGACGTAAAGATTAGCGAGGAAGGCGAGGTCCTGCTCAAGGGTCCGAGTATTTTCCATGGTTATTACAACCGCGACGATATCACTGCAGCCTCTTTTACCGAGGATGGATATTTCAAGACAGGCGATGCAGGTTACATTAAGGATGGCGAGCTATTCCTTACCGAGCGTATTAAGGATCTTTTCAAGACCTCAAACGGAAAGTATATCGCACCGCAGATGATTGAGACGCGCCTGCTCGTTGACAAGTATATCGACCAGATTGCCGTCATTGCCGATGAGCGCAAGTTCGTTTCCGCTCTCATAGTTCCTGAGTATCGTCTTCTTGAGGAATATGCGAAGGCAAACGGCATAGAATATGGCTCAATGGAGGAGTTGTGCGCCGATAAACGCATTATCGAAATGATAAAGGAACGCATCGACACGCTCCAACAGCAACTTGCCTATTATGAGCAAGTGAAGCGTTTCACCATTCTCCCCAAGCCTTTTACCATGGATAACGGTGAGTTGACAAATACACTGAAACTTAAGCGCCGTGTGGTCAATGAGAACTATAAGGCAGCGATAGATAAAATGTACGAGGAATAATTATGATAACCCAAGACCAACTAAAGGATGTCATGGAGCGCACCGAGTCGCTTCACAGATACCTTGAGATAGACAAGAAAAAGATAGAATTTGAGGAGGAAGACCTGCGTACTCAGGCGCCCGACTTCTGGGACGACCCCAAACGTGCCGAGGAGCAGATGAAGAAGGTGAAGTCCATAAAGAAGTGGCTCGATGGCTACGCCGAGGTGAAGACTCTTGCCGATGAGCTCCAGCTCGCTTTCGACTTCTATAAGGACGAGATGGTCACCGAGGAGGAGGTTGACGACGACTATGCCAAGGCTGTGAAGGCTATCGAGGACCTTGAACTTAAGAATATGCTGCGCCAGAAGGAAGACCCGATGGACTGTGTGCTGAAGATAAACAGTGGAGCAGGTGGCACGGAGAGTCAGGACTGGGCTTCTATGCTGATGCGAATGTATCAGCGTTGGGCTGAGGCTCATGGTCACAAGGTGACTGTAAGCAACCTTCAAGACGGCGATGAGGCTGGCATAAAGAGTGTCACCATGGAGATAGAGGGCGGCGACTACGCATACGGCTATCTAAAGAGCGAGAATGGAGTACACCGTTTGGTGCGTGTTTCTCCGTTCAATGCCCAGGGCAAGCGTATGACGAGTTTTGCCAGTGTCTTTGTGTCGCCTCTTGTTGACGATACCATCGAGGTGTTCGTTGACCCATCGAAGATCAGTTGGGACTTGTTCCGGAGTGGTGGAGCAGGAGGTCAGAACGTCAATAAGGTGGAGACAGGTGTCCGCCTGCGCTATCAGTATGTTGATCCCGACACAGGCGAGGAGGAGGAGATTCTCATTGAGAATACCGAGAGCCGCAAGCAGCTCGAAAACCGCAACAATGCCATGCGATTGCTCAAATCGCAGCTTTATGACCGTGCCATGAAGAAACGTCTTGAGGCACAGGCAAAGATTGAGGCGGGCAAGAAGAAGATAGAATGGGGAAGCCAGATACGAAGCTATGTCTTCGACGACCGTCGTGTGAAAGACCATCGCACTAACTTCCAGACGACCGATGTTGATGGTGTAATGGATGGAAAGATTGACGATTTCATCAAGGCATACCTTATGGAGTTCCCCGTAAACGACGAAGAATAACCATAATAAATAACTTAAAACATTAATAATATGAGCAAAAAAGGACAGGCACGCCGTGCTGCCTATGAGGCACGACAGGAGAAAGAAGGCAAGAAAGTTGTGAACTGGATTTTTGCAGTGCTTATTATTCTCGCAATTTGTTTCATAGTTTACTCAATGATAATAGTAATGTGATAATGAGCGGACTCGAGATAGAACGCAAGTTTCTTGTCGTTGACGACTCCTACAAGGCGTTGGCAACTTCGTCAACACACATAAAGCAAGGCTATATTTGTAGCGACCGTGGGCGTACCGTGAGGGTACGACTCCGCGGTCGCCAGGCTTTCCTCACCATAAAGGGACCTTCTCTCGACGAGGGACTTAGCCGCTATGAGTTTGAGAAGGAGATTTCCACCGACGAGGCGGAGCAGCTGTTCCGTCTCTGTGAGCCAGGTGTGATAGACAAGATTCGCTATCTCGTGCCTGTTGGCAACCATGTCTTTGAGGTTGACGAGTTTTTTGGCGACAACCTGGGACTTGTTGTAGCTGAAGTGGAACTGTCGTCGGTTGACGAGAGTTTCGAAAAGCCAGCCTTCGTAGGCAATGAAGTCACAGGCGACCGCCGCTACTACAATTCCACCCTTACTCACTATCCCTACAACACCTGGGATTGATATGTTCAGTTGCCAACTGAATTATAGTTTGCCCTTCCCTTTGGCATATACGAATCCTACCACAGCTGCCAGCAGCACTCCGAGTGTGTTGGCAAGAAAGTCATACCAGTCGCCGTTGCGCCTTCCCGAGGTGCAGTATTCCTGCAGTATTTCTATCATCCCGCTCATTAGTATGGGTGCTGCCATGGCGAGCAAAAACATGCGTCGCATATCCACCTTGTAGTGCCTTATCAGGTATTCCATCCAGATAATGCCTCCGGCGAGGCCATACATTGCTATGTGTACCCACTTGTCCACGAAAGGAACGTCTGCGATTTCCGTCTCTGGGACGTTACAAAACGAAAGATACCATATCATGACGAAGCAAGCCATGGAAATGGGGTATTTTCGTATGTCAAACTTTAAAAGTTTTACAATCTGTGTTGTTTTTTGCATATTCTTTCTGCATTTTGGTGCAAAATTAGGATTTTTTTTATACTTTTGCAAGCAAATTGAAGAAAAAAAGTATGGCACAGTTGGAAAGAGCCAATTTTGGCAGTAAATTGGGAGTAATTCTCGCCACTGCGGGGTCTGCAGTAGGTCTTGGCAATGTCTGGCGTTTCCCTTACATGGCAGGTGAGAACGGCGGGGCAGTGTTTATAATCCTTTACGTCATTTGCGTGCTTATGCTCGGATTGCCCTGTATGGTGAGCGAGTTCATAATCGGAAGACATGCACAGTCGAACACGGCGAGGGCTTATCGGAAGTTGGCTAATGGAAGGCCTTGGCTTGTCATTGGTTATCTCAGCGTGCTCACTGGTTTCCTCATCACGGGCTATTACGCTGTTGTCTCTGGCTGGTGTCTTCAGTATATCTACGCTTCTCTCGTTGGTCATCTGAAAGGCGACCCGGAGTACATCCTCCAGTATTTCACTTCCTTCTCCACAAACACCTACAAGCCCATCCTTTGGACTGTCATCATCCTTGGCATCACCCATCTTGTCATACGCCATGGTGTTCGTGATGGTATCGAAAGGGCTTCGAAAATGCTTATGCCCACGTTGTTCATTCTCCTTCTTGTCATCGTGGTGTCGTCATGCCTCCTTCCCAATGCGGGTGCAGGCATAGAGTTTCTTTTCAAGCCAGACTTTTCCAAACTCACTCCCGATGTATTTCTCGGTGCCCTTGGACAGTCGTTCTATTCGCTCAGCATTGGCATGGGTTGCATCTGCACCTTTGCCTCATATTTCAGCCGCCAGACCAATCTCGGCAAGACAGCCATACAGATAGGCATCATAGATTCCTTTGTTGCCGTTCTTGCCGGACTGATGATTTTCCCTGCCGCCTTCAGCGTCGGCGTTAGTCCCGACTCTGGACCATCGCTCATTTTCATCACGCTTCCCAACGTTTTCCAGCAGGCTTTCTCATCTATGCCTGTAGTGGGATACATAATAGGTTTAATGTTCTATTCCCTGCTTTCGCTCGCAGCTCTCACGTCGCTCATCTCTCTCCACGAGGTCAGCACGGCATTCTTTCAGGAGGAGCTGCGTCTCACACGCAACAAGGCTGCGCTCATCGTCACCGTTAGCTGCTGTATCATGGGCGCGTTCTGTTCCTTGTCGCTTGGTGGCGTTGAGGGTCTGTCATTCCTTGGTCAGACATTGTTCGACATTTTCGACTTTGTCACCGGTCAAGTGTTCCTTCCCGTATGTGGTTTCCTCACTTGTCTTTTCGTAGGCTGGTATTTGCCTCACAAGGTTGTTCACGACGAGTTCACCAACTGGGGCACTCTCCGTGGCAATATGTTCCATATCTATCTGTTCTTCGTGAAATATGTCTGCCCGCTGTTCATCATCCTGATATTCATGCATCAGTTTGGAGTAATATAATTTTGACGAGTTGACGAGTTGACAAGTTGACGAGTTGACGAGTTGACAAGTTGACGAGTTGACAAGTTGTTTGTATTGTCTTAACTCCTTAACTCCTTGACTCCTTGACTTCTTAACTCCACAAATAAATATAATACTATGCGTGATAGTTTCGGTTCAAAAATAGGTCTTATACTTGCCACGGCAGGATCTGCCGTAGGTCTTGGCAACGTGTGGCGTTTCCCGTTCATGACTGGTCAGAACGGTGGTGCCGCGTTCATTGTCATCTATATTTTTTTCATTCTCCTGCTTGGCATTCCAGGCATGGTTTGTGAGTTCATCATCGGCCGTCATGCGGCTTCCAATGCCGCCCGCGCCTACGACCGTCTTTCGCGTGGCAAGCCATGGAAACATGTTGGAGTGCTTGGTATCATCACCTCCACCATCATTCTTGGTTTTTATTCCGTGGTCGCGGGCTGGTGTCTGCAGTATCTCTATGCCTCTTTTGTTGGCGACATCCTCGGCGATGCCGACTACGTAAGGAATTATTTCCTTTCATTCTCTTCCAGTGTGTTCCGCCCCATAATCTGGGGAATAGGCTTTATCCTTATAACCCATTTTGTCATTGTGCGTGGCATACGTGAAGGAATAGAGAAATTCTCAAAGATGATGATGCCAACGCTCTTCGTACTCCTGCTCATCCTTGTTGTCGCATCATGTATGTTGCCTGGTGCCATGACAGGAGTGGAGTTTCTGTTGCATCCCGATTTCTCCAAGGTGGATAGCCATGTTGTACTTGCCGCTCTCGGTCAGGCGTTTTTCTCGCTCAGTCTCGGCACGGCTTGTCTCTGTACCTATGCCTCCTATTTCCGCCGCAACACCAATCTCGTGCGTTCAGCGGTTCAAATTGCAGTCATCGACACCTGTGTTGCCATTCTTGCCGGACTGATGATTTTTCCCGCCGCTTTCTCCGTAGGCATCAATCCCGACTCAGGTCCCTCGCTCATTTTCATCACCCTTCCCAACGTCTTCCAGCAGGCATTCGTCTCCATGCCTACCATTGGCTATGTCACTTCCATCATTTTCTATGCCCTTCTCTCCCTCGCCGCACTCACCTCCACTATCTCCATGCACGAGATAGGCACGGCATTCTTCCACGAGGAGATGAAGAAGCCTCGCCACATGGCGGCATGGGTTGTCACCGCCATTGCAGCAGTCATCTGCATTGTCAGTTCGTTGTCCGTTGGCGCATATAGTGAGTTGCAGCTTTTTGGCATGAGCATGATGGACTGTTTCGACAAACTCACGGCACAGATACTTCTTCCTGCTGGCGGCTTCCTTAGCTGTATATATATAGGTTGGTTCGCTTCCCGACAGATTATCTATGAGGAGTTTACCAACGATTCCACTGTCAACCGCGGAATCTTCCGCCTCTTCATCTTTGCCGTGCGTTATGTTTGTCCGGTATTCATACTGTTGATATTCCTCGACCAGTTGGGCATTCTCTAATTCTTTACCCTATGGCTCGCAGGTATTATTATTCACTTGGCGACCGCAGGGCTATTCTTGCCCTTGCGTTGCTTGCCGTCGGCTTCTCGGTCGCCGTGCTGCTTTTCTATGGTCAAGGTTCCACTTCTCCCGCATCTTTAACCGACTCAATATCTGCCGACACTTTTCCCCGTCTCCATGTAGTAAGGCAACAAACCTCTCAGCCCATTCCCGAAAGTGGGCAAGAACTGTTTGCCTTCGACCCTAATACCGCCGACAGCACAGCCCTTCTTAAGCTTGGCCTTAGCCGTTGGCAAGTCGTCAATATCTACAAATACCGCAATCGTGGCGGCGTTTACCGCAAACCGTCCGACTTTGCTCGTCTCTATGGTCTTACTGTCCATCAGTATAAGCGGCTTGAGCCATATATCCGCATATCGCCTGATTATTCCACTCCTGCCTCGTCGTTATTCCCCTCCGAATCCGACGCTCCAGTGTCGAGGTCAACAGCCCGTTCCCGTAAGTTGCAGCCGGGCGAGAATGTGGATCTGAATGTCGCCGACACTACTCAGCTCCAGCTTGTTCCCGGCATAGGCAGCTATTTTGCTCGCCGCATTGTCCAGTATAGGGACCGGCTTGGTGGCTATGTCAGTGTTGGGCAACTCGACGAGATAGAGGATTTCCCTGCTTCGGCAAAATCTTTCCTCACTGTCACCTCCTCGCCCTTGCGCCTTGACGTCAACAAGCTCTCGCTTGCTCAGCTTCGCCGACATCCCTATATCAACTACTATCAGGCTCGTGCCATAGTTGAATATCGCCGCCTCCGTGGCCCTTTTCAGTCGCTTGAAGATCTTGCTTCTCTGCCAGATTTCACTCCGCAAGATATACAACGTCTCAGCCCCTATTTGGAGTTCTAACACCTTTAGGTCATTTTTTTCCAAAAAAATAGGGCAAAAGTTTGGAGGTTTGCATAAATATGTATATCTTTGCACCCAAAATTGTATAAACATACAAAGATGAGAATAAAGAAGGACAGATTGGAAACCCTGAGAATGATTATCTCAAGTAGGGAAATGGGCAGTCAGGAAGAACTGCTTGCAGCTCTTCAAGAGGAGGGATTCAAGCTCACACAGGCAACCCTCAGCCGCGACCTGAAGCAGCTGAAGGTGGCTAAGGCGGCAAGCATGGGCGGTAACTATGTCTATGTGTTACCCAATGTCACTATGTACAAGCGTGTGAGTAGTCCGGCTCAGGTGAAAGAGATGATGCAGGTGCCTGGCTTTATCTCAATAAACTTCTCGGGCAACATGGGCGTAATAAAGACCCGCCCAGGATACGCCAGCAGCATAGCATACAATATCGACAACAGCGATATTCCATATATATTGGGAACCATAGCGGGCGACGATACGATTTTCATCGTCATCAGCGAACACGCCTCCGAGTCCGATGTTGTGTCGGCTTTGAGCAAGGTAGTGCCTAATATGGTATAGTTTTTTTTGAAATGAACAAATATATTATATATAAGGTGAAAAAATGGAAGTAAACGAATCAATAGAAGTTCTTGTTGCCGACGCTTCACATGAGAAGTACGTTGACACCATTTTACAGACTATTGCCGATGCGGCAAAGGTTCGTGGAACAGGAATAGCAAAACGAACACACGAATACCTCACTACCAAGATGAAGGAGGCTAAGGCTGTCATTGCCTTGTGTGGTGACCGCTTTGCAGGATTCAGCTATATCGAGACGTGGGGAAACAAACAGTATGTGACAACCTCCGGACTAATCGTCCATCCAGATTTCCGCCATCTTGGCGTGGCAAAGAAAATCAAGGATATGACTTTCACGCTCGCGCGCACCCGATGGCCTCACGCCAAGATATTCTCGCTCACGAGCGGTGCGGCGGTGATGACGATGAACACACAGTTGGGCTATCAGCCTGTTACATTTGCCGACCTCACCGACGATGAGGCATTTTGGCGTGGTTGTGAGGGTTGCATCAATGTGGATGTACTCCACCGCACAGGCAGGAAATACTGCATCTGCACCGCCATGCTCTACGATCCTGAGGTGCATCTTCCGGCAAAATTGCCACAGGAGGTTTTGGATCGTATCCGTTTATTAGATAAATAAAAGTAAAGAATAATTAAAGGAAATAAGATATGAAAAAGAAAGTAGTAGTCGCCTTTTCAGGCGGTTTGGACACCTCTTACACAGTGATGAAACTGAAGGAGGAAGGTTATGATGTTTATGCAGCTTGCGCCAACACTGGCGGATTCAGCGCAGAACAGTTGAAGAAGAACGAGGAGAACGCCTATAAGCTCGGCGCTGTGCAGTATGTAACTCTCGACGTAACACACGAGTATTATGAGAAGTCGTTGAAATACATGATTTTCGGCAACGTGCTTCGCAACAACTGTTATCCTATCTCTGTTTCCTCAGAGCGTATCTTCCAGGCCATTGCGATAGCACGCTACGCCAAGGAGATTGGTGCCGATGCCATAGCACACGGTTCTACCGGTGCCGGCAACGACCAGATACGTTTCGACATGACTTTCCTTGTCATGGCTCCGGGAGTGGAGATAATCACACTGACACGCGACAACAAACTGACTCGCAAAGAAGAGGTTGACTACCTCAACGACCATGGTTTCTTTGCCGACTTCACCAAGCTGAAGTACTCTTACAACGTAGGCATTTGGGGTACAAGTATCTGCGGCGGAGAGCTTCTCGACCCAACCCAGGGACTGCCTGAGGAGGCTTACCTGAAGCACGTCACAGCCAAGGAGCAGGAGGCTACGCTGAAGATAACCTTCGACAAGGGAGAGATTGTGGCTGTCAACGGCGAGAAGTTCGACGACAAGGTGGCTGCCATACAGAAGATTGAGGAGATTGGCGCGTCATACGCCATCGGTCGCGACTGCAACGTTGGCGACACCATCATTGGCATCAAGGGCCGTGTAGGTTTCGAGGCGGCAGCTCCAAAGCTCATCATCGAGGCTCACCGTCTGCTCGAGAAGTCAACACTGAGCAAGTGGCAGCAGTACTGGAAGGACCAGGTTGCCAACTGGTACGGCATGTTCCTCCACGAGAGCCAGTATCTTGAGCCAGTGATGCCGGACATCGAGGCTATGCTGACCTCTTCGCAGCGCAACGTGACAGGAACGGCAATACTCAAGCTCCGTCCTTACGGTTTCGAGACAGTGGGCATCGACTCCGACAACGACCTCACCAAATCGAAGCTCGGCGAGTATGGCGAGACACAGACAGGCTGGACTTCCGACGAGGCAAAGGGCTTCATCAAGGTGTCGAGCACTCCGCTGAGAGTATATTACGGAATCCATAAGGATGAGAAAAGATAATAATACTAAAAAAAGGAACAATTATGGAAAAGAGACTGACTTTGTCCGACCAGCGTGTGCTTGGCGGAGTGTGTGGTGGCATAGCCGAGTATTTTGGTATTGACCCTACTGTTGTGAGAGTTGTTTATGCTGCATTGACAATATGTACGGCATTTTGTGGCATCATTCTCTATCCTATTCTCTATTGGGTTATTCCAAGCAAGTATAAAATAGTATGATAAGAGTAGGAATATTGGGCGCTGCCGGATACACCGGAGGCGAACTCATCCGTCTGCTCATCAACCATCCTGAGGCAGAGATTGTTTTCGCCAACAGTGAGAGCAACGCTGGCAACATGGTGGCTGAGGTGCACGAGGGACTGTATGGCGACTGCGACCTGAAGTTCACCTCGGAGATGCCCTTCGACAAGGTCGATGTGGTGTTCTTCTGCTTCGGTCACGGCAAGAGTGAGGCATTCCTCAAGGAGCACACCATACCAGCGAATGTGAAAATTATCGACCTCGCACAGGACTTCCGCCTCGAAGCGGAAGGCAACGACTACGTTTACGGTCTTCCCGAAATAAACAAAGAAAGAATAGCCAAGGCACAACATGTTGCCAATCCAGGATGCTTTGCAACCTGCATACAGTTGGGACTTCTCCCCGCCGCAAACATGGGACTTCTGACCGACGACGTAGCTGTTAACGCCATTACTGGCAGCACTGGAGCAGGACAAAAGCCAAGCTCCACAACGCATTTCTCATGGCGCATGGGCAATATGAGCATCTATAAGGCTTTCACCCACCAGCATGTGCCGGAGATAAAGCAGAGCCTTCGCCAAGTTCAAGGCGGGTTGGACGCCGACATCGACTTCATTCCCTATCGCGGCGATTTCGCCCGTGGCATTTTCGCCACCGAGGTGGTAAAGACCGACAAGCCTCTTGAAGAGATAGTAGAGGGCTACAAGGCTTTCTATAAGGACGCCCGCTTCACCCACTATGTCGATAAGGCAATAGACATGAAGCAGGTGGTGAACACCAACAAGGCGCTTGTCCACTGCGACAAGTTCGGCGACAAGCTCCTCGTCACCTCAACCATCGACAACCTCTTGAAGGGTGCCGTTGGTCAGGCAGTGCAGAACATGAACATCATGTTTGGCATCGACGAGGCTGCGGGACTGAATCTGAAGTCGAGCGCGTTTTAAAGTAATTTAGTCAAGTGGTTAGGGAGTTAACTCCTTAACTCCTTAATTTCAAGATAGATAATAATAGTTTTGAAATAATGCAGTTATTTGACGTATATCCCCTTTTCGACATAAATGTGGTAAAGGGCAAGGGATGCAAGGTATGGGACGACAAGGGTCAGGAATACCTCGACATCTACGGCGGACACGCCGTGATAAGCATTGGGCATTGCCATCCCCACTATGTTGAGATGATGACAAGTCAGCTCAACAAGTTGGGATTCTATTCCAACTCTGTCATCAATAAGCTACAGCAACAGTTGGCGGAGCGCATGGGCAAGGCCTGTGGCTACGACGACTATCAGTTGTTTCTCATCAACAGCGGTGCCGAGGCAAACGAGAATGCGCTGAAGCTCGCCTCCTTCAAGACAGGACGCACACGGGTGCTCTCTGCCGAGAAGGCTTTCCACGGCAGGACATCGCTTGCCGTGGAGGTGACAAACAATCCAAAGATAATCGCCCCCATCAATGCCAACGGACATACCACCTATCTGCCTCTCAACGACCTTGAGGCTTGGGAGAAGGAACTGGCAAAGGGCGATGTCTGCGCCTGCATCATTGAGTGCATACAGGGTGTGGGAGGCATCAGGCTTGCCACTCAGGAGTTCGCACAGGGACTTCAAGACCTTTGCAACAAATATGGAGCAGTGTT
>SAMEA3663038__coassemble_396_pt1 | contig 14556 bp, 8 predicted proteins | sample SAMEA3663038__metabat2_low_PE_036 | metagenome-assembled genome bin SAMEA3663038 (sample SAMEA3663038) | pig gut metagenome | biome: pig gut; feature: pig-associated habitat; material: faeces | place: France | collected 2012 | reverse complement strand
CATCAGGGCTGCACCAAATCATGTTACCAATGCTCTTCTCAAGTTTCCAGTCGCAGAAAGGCACTATCACGTTGTTGAACTCCAGTCCCTTGCTCTTGTGTATTGACAGAATACGTATTCCGTCAACCTTGTCGCCACATATTGTCTTTTGGCAAATAGAAGTCTCCCACTCGCTGAGGAAGGAGTCGATGTCGCTTGTCACGCTGGTAGTGAAATCGGCAAGAAAATCGAGGAAAGTGCTGACGTATGCTGTCTGACCCTTAATGGCATTGACATTGAAAATGAGGCATATTCTCTCCACAAGGTCGTAGAGAGGCATGAGCAGGAGCGACTCCTTCTCACTGGCATATTCGGAGGGAAGGAGTGACCAAATGTCATTGCTTTGTAAGAAAATGCCATTCAGGTTGTTTTCCACTCCTAAACAAGTTGTTTGGTAGAGGTAAACAAGTGCATGGAGGGAGAGTGTGTCGGTGGGGTGGGTGAGCAGTCGCAATGCTTCCACTATGATTTTCACCGCAGGAGAGGAGTCGAGCCTGTATGCCTCGTCGGAAACGATGCATATCTCAGGGCAATTATCGGCAAAATAGTTTGCAATGACGGGGATGAGGTTGTTGGTGCGCACAAGTATCGCTATGTCTGACTGCGGCACGCCGGCAAGGACAAGATTTCGCGCTGTCTCTGCGGTCTCTTCGAGTGCCGCCTCCTGATAGTCAGCTGATGGCAGTAAAGCCACGCTCACCATTCCTTTGCCCTTCCTTCCGTCAGGAATCTGCTGCGCCACGTCGGAATAGGCCTTTGCCAATTGCTGTGCCTCTTCTTCGTTGACTTGTTTCTGAACCTCATATTCCAGTCGGCTCGCATTGACGAAAAAAGTGTTGTTGAAGTCTATCACGTTGCCATTGGAACGATAGTTTACTCTAAGGGGTTTTATGCAGACCTGCTGCTGGCATTCTGGAAATTGCCTGTCGATGTCGTTGAGCAGTCTCCAGTCGCCTGAACGCCAACGGTAGATGCTTTGTTTCACGTCGCCGACGATGAGGTTTTCGCTGTTTGCATGGCTCATACACTCCTGCAGCAGCACGTTGAAGTTTTTCCACTGTACGACACTTGTGTCTTGAAACTCGTCAATCATTATGTATTCCAGATACGATCCTATTTTCTCGAATATGAAAGGAGAGTCGTTGTCGCTTATCAAGGATTGTAGAAGATGCTGTGTGTCGCTAAGGAGAAAACGTCCCGCTTCCTCGTTAAGACTTCGCACCTTTGTCTCAATGGCATCGAGAAGGCGCAGCTGGTAGAGGTGTCGTAGCGAGAGTTGTGACGACTGGTAGTCTTTCCACAAGTTGGGCATGTTTTCAACTGCGTATTTCAGTAGCGGATTGAGTTCTCCTTCCACTATATCCTTTATTGCCGAAGCGCGTTTGTCGCTCTTTTTCACCCAGCTGTTCAGATTGTCAACAGCATCAATGGAACGCTTGCCGATGGCTGATGGCGGAATGGGACCATCCTTTATTTTTACGAATATCGACACAAGTCCTTTTGCCCCATAAGGGAAATCGTCTATGGAGAGTTGAGCCGCCTCTATGGTGTCAAAGAAAGTCCTTGAAACCTCTATAGCCGCATTTTGAGCTTTGTCTCGCTTCTCCTTCAGGCTTTTTACATAATCGGCGAAGAAGTCGGACTTAGACATAGCGGCGGCAAGGGTCGTATGGTGGTCCTTGTAGTAGTCCTTAAATATGGTGGCTCCAAAACTCTTTATCTGTCCTATTACATTCCAAGTTTTGTCCTCCTGCATGTTGTCGTAGATATAATCCATTATCCAGCGCATAACATCGTCGTCGCTCTTGAGGTCGTCAATCATCCTATCTACAGCCAGTTCTTCAACCTGACGGTCGTTGAGTTCAATGCGGAGATTTGCCGTGAGGTCTAACTCACGGGCAAGGTTTCTCAGCACACTCTGGAAGAAGGAGTCGATGGTCTCTACACGGAAGAAGCTGTAGTTGTGGAGAAGCAGATGCAACGCCACACCGATGCGCCCACGGAGAAAATCCTCACTGCATTGCAGGTCAGAGCATAGCTTTTCGATGTAGGACTTTGAGTCGTCATATCCTTTCCAGATGCCATACATCTGACTAACAATGCGCATCTTCATCTCCTCCGTTGCCTTGTTGGTGAAGGTAACGGCGAGAATGTTACGGAAGTTGTTGGGATTCTGCACCAACAGTTTTATATACTCAACAGCAAGCGTGAAGGTCTTTCCACTTCCCGCACTTGCCTTATACACTGTTAGGGGTTTAGCCATAATCGATATATTACAAATTCTGTTTTCTTGTTTACAATGCTTACTACCATTTTCTGAACAACTCGAAGCTGAACTTTGTGCCAAACCTCACAAATTCCGTGTTGAGGAAACTTCCGAAAAACGCGAGGGAGATATAGCGCGTGGTGAAGCCATAACCTATTTCAAAATAGGCTCGTGTTTTTTCCAGTTGCGCGAAACTGAAATATAGACGTTCTGCCTCCATGATGCGTCCTGCCAGTGGCAAATGCGATATGATGAGCATGGGGGAGTCGTAGGAAACATTCAACCTGAGATAGTAATTAGAGGCGTTGTACCAACGGCTGTGGAGCAGTTGGAACTCGCCGCTCCAGTCGTCGTCCCAACCTCCAGGAATATAATCCTCGTGGAAGTTGTTGTAGTCGATGAAATAGGTTGTTGACTTGTTGGTATAGAAACCACCTCCAAAACGGGCGTTGAAACGTTTCAGCGAACTGTAGCGTCGGAGGTATGACGCGTCAAGTTCCCATCGCTCATACTCCATGTTTGAGCCGAAGACTCCGTCAATGCATCGCTCGTAGTTGAGAGAGAAAAAAGGCCATGATCTGAAAGGCTGATACTTAAGTGTCAGTGACGTTGCGAAACCATCGTATGTTGTTGGCTGTCCGGTATCAATCATAGCTTCCTTATCTACCGCTGTCCTATGGTGGTATATGATAGACGGCATTACCTCAAACTGGTCTGTAACGGCAATGTTGCACGATAGCTCGTATTGGTTGTCGTTGAAGTAGTCGAGGTTTAGCGTGGAGAAATCCACAGTGTCGCGGTGCTGTTCATTTAGCAGGTCAAGCACCGAGGAATTGTTTATACGGTTTCCGTTGGCAACCTTTAGCTCCAGCCAACCGTTTCGTTTGGGGTTGAAGTCGAAATGAAGTCGGTTGTCAAAATAGAACTGTTTGATTTTGAAATTGTAACCAGTACGGGAATTGAAATTAATCCTTCTCTTCTCGTTGAAATTGTATTGCGCACCAAGTGTGAACTTATAGGCGAGACCTCGGCTGTTGCTGTATGTGATATATTCAGGATTGATTATGGGCGAGAACTTGAAATAGCCTTTGTCGTTTTCGCCTCGTATGCTGCTCAGCATTTTGTCCTCAACAATGTCCCAGGCTATCTTGCCTACGTTGTTTTTCTTCTTCTTGCTGACAGAAGCCAGTGTGTCTGGGGCAACAGAAGGAGTGAAAAACTTCAGGTAAATGTTTCTCTCGGTACTGTCGAGCGGAATGGGACGGATTTCGCTTAGAAGCTTCATGTCGGCACTTCTGTCCAAAGAGTCTGGAAGTGTATTCTCGCAACCAAGCAGTGCAGTGTATTTTGAACGGAGGTCGTTGCCAAGGAATTTGAACGTAGTGTTGATGACACATTTTCTTGGCAAGATGGCAAGTCTGTCGTCTGCTATCTCGTCAAAAAAAGTCTGTATGTCAAATTTGAGCATGTCGTATTCGCCTTGTAATCGGGCATGTTGTATTCTTCCCGTCGGCGATTGGACAATGGCAAAGCCTCTTATCAGTTGTGTGTTGTTGTTGCGTGGCTTGAAAGTGATGAGATGGTTACCGGGGCTTACCTCGCTGATGGTATAGCGGTAATAGACACGGTTTGCCCTGTGAAAAGGCGAGAGAATTTGGTCGTCGAACAATGCAATACCATAAATATTGGGAACGATATACTTACGCATTACAGACATCGTTGACGATCCGTGAGGTATGGTGCTGACATAAATCTGAGATTTCAGATCGTAATGTTTTATGTCCTTGAACTTCACTTTACCGTAGTTTTCGGTGATGTAGTCACGGTCGCCATGTGCCACATGGAAGAGTGTCGGCACACACATCAAGGTGAAATTCCTGCGGTTGGTGTTTATGGCAAGTTTCAGATAGATGTTTGTGGTGGTGTCTTCTATCTCACAGGCATAGTTTCGCCTGTAGCAGAACATTCTCTCAAGCACGAGGGAGTCGTTTCGTATGCCACCATAAAGAAAACTGGGCACACTGAAAAGTATGCCCAGTAAAATGTATCTCAGTATGATGGAATGTCTTTCCAAGTGAATGTCCTCTTTTCTTATTGCCTCTCATCCGAGGTATTTCATGAGTATCTTTGCGTTGCCACTGTCGCGGAGCTTGGCTATACTCTTCTCGCGTATCTGGCGTACACGCTCACGCGTAAGTCCGAGTCTGTCGCCTATTTCCTCGAGTCCTTTCTCTGGTCCACCGATTCCGAAACATTCGCGGATGATTGTTATCTCACGGTCCTTCAGCACCTTGTTGAGCACGTTTTCAAGTTCCTGTGCCATTGATTCGTGGTCAACATGGCGGTCAGTGCGGCTGTCGTCGCCACTTGCCATGACATCGAGCATACAGTTGTCCTCTCCATCTTGGAACGGAGCGTCGATGGAAACATGATGGCCATCAGCCATGAGGCTTTGTCCTATCTTCTCCTCGTCGAGGTTTGTGGCGTCGCTGAGTTCTGCTACTGAAGGATGACGCTGGTTCTCCTGCTCAAACTTGTTAATCTCGTGGTTTATCTTGTTGAGCGAACCCACCTGGTTGAGAGGCAGTCGTACGATGCGGCTTTGCTCTGCTATTGCCTGAAGGATGCTCTGGCGAATCCACCATACGGCATATGAAATGAACTTGAATCCTCTTGTTTCATCAAATTTCTGTGCGGCCTTGATAAGCCCGATGTTACCCTCATCAATCAAATCAGTAAGAGTAAGTCCCTGATGTTGGTATTGCTTTGCCACGGACACAACGAAACGTAGGTTTGCTGTAACAAGCTTGTCCTTTGCCCGTTCACCCTCAGGACCGCCTTTGCGGATTTTCTGAGCAAGCTCAATTTCCTCGTCAATGGAAATCAATGGTGCGCGACCAATCTCAACAAGGTACTTATCCAATGCCTCGCTCGAACGGTTCGTAATACTCTTCTGAATCTTTAATTGTCTCATGCTAAAACTATATTTTATTCTAACTATCTGATATTCAAACGCCTGCGTCTTACTTGCGTAAATCGACTGCAAAGTTAATAAAAATAGACGAAATCTACACGTTTTTTTGTATATTTATTCTTAAAAAACCATAAAAGACAAAATCTACAGAAAATAAAAAAACACAGAAGAAAACTTCTGTGCTTCATTTGTGTGGGTGCTGATGGATTCGAACCACCGAAGTCGAAAGACAGCAGATTTACAGTCTGCCCCATTTGGCCACTCTGGAAAACACCCGTTTCCGTTTATCTTAGTGGGCGCTGAGGGATTCGAACCCCCGACCCTCTGCTTGTAAGGCAGATGCTCTAAACCAGCTGAGCTAAGCGCCCTTCCTCATTAGCGGGTGCAAAGGTACGACTATTTTTCGACACGACCAAATTTTTTGCCGTTTTTTTCAAAAAAGGTGCATTTTTAGCTGTTTTCGCCTAACCAAGAGTCAATAAGACGACGTGCGATGGACAATTTTTCTGGTATTGTGGGCAGGTTGTCTTTCTTAAACCATGCCCCTGCTGCAAGTTCCTCACGTTGCAATTTTATCTCGCCGGAAACATAGTCTGCCTCAAAACCTACCATAAGCCCACATGGATAAGGCCATGGTTGACTTCCAAAATAGCGGATGTTGTCGATGGTTATTCCTGTTTCCTCCATCACCTCGCGATGCACTGCCTCCTCAAGTGTTTCGCCAGTCTCGACGAAACCTGCCACAAGCCCGAAGAAATTGCTCTTGAAATTCTTTGCATGGACAAGAAGCACCTCGTCGCCTCTGTGTATGAGTACTATTATTGCCGTGGCAAGCTGGGGCCACACTTCCTTACCGCACTCCGTACAGCGCTTGCTGATGTCGGTGTGCATCTTCATTGGTGCACCACACACTCCGCAGAATTTTGTGTTCTGGTCCCAATAGAGTATCTCCTGGCACTTGCCAGCTTTAAGATATAGTTGGCGTGGGAGCTTGTAGTAGCTTGGACGCAGTCCGCACATCTCATAGTGTGGGTTGTCTGTGACAGGAGCGTCTATACGGTATGTCTTTACCTCATGGTCCTCAAGCGGCGAGATATTCATGATGTTTGTCCATGGTTTCACCTCCGTTGGAGGCTCCTCGCAATATGGAATTGTGTATCTGCCGTCGGGGTGCTTCTCAAGCATTATGTCTCCCTTGCAGAAAACGAAATAGTATTTCTCCATTGTTGTTATTTAAACAGTATTTTCATATCTCTCTCGATGGCAGGTTTTGTCCATTCCTCAGGAACAAATTTCCAGTTGTTGAAGACCTTTGGAGTCACCACCTTTCTTCGTTCTATCTCTTTTGTGAGATAATAACGTTGGTCTCGTTCGCTACGCCACATTATTCGGCTTTCCAACTCTTTTGCAGGTATGCCGGCACCTCGTGTAAGCAACTCTCCGCCGCCATTGCTCCTATAGCTGTTCATCGCCACACGATACCATTTGTCTTCCACAAACGGCTCTCCGTTGCTCATACGCAGGATTTTCACCTTCTGTCCGTCTGGCTTTGTGACATCCACGATATAGTCTATGCCTGCGGCACAGTCGAAGTTGAATGTAAGATTTTTGAATCCGCATTTCTGATTGTTGTATTGTGTGGAGTCAGCAAGGAGCATTATATGGTCGTCGGGCGACGTCATGGTGTTCACCCATTGGTCGTAGCTCATTTCGAGATGTTTTCTTATTTCCTTTCCACGCATCTTCATCATGTAGATGTCGTTTTCGTAACAGTAGAGCTTGAACATGTCGCTCATATAAATATCTCCCTTCTCTATCTTGGCATCGAAAGTGAGTGGTGCGGTAAAGGAAATATCGGCGCCGGTTACTGACAGTTGCACTTCGTGGATGAAATCGTTCCGAACAGCCGAAGAAGCTGTCTCTTGTCCTTATGGTTTTCGTTATAGTGCCCAACTTCTGGTTAACATAATTGCTAACACTGTCTCTTACAGGCTGCATATAGGCGTTGAAATCCTTGTCCTCAGGAATGTCAACGACACTTACAATGTCTCCTTCTACATGTTTGCCGATAATTTTTCCGTCGGACATGGTCAGTTTCAAAGTGGCATCGGCAACAAACATGGCGTTGCACGAAGGGTCGAGACACAAGACCTTGTTTCCTGAGGCTGTCTTAGCCATCACTTTCCGTTTGTTGTGGTCATGACCGAAAAAGATGATGTCAAATCCGTCGATTGTCCTTGCTACAGCCTCCACTGCGTCCTCGTTGTAGTGGAGAGTGCTGATACCCCCGTTCCATCCGCTGTGGAACAGTCCTACTATGACATCAGCATTTTCCTCCTCCTTTATGTGCCTTACCCATTTTTTTGCGCATGAGGTCATCTCCTCAAAGCGCAATCCGCTCCAAAGCGACTCGGAAAGCCAGTTAGGTATGGCGGGAGTTATCATGCCAAGAACAGCTATCCTCACACCTTCGCGTTCTATTATTATATAAGGTTTAAGGTAAGGATTGCCTGTTTTCGTATCTATGACATTTGCTCCTATGGTAGGACATTTCAACTCGCCAATCCACTTGTCATATACGGCATGGCCAGTCTCCACGTCGTGGTTTCCTATTGTCTGTGCATCATATTCCATATAGTTCACAGCCATTGCCGCGGCATTGGGAAGCTCAGGCTTTACAAAGTTGCTGTAGTAGCATGTGGGTTGTCCTTGCAGTATGTCGCCATTCTCAAGCAGTATGAGATTCTTTCCATACTGCTTACGCAACTCCTTGACATAGGTGCTTACCCTTGTCAAGGAGCCTCCGATGGCTTTATGCTCGATGAAGTCGTAAGGGAAGAAACTTCCATGGACATCAGTCGTTGCAACCATTCTTATTGTTACCTCTTTGTTCTCTGCCATAATGGAAATCGTTGCACATAAAAAAGCCAGTACCGTTGCCGTAAGTTTTCTCATGTCACCAATATTGTTATTTGTTTTTTTTTTGAAGTGCTTAATGTATAAGGAGTTTTTCTTGCAAAAGTTGAGTTGTTGTTATTCTACAAGAAACGAGAGTTTGTCTCCTTCTTCCTTCTTGTCAATTATCACCTTGTTGCCAGCCGTGAGGGTGTCGCTGAGAATCAGCTCGCACAGTCCGTCCTCAACATAGTTCTGCAAAGCTCTCTTCAGCGGACGTGCGCCAAACTGGATGTCATATCCTTTCTTGGCTATGAAGTCTTTGGCAGCTTCAGTAACCTCAATGGCGTAGCCCATATCCTCCACACGTTTCAAGAGAGGCTTTATCTCTATCTCAACGATTTGGCGTATCGCCTTCATGTCGAGTTGGTCGAAGGTAATTATCTCGTCGAGACGGTTGAGGAACTCAGGTGAGAATTGCTTGCTCAGAGCCTTCTGTATGATATTGCGGGCATACTCCTTGTCTTTGTCTCCAACGGCAATGCCATTCACCATTCCTGCTGCATTGAAACCTACGCCATGCTGGAATTCCTTAAGTTGCCTTGTTCCCGCATTGCTGGTCATTATTATCACAGTGTTCCTGAAGTCTATCAGTCTGCCGGAACCATCAGTGAGCCTACCCTCGTCAAGCACTTGCAGAAGCATGTTGAAGACATTGGGGTGAGCCTTCTCAATCTCGTCGAGCAGAACGATGGAGTAGGGACGCCGGCGTACCTTTTCAGAAAGCTGTCCGCCTTCCTCGTAGCCTACATATCCCGGAGGTGCACCGACAAGACGTGAGACGTTGAAGCTCTCGCCATACTCGCTCATGTCAATACGTATCATGGCATCCTTGCTGCCGAACATATATTCTGCAAGGCGTTTTGCGAGATAGGTTTTTCCGACTCCTGTAGGTCCAAGAAACATAAACACTCCGATAGGGTGGTTAGGGTCGCGCAGTCCTACCCTGTTGCGCTGTATTGCCTTCACCATTTTCTCTATGGCTGCATCCTGAGCAACCACCTCGCCCTTCAGATAGCTTCCCATATTGCGTAGCCTTTCGTTTTCCGACTGGCACATCCTCTGGACAGGAATACCTGTGATGCGTGCCACAACATCAGCAACATCAGTCTCACTGACATCCTGACGTGTGTCCTCATCTGCAAACCTTATGTTCTCCTGAAGTTCGGCAAGTCTTGCCTCCTCAGTCACTTGCCTGTCTCTATAGGAAGCGGCAAGCTCGTAGTTCTGGTCGTGGACAGCCTTCTGCTTCAGTTCCTTGAGTTCGTCGATAAGTTTCTGCGTCTCCACAATTTCCGGTGGAAGGGCATAGCTTGTTACATGAATATGTGCGCCAGTCTCGTCAAGGGCATCTATTGCCTTGTCTGGGAAGTGACGGTCGGTGACATAACGCTCAGTAAGCTCCACACAAGCCTTTAGTGCAGCCTCTGAGTAGTTTACTCCATGGTGTTGTTCATATCTTGAGCGAATGTTCTCAAGAATCTGTAACGTCTGGTCCTTCGTTGTGGGTTCCACAATAACTTTTTGGAATCGGCGCTCAAGAGCTCCGTCCTTCTCTATGCTTTTTCTGTATTCGTCGAGCGTTGTCGCTCCTATACACTGCATCTTGCCCCTTGCCAGCGAAGGTTTCAGAATGTTTGCGGCATCCATGCTGCCGGGTGCTGACCCTGCTCCCACGAGAGTGTGTATCTCGTCGATATAGACAATTACGTCAGGGTTCTTCTCAATCTCCTTTATAAGTGCCTTTATGCGTTCCTCAAACTGTCCGCGGTATTTTGTTCCAGCCACAATACCCGTAAGGTCAAGGTTGACGACACGCTTGTTGTACAGCAGCGGCGATGTCTGACGCGAGGCAATCATCTGTGCCAAACCTTCCACAATAGCGGTTTTGCCCACTCCCGGCTCTCCAATGAGCACAGGATTGTTCTTCTTTCGGCGCGCGAGAATTTCGGTCACGCGCTTTATTTCTTCCTCCCTGCCCACAACGGGGTCGAGCGCGCCTCGGGTTGCGGCCTCGGTAAGGTCGATGCCGAAGTTGTCGAGAATAGGTGTCTTGGAATTCTGTTTCGTCGTGGCGTTTGCCAATTGCTGGCGGCTGTTTCTGCCGTTGGCGTGTGTAGCAAATTCCATATCCTCGTCTTCAAAGTCGTCGTCGTTTATTTCTGAGTTTTGAGTTGGCTTAATGTCGCCAAGCAATACGTCCTTCACCACTTCGTAGTCTATGTGGTTTTTTTCAAGCACCTTTCGAGCCTTGTTCAGTGACTTGTCGTGAAGTATTCCAAGAAGGACATGCTTCACGTCGGCGGTGCTGTCATGTTGGAGCCGTGCCTCAAGCACCGCCAACTTAAGTATATTGTTGGCAGACAACGACAGATCCATCTTTTCGTTGGTGTCTATAGGGTTTACGTCATCCACAAGGGCATCCTCTATTTCCTTCTTTACCTTAACGGGATCTACGTTGAGTTTCCTGAACACGTCGGCTACGTCACGACCGTTCTGCCTAAGAATCCCGAGCAGCAGGTGTTCGGGTCCCACGAATGGCGTGCTTAGGCGCATTGCCTCTTCCTTGCCGAAAGCAAGTATTTCCGATACTTGTTGTGTGAATTGAGTCGTCATATTTATATGAATAATGTGCTATTTTATGTTATTTCTTAAGGTTTATTCCACCTTGCTCTTATTCGAGTGCAAAAGCCATGCCAAAAGCTGCTCCTTGTCAATATGACGTGGAAAAATTATTGCTTTTTCACAAATGGCTCTGGTCTTTCATTTGCAAAGATAGCATTTATTACTTAAACGGCAAAAAAAAAACAAAAATATTTTGTCTTTTCCTCAAAATATACTACCTTTGGGTCAAAATTCGACATATATGAAACTGAGATTTAAAATACAATACAAGACGAAGTGGGGGGAAAGCCTTTGGCTCTCACTCTCTGTAAAGACAGCGTCGGGATTGAAAAATACGAAAACTTTTACCCAACGTCTCAACACAGAAGATGGAGAATGGTGGACCGGCGAGATGGTGGTGATGGAAAAACGCGGAACGGTCTATTCATGGTTTCAGTATGAATATCTCGTGATGGCCGACGAAGGAAAGAAGGTTATCCGTAGGGAATGGAATGTTGTGAAGCGTCGTTTCCCTTGCGATGTTGACCATGACTATATAATGGATGACACCTGGCGAGATGTACCTCTCATGGCACATCTCTATTCTGCAGCCTGCGTGACAACAAACCAAAGAATCGACATCGCTTCCGATGAGCAGTTGCCAATACGCCAGCCTCTCTATCGCAAGACACTTTTCTTCAGCGTTTCGGCACCTCAGATAAAGAAAGGACAGTCTGTTGCCGTTTGTGGCAGTCATCCCGCATTGGGCGGATGGAATCCCACAAGATACATGAAGATGACTTACACAGGACGGACAATGTGGTCTATGACAATGAATGTCGATACTCTCTTTGCCGACATTGAGTATAAGTTTATTGTGGTTGACGACGTTACACACCAGCTGTTGGAATGGGAAGGTGGCAACAACCACTCCGTGGATATTAGTGAATTGCGAGATGGGGAAGTGAAGATACTCGACGGAGGTATACTAAGACTTGCAGAAGACACTTGGCGTGCGGCAGGTGTCGCTCTACCGGTATTCTCGTTGCGTAGCGAACATTCATGTGGAGTGGGGGACTTCGGCGACCTTGCACGCTTTGCCGACTGGCTTGCTGAAACGGGGATGAAGATATTGCAGATTTTGCCTGTCAATGATACCACCATGCAACATAACTGGCAAGACTCCTATCCCTACAATATCATTAGTGTAAAGGCCTTGCATCCGCAATACCTCGACCTTGAACAGGTTGGACCATTGTCCGACAATAGGCTAATGACTGAATACTACAGACGCCGCACTGAGCTAAACGCTCTCGACCATTCTGACTATGAGGCAGTGGAGAGAGTGAAAAGCGAATATATGCGACATGTATATGCAGAGCGTCGCGATGTCATTGCTGCAGACGCGGACTTCTTGGGTTTCATTGAGGAAAACAGTTGGCTTAAGCCATACGCGGCATTCTGCATATTCCGCGACCGATATCATACGGCACGTTTCACCGACTGGGGCGAGAATGCCTTGTTCTCAAGAAAGACTGTAGACGAGATTGCTGAAACTGAAGAGGCTCGTCAAATATTCTATGTCCAATACCTGCTTCACAAGCAATTGAAACAAGCTGCCGAACATGCACGGAAACTGGGAATATCGATAATGGGTGACATGCCCATCGGAGTCAGCCGCGACAGTGCGGAGGTATGGTCATCTCCTTCGCTGTTCAATATCGACAGTTCCACGGGAACAATGCCTGACAGCATTAACAGAAATGGTCAGAATTGGGGATTCCCCACCTATAACTGGGAAGCTATGGAGAAGGACAATTACCGTTGGTGGCAAGAAAGACTGCAACATAGCCAACAATATTTCAGTGCCATGCGTATAGACCACGTATTGGGGTTCTTCCGTATTTGGGAGATACCCGACGGGAATGTAGATGGACTAAAAGGACATTTCTCTCCGTCAATGCCTCTCACCGAAAATGAAATAGGCTACTACGGGCTGACATTTCATAGGGATGTATATACTCGCCCCATTATTAACGACAGAATAATAGACCGCATATTCGGAATACATGCCAACTATGTGCGTGAGCAATACCTGAACCACAAGGCATACGACCTCTACGACCTGAAGCCTGAGTGTGATACACAGAAGAAAATTTGCCAATTGTTTGGTGGACGTAACGACGAGAGCAGCCTTTGGATTCGCGATGGACTCTGCCGTTTGGCTGCAAACGTACTTTTTGTAACCGACAGCAAGGATTCCACTCTTTACCATCCGCGCGTCAACGCCTTCAACACAACGGCTTACCAGCTGCTCAGTCCGGAAGACCGTGACGCCTTCATGCGTCTGTACAACAACTACTATTATGAACGGCACAATGAACTATGGGAATTTAAGGGGCGGCAGCGTCTGTCAATGATTCTCAACAACTGCAGTATGCTCACCTGCGCCGAGGATCTTGGCACCACGCCTCCCTGCGTGGCACATGTTCTTGACCAACTGCGCATCCCCTCGCTCGAAATACAGACAATGCCCAAGCAACACGACATCGACTTTTCACACCTTGAGGCAAACCCATATCTGAGTATGGCAACGATCACAACACACGACATGGCACCATTGCGCCTTTGGTGGCAAGACAACCAGCAGAAAGCCCAGCACTACTATGCTGAAATGCTGCAGAAAGAGGGAAAGGCACCAGAACAACTTACCACGGTGCTTGCAGAGGAAATAATAGCCCGACATCTCTATTCGCCGTCAATGATGTGTATCGTCTCACTGCAGGACTGGCTTGCCATCGATTCCGAGCTGCGTTCAAAGAATCCACGGAGTGAACGCATCAACACACCGGGCGACAGTTACAACCGTTGGCAATACCGTATGCATATCTCCATCGAGAAATTAATGAGTGAGACACGCTACAATACAAAGATAAAAACAATGATAAAGAGAAGCAAAAGATGAAACAGTACAACACTTACGTATTCGACCTTGATGGTACCTTATTGTCAACACTCGACGACCTTGCCGCCAGCACAAATTATGCTCTGCGTACACATCTTATGCCTGAGCACAGCATCGACGACATTCGCGGCTTCGTTGGCAACGGTGTGAGAAAACTGATGGAAAGGGCTGTCCCCGACGGTGAGGAAAATCCGAAATTTGAAGAAACCCTGCAAACCTTCAGGCAACATTATATGGAACACTCCCTCGACACCACCAAACCCTATCCGGGCATAATGGAAATGCTAAGCAAGTTGAGTGGGCAAGGTAAGCGTATTGCCGTGGTCAGTAACAAGTTCTACGCCGCCACCCAAGACCTTTGCCGCCATTTCTTTGGCAATCTTGTTGAGGTAGCTATAGGTGAGCGGGAGAATATCAGGAAGAAGCCTGCTCCCGACACCGTTGAGGAGGCCTTGCGCCAACTCAACGTCACTAAAGACAATGCCGTTTACATTGGCGACAGTGACGTTGACATCGCTACTGCACGCAACTGCGGCATGGAGTGTATCAGCGTCCTATGGGGATTCCGCGACAAGGATTTCCTTCTTGCCCACGGCGCTACCACATTCATTTCCTCGCCGTTGGAGTTGCTGTAGTCTAAACAAACATTCAAACCTCCAAAACACCTCAACAAAAAATGGAATTTTTGGGAAAAATGCCGGGTCACTTGCAAAAGCGTGTGGATAGCATAGCACAATAAAAGCAAGCAGGTGT
>SAMEA3663038__coassemble_388_pt1 | contig 14702 bp, 10 predicted proteins | sample SAMEA3663038__metabat2_low_PE_036 | metagenome-assembled genome bin SAMEA3663038 (sample SAMEA3663038) | pig gut metagenome | biome: pig gut; feature: pig-associated habitat; material: faeces | place: France | collected 2012 | reverse complement strand
TCTTCGGCGGTTTCTCGCTTGCAAAGTGGATGATGGGATAGAATTAAAAATTAAAAAATTAAAAAATTAAAGTTTGAAAGGTTTGAGAGGGTTTGAAAAAAGTTTGAGGAGTTTGAAAGATTAACTCCCCAAACTCCTCAAACTATTCTAACTTCTAAAACTATTACTGTTCTTATTTCTGCTGGTCGATAGCCTTTATCTTGTCGCGAACGAGGGCTATTTCGTCCTTCAGTTTCTGCACCTTACGGTTCATCTCGTCGATAAGGCTGTTGCCCTTCTTGCTGCTTGCATTGAGGAATCCGAGGTTGTTTTCGTAGGTCTGGGCCTCGTTCTTCAGTTGCTCATACTGACGCATCAGTCTTGCACGCTCGTTGTCGAGTGCGTTTCCTCCTTGTTCAGCCACATTCTTCAGTTTGTTTTTGAAGTTGTTGAGGCGCTTGCGTGTAACGTTGATGTGCAGCTTCTTGTATATTTCGTCGAGCACACTGTGGTATTCGTCGTAGAGTTTGTCTTTCTCCTTGAAAGGAACATGACCAATGCCGTTGTATTCCTCCACGAGTTTCTGCACTGTCTGCTGCACGTCGTCCTGTGCCTCTTCAGCGAGCTGCTTAAGTTGTGCTATTACTCCACGTTTCTTTTCCAAGTTGGCGTGCTCTTCGCTGCGTTGTCCTGCTCCTGCCTTGTTTCGTGCATCGAAGAAAGCGTTGCAGGTGGAGAGGAACTCCTCCCAGAGCTGGTCGCCAAGTTTCTTTGGCACCACACCTATTGTCTTCCACTCTTTCTGCAGGGCGATGAGTTTGTCGGAAGTCTTCTTCCATTCTGTACTGTCTTTCAGCTCCTTAGCCTTCTCAATCAGGGCGCGCTTCTTGTCGGCGTTTGCCTTATAGGTCTCTTTCAAGGCTTTGAAATATTCTGTTTTAGCGCTGAAGAACTTGTCGCACGACTCACGGAAGCGCTCAAAAATTTTCACGTTCATCTTCTGTGGAGCGAATCCAATGGTCTTCCACTCTGTCTGAATGTCGATAATCTCCTTTGTGTGCTTCTCCCAGTCGGCAAAATTCTTGTTTGGCTCTGCTATCAGTGCCTCTATTCGCTCACAGAGTGCTGTCTTGCGTGTGAGATTATCTTCCTCGCGCTTGCGTATGTCGTCGAAATACTGTTGGTGACGCTTGTTTATCACCGTTGATGCAGCCTTGAAACGATTCCATATTTCCTCGCGCAGCTCCTTTGCCACTGGTCCAGTCTCGCGGTATTCCTGATGCAGTTTCTGCAGCTGGTGGAATGCGCTAATGGTGTCTGGCTCGTCAGCCAATCTCTCAGCAGCCTCGCAAAGATGTGTCTTCTTCTCAAGGTTTTTCTTGAAGTCATATTCCCTTGCCTCGCTGTTGAGCTTGAGCATGTCGTAGAACTGCTCCACATAGAGTTGGTAGTTGCGCCACAGTTCGCTCACCTTTGCCGCTGGAATGTTCCTTATTTCCTTCCACTCCTGCTGCAAGGTTTTGAACTCCTGATATGATTTGTTGGCTTCCTCTGGAGAGCCAACCATTGTCTTTATCTTCTCAATTATTTCGAGTTTCCTCTTCAGGTTAGCCTCCTTCTCTTCCTCCTGCTCACGGAAGATTTTTGCACGACGCTCCTTCACGATGCCCATTTCAGCCTTGAACACCTCCTCGTCCTCGTCGGGTAGGATTTGGAAAGTTGTCGGGTCGGCACCGCTTTCCACAAAAGCCTTGTATGCGGCTTCGCGCTCTGCGATGTGCATCTTGTAGAACACTGTCTTTAGATAATCGACTTCGTCCTTGTCGGGGTTTTCCTCGCCATGCGCAATTTCCTTTATGCGCTCCACGATTTCCTTCTTCGACGCATAGACTCGACGCTCCACTTCGGGTGCCTCGTTGTCTGCAGGTGTTTCCACTTCAGAAGTCTCCTCGGGCTCAATGGCCGCTGTTAGAGGTTCTTCCACTTTGTTCACTTCTTCAATCTTGCCTGTCTCCAGGTCTTTCTCTTGAGAGTCCATCATTTCACTGTGTTATTAGTTAATGAATCGGTACGATACGAAAATTTAGGTACAAACTTACGCAAAATTTTTTTATTCACCTAATTTTATGACGTTTTTTTTGCAAAAAAGTTACTAAATGAGTCGTTTGTGGCGGAAAATCCACCAAAAAAGCCCTGAAATTGCCACTGAAATGACCAAAGCAATGATAAAACCGAACCGACTTGTCTCCATTCCATTGATGAGATTCATTCCAAACAAGCTGGCAATGAGAGTTGGGAACATCATGAGAATCGACACCGATGTGAGCGTTCGCATCACCGTGTTCATGTTGTTATTGATGATGGACGAATAGGTGTCCATGGTGGATTCGAGAATGTTGGAATAGATGTTTGTTGTCTCCCTCGCCTGTGTCATCTCGATGTTGACATCCTCAATGAGGTCGGCGTCGAGTTCGTCTATCTGTAGTTTGAATTTCAGTTTCGAGAGCAATGTCTCGTTGCCTCGTATTGATGTAACGAAATATGTCAGCGAGTCTTGCAGGCGGCTAAGTCCGATGAGCGACTCGTTGTTCACCTCTCTGTCGAGGTTTCTCTTCGCTTTTTCAATGAGGCTGTTTATTTGCTTCAGACGTTTCAGATACCACACGGCTGAAGAGAGGAAAAGGCGGAAGATCATGTCCACATAGTCGGTGAATCCCTCTCCGCGTTTCTGTTGATAGCTCACGAAATCAATCATCATGTTTGTCTCGTAGTAGCAAACCGTTATGGTTACGTCTCGCTTGTGTATAATGCCAAGCGGCACAGTGGTGTATGGTGTGCGAGAGCGTATTTCCTTTACGTAAGGAATACGCAGGATGATGAGCATCCAGCCGTCGTCGTACTCGTAGCGGGCACGCTCGTCGGTATCGCTTATGTCAGACATGAAATAGTCGGGAATGTTGAACTGCTTCTCAAGCATCAGCTGGTCTTCCTCTGTTGGGCAAGTAACCTGTATCCAACAGTTTGGTTCCCATTCCTTTATGGTGGTAAGTCCACCTATGGTGTTCCAATATGTTCTCATTGTTGCCAATCCGTTTTTTTTGAGTTATAAGTCACAATAGTCCTGTGGCAAGAGGATTGGCGTCTTGCCACCCTCACGCCTAAATTCTGAAGTTTTCCGCGTGATAATCGTCCATAAATATTGTTGTTTTTAAAATTTGCGGTGCAAAGATAGTAAGAAAAAAGAAGAATGAAGAATGAAGAATGAAGATTTTTTTATCTCGTAACGTTTTTTTAACATAAAAGGAGGAGTTAATTCAAGAGTTAAGGAGCTAACTCCTTAACTCCTTAACTTATTATATCCTTAGATTTCCTCCAGCGCTTGTTTCAGAAGTTTCCAGAATGGTTCTACGGTTGCTATCAGGGCACGCTCGTCTGTGGTGTGAGGCGACTTAATCGTAGGACCCAGCGAAACTACGTCGAGGTGAGGATACTTTCCAAGGATGATGGAACATTCCAATCCTGCATGGTCAATCTGTATAATGCCATCCTCGCCGTTCTGCTCCTTGTAGATGCGCAGCAGATGGTGTAGAATCGGGCTGTCGGGATTCGGATCCCAACCGCCATAGCTTCCTGCTGTTTCAACCTTCATGCCTGCCATGTTAAGGCAAGATGCAATCATGTTGACGACATAGTCCTTCATGTCCTCTCGAGCCGATCGTGGCAGCAACTTTATCAGTGCATTTCCACCTTCGATGTCGATGATGGCAAGGTTGCTTGATGTCTCTACGACATGCGGATAGGCAGGAATCATACGCACCACTCCGTCGTGAACGGCATAGATGGCATCGACGAGATTGTCCTGTATTTCCTCTGGCAATTCCATCTTTGGTGTCTCAACATCTTCGGCGAAGAACTCTATACCGCTTTCGATGCCTTTGAATTCGTCCTCAAAGTCGGCTTTCCAGTCGGCAACGAGTTCCTTCAACGCCTCAACATTCTCCTTTGGCAATGTCAATACTACAACGGCCTGGAAAGGAATGGCATTTCGCATGTTTCCGCCATGCCATGATGCAAGACGTGCCTCGCAGTCGGCTATTGCCTCCCTAACGAAGCGTACCATCAGTTTGTTGGCGTTGGCGCGTCCTTCGTTTATCTCAAGTCCTGAATGACCTCCACGCAATCCCTTGAGAGTAACTTTCACTGCAACATCGTCGCTGTCTGTTTCCACTTCCTTGTATCCGAGTGTGGCGGTAACATTTATGCCGCCGGCACTTCCTATCACGAACTTGCCCCAATGCTCAGAGTCAAGATTCAGCAAGATGTCGCCATTCAGTTCACCCTCTGGAAGGCCGTTGGCTCCAAACAGTCCTGTTTCCTCGTCGGCAGTGATGAGTCCTTCTATAGGTCCGTGCTTCAGTGTCTTGTCTTCCATCACCGCCATGATAGTTGCCACGCCGAGTCCATTGTCAGCTCCAAGTGTAGTGCCTTTAGCTTTCACCCATTCCCCGTCGATATATGTCTGTATGGGGTCTGTCTCGAAGTTGTGTGTGCTTTCAGGCGATTTCTGTGGAACCATGTCCATGTGGGCTTGCAGAATAATTCCCTTTCTGTCCTCCATGCCCGGTGATGCAGGCTTGCGCATCACGATGTTGTCGGCAGAATCCTTGAATGCTTCCACGCCCACACGAGCAGCGAAGTCGAGAAGGAACTGCTGAACTTTTTCCAAATGCCCTGATGGACGTGGCACTTGTGTCAGTGCATCGAAATTCTTCCAGATGCACTCTGGTGTTAGATTTCTAATTTCGCTCATAGTGAATCTTTATTATTGGTTATGCAAAAAGTGTCTGTTTCAGAAGTCGGCGTTTGTGCTGCCTTTACTTTTGTGAAGTTCAGTGCCAGCATTGCCCAGATGCCGAGCAGTATCACGAGCATTGTCTGCACCGTGTGGACTATCAGCACGAAATAGAGAGCGTGCTCGTCAGCCACTCCGTAGAGTATCAGCATCGTTTTCACTGCGAAATGCCATGGTCCAGCGCCGTTGGGAGTGGGCACGAGCACAGCTATGCTTCCCACCACAAAGGTAACCATGGCGCAACCTATTCCGAGGTCTTGGGTGAAGTCGAAGCAGAAGAACGTGAGGTAGTAGTGTAGGAAATAGCTTGCCCAGATACCGAAGGTAAAGAAGATGAAAAGCGGAATGTTCTTCACGTTCTTCAGCGATACCACGCCTTCCCATATTCCTCCCAATGTGGCTTTCACCTTATTATATATGGAGAGCTTCTTCAGAAGGAAATGGAGCAACACGAGGGCTGCTATGCCGCAGACGAAAGTGACGAAATAGCCTGCAATCGAGAAACGGCTTAGGATGGAATCAACACTTGTTCCCGTGCGGTCGAAAAAGACGTTGAAGACCTGAAGTTGCAACAGCAAAGTTGTTCCCGACACGCCAGCCACCACCAACGAGTCGATGGCACGCTCGGTAACGACCGTTCCGAGGGCTTTGGAGAACGAGATGTCGTCGTAGCGTTTCAACACTCCACAGCGCGTAAACTCGCCTATGCGTGGTATCAGTAGGCTTGCGGCGTAGGAAAGGAACACGGCATTTATGCTCGTGGAGTGTCGCGGATGCTCTCCAATGGGTTCAAGGGTCTGCTTCCAGCGCCAGCCACGGAACATCTGAGCAAGTATGCCAAAAGGAAACGAGAGCAACATCCACGTCCAGTCCATCTCATTAAGCAGGACATGTCTTATGCTGCTGAAGTCGAAACCTCTATACATCCAATAGAGTATCGCTCCGCCGAGAACCAGCGGCAACAATATCTTTATCACTATGCTCGATACCTTCATCGTCTCTTTCTCACCTCTCGCCTCTAATTAAAGTAGTAGAGGAAAGTGGCAACTCCCTCAAGAGCCTTCTTCTTCTGGTCCTTAATTTCTATAGAGAACTTTATCTCTGCCTTCACGGTGCCACGGAGGTTGGCAATAGCCTGCAGGTCGGCAACGAGGCGTATCGACTCGCCCGACTTCACTGCCTGTCCAAATTTCATCTTGTCCATACCGTAGTTCACCATCATCTTAAGGTTGTTCACCTCAATAATCTGGTTCCAGAGGTGAGGCAGCATCGACAGTGTGAGGTAGCCATGTGCGATGGTGGTCTTGAAAGGACTCTCCACGGCTGCCTTTTCCGGATTTACATGAATCCACTGGTGGTCGAGTGTTGCGTCGGCAAAAAGGTTGATGCGCTCCTGTGTAAGTTCCACATAGTCGGAGATGCCAAGATTTTTGCCGAGCATGGCGGCAAAATCCTCATAGTTGTTTATTACTAATTTGCTCATAAATATATATTTTTTGTTTCTTATTCATAAAAACGACGACAAAGATATGCGTTTTTTTTCATATATGCAAAAGAAAACCACTTCTAATCGTCTTTTATACATAGTTTAACTGTATTACAAATACAATAGGCTCACGATAAACACATTTGCGGCAAGAATTATGAAGTTCATCGGCAAGCCAATCCTTACGAAATCGACAAACCGATAGCCTCCAGGCGCATATACCAGCATGTGAGTAGGCGAACCTATAGGAGTTGCGAAACTCGACGCTGCCGCAACCATCAAGCCCATGCAGAAAGCCATCGGGTCGCACCCAAGGGTCAATGCCGCGTTATAGGCAATGGGAAAGAACATAGCTGAAGTGGCGGTATTGCTAATAAATTCCGTGGCAAATGTTGTGACAAGGCAGATGGCTGTCAATACCACTATCGGATCGGAGCCGCAAACGCCAAGCAGCGCCTCAGCCAGGAGTTGCGACAGTCCCGTATGCTCTATAGCCTTTCCAAAACATATACTGCCCGCAAACACCATCAGCGCCTTCCAGTTGATGTTCCGCTCTGCCTGGCTTATGCTGCAGCACTTGGTGAGCAACATGGCGAAAGCGGCTATGAAACAGGCGTTGAGCAACGGAAGGACGCCAAGCGCTGCAAGAAGTATCATGGCAAGCATAATGAGAGTGGAAACTATTGTCTTGACACTGTAATTGGCAATATTCTCCGAGTCGAAGAAATGAAGATCGTGTTTCATTCCCTCCTTGTCTATCCGCCTTCCTTCGAGCATCAGCGTGTCACCTGCCTTCAGCACCACTTCATGAGGGCTCATTTCTATACGTTCCCCGCTTCGTGCCACTGCCACAAGAACCATGTCATGGTCGCGCTCGTAATTCGTTTCCTCCATTGTCTTTCCAATAAGACTACTTGTAAACGTGACGTATGCTGTGCTTATCTTGCGTTTCTTGTCAACATCGTCCAACTTGTAAACGTGTTGCGTAGCACTAACAAGTTCGTGACTCTTCCTCAGCTCCAATATGGAGCTGACATCTCCACTGAATATCAACCTGTCGCCGCCGAAGATGAACTCCTCGTCAAGAACAGGCGAGATAATCTCCTTGTCGAAACGCACAATCTCTATCAGTCGTCCGCCGTTGATGCCTCCAAGACCACACTCGCTTACCGTTGCTCCGACTATCTTTGATTCCGTGGGGACAAGCAACTCTACCGTATAGTCGCTGATGGACTCAAACGACTCTTCCGGCGACTTCCTGTCAGGCAACAGTCGTCGCATGGCAATAACAGAGAGTATCAGCACTGTCACACAGAACAATCCCGGCAACAAAGGCTCAAAGAAAGAAACGGCCTCTCCTGTCTTCTCCTTATAGAAGCCTGCTATCACAAGGTTGGTGGGCGAACCAATTATCGTACACACTCCACCGAGTCCCGCTGCATAGCTCAACGGTATGAGCATCTTCGACGGTGTTATCCCCAGCTTTTTCGACCACATCTTAACAACATTGATGAACAACATCACCACTGTTGTGTTGTTAAGCAGCGAACTCAGCACAGCCACGGGGAGCATCAGTTTCGTTATGGCACGAGCATAACCTTTCGGCTGTCCAAGCAGGTTTTTCACAACCCATTGAAGCACACCGGTATGCACAAGGCCTGTCACCACAATGAACATCACGGCAATGACCACAACCGTCTCAGAGCTGAATCCCGAAATAGCCTCCTTTACAGGCAATGAACCGCTCACCAAGAGAGCTCCCATTCCTCCGAGGAAAACGATTTCCACAGGAAGTTTTGTTTTCAACAACAATCCAAACATCACCACCACGGTGACGATGGTGAACCAAGCATGAATTTCCAAACCGAAGAGTTCCATTCCTTTATTTTTTTATGGGATAATGATTAACCAAAAACTTCTTTTGCTCTGCAAAGGTAATATTTTTTTTATAAAAAAGAACTTTTTCAGGTATTTATTTTGATTTATCAACGTCTTTAATTAACTTTGCACCTGTATTTAAGCTGTTTTGAACACAATAAATTTTAATCGACACAATATGAAAACAATTCTGATTTCAATCCTGTTGACACTCACCGTCACTGTCAACGCACAAAAATGCGAGAACTGCAAGGAAGTGCTTCTTCAAACCACGGCAGGAGACATCCGCCTGAAACTCTACAACGAGACACCGCTCCACCGCGACAACTTCCTGAAGCTCGTCAACCTCCATGTCTATGACTCGCTGCTCTTCCACCGCGTCATAAAGGACTTCATGATTCAATGTGGCGACCCGAAGAGCAAAAACGCCGAACCTGGAGCCTTCCTTGGCGAGGGCGACCTCGACTGGACCGTTGAGCAGGAACTTCGCCTTCCGCAAATCTTCCATCGCCGTGGTGTGCTTGCCGCCGCACGTGAACCCGACAGCGACAATCCCTACCGCGAGTCGAGCGCCTGCCACTTCTATTTGGCTTGGGGAAAGACCTTCACCGATGCCGAGCTCGACAAGATGCAGCAGCGCCTCGACACTCTCTACGGCTACCGTGTGAAACTCACTCCAGAGATGCGTGAAACCTACAAGACCGTTGGCGGCATTCCTCATCTCGACGGCGGCTACACCGTCTTCGGCGAGATTGTCGAAGGACTCGACGTGGTAGAAAAAATCCAGCAGACAGCCACCGACAAGAATGACCGTCCGCTGGAAGATGTAAGGATTCTGAAGGCTATTGCCCTCGACAGCCAGCCTGCCGACAAGGCAAAGAAACCGTCGGCTGCCACCAAGCGTCCTGCCGCTAAAGCAGGAAGTCGGTCAGCTCAGCGCAAGCCTTCTGGCAGTCGCACTCGATAGTCAACATATTGTCGATGGCGTCGTAATAGTACGACAGCCCCACAAGATATTCCACAATGGAAATCTCACCCGCCTTAAGGGCTTTGGTGAGCAGCTGGCTGTTGTCGGCTTTCGCCAAAGCCTTTTTCGTTTCATCTACCGCAGTCATCAGTCCCCTGGCACGCGTGTATCGCTCGTTGAGCACGCCTCGGATTTGTTCCTTTGTGTCTTCACGCATGGCATTGGCAGCCTCGTTCTCCCGCTTTGCCTGTTTTATGCGTCGCCCGCTGCTCCACAGTGGCACGCTCAGTCCTACGGTAACTCCCTGAAACTGTTCGCCCATAGTCTTCTCGCTCATATATCCGAGCGAGAATGAGGGAAGCGCAGACTGGCGTGCTGCCAACAGTTGTTTGCGGCTCATTTCCGTCTGGCTCTCTGCAAATCCCACCGAAGGGTGAGCGGCAGCCACTTGCATGTACCACGAGTCGAAATCGGCAGGCAGGTCAGGCAACGAATATTCTGTTTCCGTCACCTTCAGAGGCTGTCCGCCGTTCAGTCTGGCAAGCTGTGCCATCAGAGCCTGACGTTCAGCTCCCGCCTTTTTCATATCTGTCACTATCTGCGAAAGGTTCAGGCTCACGTTGTTGTATTCGAGCTGGTTGCTCGCTCCTGCCTCAAGGCTGCGCTTCTGTGCGCTGTGTATTGCATCGGCATGACTCAACCTTCGTTCCAGTTCTGCCAAATACTTATTATAGTAAATGACGTCGATCACAGCTTTCTTTGCCTCAAGCAGTATTGCAGCACGCTCCGCCTTGTACTGCCAATCCACCATGTCGTCCTTGCGTCGCGCCACGCTTGTCTTCGCTCCAGTTATGGTGGGGAAGTCAAACTCCTGGCTTGCGCTCACGTCCGTTCTGTTGCCTATGGTTCCCGGCGAGCCCCAAAGTCTGTTGTAGCCAACTTCCGGGTCAGCCAAAGCGTTCTCCGCATGGTTTTCCCTCTTTTGGGCTTCAGCCGACTTTTTCAAGGCTTTCAGCGTTGTGTTGTTCGCCTCTATTTCGGCAAGTACACCTTCTATGCCGTTTTGTGCATATAGCGGTGTTGTTGCAATGATAGCAACAATCCATAATGAAAATCTTTTCATAAAACTATATTTTTTGTTTATCTTTTGCTTTACCTTCTATAAGCATATACATTACCGGAATTACAAATCCGTTGAGCAGCGTTGATGTCAGCAGTCCGCCGAGAATCACCTTTGCCATCGGGCTTTGTATCTCGTTGCCTGGCAAGTCGCCTCCTATCACCATCGGTATAAGTGCCAAAGCAGAAGTCAAGGCTGTCATCAGTATTGGGTTCAATCGGTCAGCCGAGCCTTGCATCACGCTCTGCTCCAGTGTCATGCCTCCTTCCCGAAGGTCATTATATCTCGACACGAGCAACATTCCGTTTCTGGTGGCAATGCCAAAGAGCGAGATGAAACCTATTATCGACGGAATGCTTATCACTCCACTCGTCATCCATATCGCCACCACTCCGCCAATCAGCGCCAACGGAAGGTTCACCATCACCACTGCCGACTGCTTCATGCTACGGAACTGGCTGAACAGCAACATGAAGATAACAAGCAACGAAAGCAGCGAGGCTACTGTGAGAGTGCGTGAAGCCTTCTGCTGGCTTTCAAACTGTCCACCGTATTCCACATGGTAGCCTTCGGGCATGGCTACTTTCTCATCCACCGACTTTTGTATGTCGCGCACCACACCAATGAGGTCACGCCCTGCCACGTTGCACGACACCACCACCTTTCGCTGTGCGTTTTCCCTGCTTATGGTGTTAGGTCCTGCAGTCGATGTTATGTCGGCAATGTTCTCAAGAGCCACCTTTCTTCCTCCGGCATCAACCATCAGATGGCGTATGCCCCAGATGCTCTGTCGGCTGGCGTCGTCCACCTTCATTGTCAGTGCGAAGGTTTGGTTTCCTTCAAACACCTGCGACACTTCGCGACCTTCCAGCAGCACTTCTATCATATCTACAAATTCAGGCATCGTGACACCATATTTTGCAAGTATCGTGCGCTTGGGCTTAATGGTCAGCTGCGGTCGTTCCACCTGTTGTTCCACATTCAGGTCCGCCACTCCCTCTATGTCTTTTACACACGCCTTAATCTCATTGCCAATCTTGAATATGTGGTTAAGGTCTGGACCGAACACCTTTATCGCAATGCTTGCCCTCGTGCCAGACAGCATGGCATCAATACGGTGGCTTATGGGCGACCCTACCTCTATATTCACTCCGGGTATTCCCGAAAGCTTTTGGCGTATGTCGGCAAGGAGTTCGTCCTTTGTCCTGTCTTTCAGCTCGTATGGAGCCTCTATCTCCGATGTGTTCACTCCGAGGGCGTGCTCGTCCAATTCGGCTCGTCCCGTCTTTCTTCCCACCACCTTTATCTCCGGAACAGAAAGCAACAGCTCTTCCGCCCTGCAACCAATCTTGTCCGACTCGTCGAGCGATATTCCGGGCAAGGTGCTGACATTGATGGTGAACGACCCCTCGTTAAACGGTGGCAGGAAGCTGCTTCCAAGACCTGTAAACACCGCTATTGCCCCCACGAGAGCCACCGCTGTCGTTGCCACCACCGTGCGTTTGTGGCTTATTGCCCATCCCAAGGCATTTACATAAACGCCCTTAAGTTTGCGTGCCACAAAAGGCTCACGTCCTGTCTCGTTCAGCTTTCCCTTTCCGAGCAGGAAACTGCACATCACAGGTGTCATTGTCAGTGCCACCACGGTAGATGAGCAAAGCGCCACTATGAACGCCACTCCAAGAGGCTGCAACATTCTCCCCTCCATACCAGACAGGAAGAAGATGGGCACAAAACTCGCTATTATTATCAGTGTGGAGTTGAGAATAGGCAGTCGGACTTCCTTCGACGCCTCGAATATCACGTCAATGACCGATTGGCGTTCATCCTCTGGCAACATTCTGTTTATCCGCAGTCGCCTATACACATTCTCCACGTCAACTATTGCGTCGTCAACCAACGATCCTATTGCAATGCACATTCCTCCAAGGCTCATCGTGTTTATTGTCAAGCCCATGAGATGCAAGACCACAATGGCAGCAAGCATCGAAAGAGGAATGGTGACAAGCGAAATCAGCGTTGTTCGCACATTCATGAGAAACAAGAACAGGATTGCCACAACGAGCACTCCTCCTTCTATCAATGCCTTCTTCACGTTGTCAATACTGCTCTCTATGAAATGCGACTGACGATAGATGTCGGTTGACACTTTCACGTCGGCGGGAAGGTTTTTCCTCAGCGTGGTGATGGTTGAGTCGAGAGCCTCGGTCAGTTCGAGTGTCGGAACGGAAGGTTGCTTCGTCACTGTCATCATCACTGCCGGCTTGCCATTATACGAAGCTGTTCCCATGCGTGGCATGCGGTTTCCAACCTTCACCTCCGCTATCGCGTCGAGACGGATGGGAGCCCCTGAGGGCGACTTCTTCACCACCGCCTTTCCTATCTCCCGAGTGTCGTTGGTTGACAACAACCCTCTTATGATATACTCGTTGCCATATTCATAAAGCGTGTTTCCAGCAACATTACGGTTCATGTTGCCCACGGCATTTATCACCTCGTTAAGCCCCACGCCGAAGTGTTTCATACGCTCCGGACTGAGCTGTATCTGATATTCACGGATGTCGCCTCCGAGCACTGCCACCTGCGCCACTCCTCCCGACGCCATCAGTCGGGGGCGTATGGTCCAGTCTGCCAAAGTGCGGAGCTCCTGCAGCGAGGTGGAGTCCGACGTGAGCGACACGAACATCAGCTCGCCAAGTATCGACGACTGAGGTCCAAGTGTAGGGCTTCCAATGCCTTGCGGGAGGTCGTCGCTGACGGTTGACAGTTTTTCAGTCACTATCTGGCGGGCACGATAGACGTCAGCCCCCCAGTTGAACTCTACCCAAACCACAGAAAAGCCGTTGGTCGATGACGACCTCACTCTACGCACGTCGGTAGCGCCGTTCACCGCTGTCTCTATAGGGAATGTCACAAGCCTTTCCACTTCCTCGGCAGCCATTCCCTTAGCCTCTGTCATCACCACCACGGTAGGTGCGTTGAGGTCGGGGAACACGTCAACTTCCATATTGTCTGCGGTGTAGAGCCCTCCAACAGTCAACAGCACTCCCACAACAAGCACCACGAGACGATTGCTAAGTGAAAATCTAATTATCTTGTTCAACATGGCTGTCAGTTTTTTTAATGGTTGTGGTTATGACCTTCGGGTATTACAGAAGACGATGCGGCAAGTTTCACCTGGTAAGCGCCTTTCGCAACCACAGTCTCACCAGCCTTCAGCCCTTCCACAATCTCTGTCCTCACTCCGTCTGTTTGCCCTATTTTCACCTCACGCTTCTCAAAAACGCCTTCCTCGCCCTCGTGTTCGTGGTCGTGAGCCTCGTGTTCGTGGGCGTGGTCCTCATGTTCGTGTGCGTGACTGTCATGCAGCTTTACATAAACATAGTAGAGCCCTTGTTCTTCCGTCAGTGCAGAATTAGGCACTGTCACCACATTCTCTCTCGGCTTAAGCAACAGATAGACTTCCACAAACGAACCGGCAATGATGTCGCCCACGTTGTCAAACTCAAAGGTAGCAGGAAGATAAGCCGAACCTTCGGGCAGGGTGCGGCTATACGACACGAGTTTTCCGTTCAGTTCCGAGAGCTTATACACATTTTCGTTGCCCGTGGCACGGAAATTGGCACTTTTTATATCGCTCATGTTACGATACGCACATTCCGGCACGTCAACCACAAGCTGCTGCCTGCGGTTTTGGGTCACTATGGCTATCGGGTCTCCCACATTAACATAGTCACCCGACTTAACAAGCATCGACTTCACATATCCGCCCATGCCAGTCGTCACCACCGCGCTTCCGCTTCTCGATGCCTTCAGTCCTTCGTAGGCTGCGCGTGCCGTCTCATAGTTTAGCCTTGCCTGTTCCAGTTCGCGTTGCGACACAATGTTCTCGTCAGCCAACGGCTTCACTCTCCCCATCTCGCTCTTTGCAGCCTCGTAGGCAGCCTTTGCCTTGGCTATCGGGTCGCCGTCCTGCAAGTGGCGTGCCGTGATGTCAGCCAATGCCTGTCCGCCTCCCACATAGCTTCCTTCCGACAGCGACGCATTCCTCCAATACACTATTCCACTTATTGTGGCTGCCACGGTCTGCTCGTCGCCCTGCCTCCTTACTATCTGTCCTGCGGCTTTCATCACGGCAGTGAAGTCGGCGGCGCTCACTGTTTCCGTTGCCACTCCTGCCTTCTCCATTTGTTCGTGGGTCATCACTATCTCACCGTTGTGTTCTTCCTTCCCTTCTCCTTCATGGTCATGAACTCCATGACCTTTCTCTCCTGAATGACAACCGGACAAAAGACCTGCTGCCATCAAGATACCAAATATGTTCAAATGTTTCATTATGTTTCATGTTTTAGTTAACTGTCAATTTTTTCTTAAAAAAAATGATGCTTAACTAAAACACGGCGGTGCCCTGAGACCGCTC
>SAMEA3663038__coassemble_379_pt1 | contig 14826 bp, 12 predicted proteins | sample SAMEA3663038__metabat2_low_PE_036 | metagenome-assembled genome bin SAMEA3663038 (sample SAMEA3663038) | pig gut metagenome | biome: pig gut; feature: pig-associated habitat; material: faeces | place: France | collected 2012 | reverse complement strand
CCCTCTTTTGCCGCAGTGCCGCTACCTTTTTGACCTCTGTGTCATCTTATGAGGGCGGTTGCGGATTTGAGGGTTATGCAGAATCCCCGCAACTATTTTGACAATATTTACGAGGATTCTGTCACTATACGGAAAACGTATGATTCGTCGGTAGGATGTAGAAATCAACAATAAATATATTATTGGGGCCTTTGCAGTGTGATGCCCATCAGACCTATCACCACGTCGTTCGAAAGGGTGCGGACGGTGAGTTCTTTCAGCGTTTTCTCTTTGTTTAGCGGCATGTCGAGAATGATGCCTGCTCCCTTCTCAAAGTTCCGCTGCAGATAACCGTATCGCTCTCCCATCGGTATGTGTTCACGACTCACCTTGGTCGTTGCAAAGTCAATGCGATACGGACGGGGCTGGGCGGCATGGAACTGCAAGCCGTCTTCATAATAGTCCTGCTCAATGGGACACCAGTTGTGAGGGTTATGTAGTGGCAGTACGTCGGTGCTGCCATCAGTATATGTCACTGTTATGCTGCCATTGTCGATACGGCTCTGCATGTGGTTAGTCGAACCAGCCATCAGCAGGTAGGCATGAGTAGCCTTGCCAGTCAGTGGAATCCCAACGGCATCAGGATAATTGTCCCAAAGCGAGGTATAGGCAATATTGCGACCCTTGGCAGGCATACGGAATGGGATGCCCAACTCAGTCTGACAGACACCGTTCTTCACCTGACTGCGCATGGCCGAATCATCGATAGTGGCCGTAAACTCAGGATGACACCACTCACCAATGCCATGGGCAGGGATGGTCAGCGTAGTTACCTTAGGACGAGGCGACAGGTAGAAGTTCTTGAAGATATCACTGACGTTGCTGTTCCACTTTGAGTCCATATTGACAGTCTCCAGACAATCGGTCTGCACATCGTCAAAGTTGTTGCCCCATGCCTTACCGTCAATGCGCTCAGCGGAGATAAGTGGACGCGGTAGTTTCTGCTGCTTGGCACGACTCACAACGATGATCTGTTTCTTATCCGTAGTACCTAAGGTTTCCACATAGCCGACACCAGTATTCTGGCGCAACACAATCTGCAGGGGCTGGGCAAAATTCTGCTCAATCTCATAGATTTCTTTGTTGCCCTCCCTACGGAAGGAGTATTTCATATATGGTGTCTGGATAGAGGCTTTCTTCCACTCAACAGGGAATCCCGGTCGGATATAACACCGGCCATTGAGCGCATCGGGGCGGATGCCGTAGAGTCCCTCAATGAAGGCTCGTGCCGAGATACCGACATTGTCGGAGAAATCACGATACAGTTCACCACGGGCACGGTCATAGTAGCTGATTTGTCCGAAGTTGCCAGGACTGCCGCCAAGGTATGCCTGATCCATGATGTTCGCCTTGATGAGTCGGAAGCCCTCCTCGCCTCGACCCGCCTGAAAGTAGGCCAAGGCCATGTGCATCGTCTCATCTGCTGCCACATTATTGATGCTCCAGTCGTAGGGCAGCCAGTCGGAAGTGGAAATCTGGTAGAGCTGAGGATTCTTCTTCGAAAGTTTTTCACCCTCGATGATAACAGGGATATGAGGAATGCACGAGTCCACATATTGGGTGGCACGGATGGCCTGCTCGGGTGTCGCAAGACCGCAGTCGATAGGCGTGTAGATGCTCCACAAGGCAGCATGATTATGTGTACGCTTCAGCCCCATCAAGTCCTGATACTCAGCCCAGTGTCCCCGGTCTTTCAGCCACAGCCGCTCGTTCATTGCCTTCAGGGTCTTGTCTGCCTCCTTTTTATAGTGGGTGGGGTCCTCACCGAGAATCTCACAGATACGAGCTGCCAGTCGGAGGGTGCGGTAATTGTAAGCCGTAGAATGACTCACGGCACCACCGTTGTAATAAAGCGCGTCGCTAGCCCAGATGCAGCAGTAGGCATCATACAGGCCATCGTCATCGGGATCGAAGTTGCGTTTCTCCCATTCGAGGTGCAGTTTGATAACTGGCCACATTTTACGCAGATAGTCCTTGTCGGCATCATACTCTAAGTGCAGCAGCAATTCGTCAATGTAGTTGAGGTTCATGTCATAGTGGTGCATGATGTCCTTGCGGTTGGGATAGCGGCAGATGTAACCGTTCGAGTACATCTGTGTGCCCCACGTCTTGGCTTCACGGGTCAGCAACTTCTCTGGGTCAGGAGTCGGATTTGGAATGACAGGGTTGATGTCGGTGATCTGACTGTTAGCATAGGCATTGAAATGACTTACAGCGCGGTCTGGCAAGCCCAGCAAGTCACCTAAAAAACCAGCTCTCCAGCCATTGAGTTGCATGCGCCACACGATAGCACCGTGCAACCACACCTCACCGTCCCAAGCACCATCAGCAGCAGCCATCAGCGTACCACCTATGGTATTGAGATAGGGGTCTGGCGTGTCGAAGATAATATTGCCAGATAGCCACTCATGGTGCTTCCATGCATTGGCGTAGAGTTGTTCGGCCTCCTTGCCTGTCGGCGTGGAGAGCATGTATGTGCTGGCGTCACTGTCGAGCATGGTATAGGTGGCCTGCGGATTGGCATTACGGTAAGCACCGCCCTTACAGTCGAGTACGACATACGTGGTCTCAGTGCCAAGGGCCCACTGAATGGTTTGCCTGTTAGGTTCACCATCTGCCGGTTCAAAACTATCTGCTGGGTCGGCGTTCATGTCGCCACTGCGGTCGAATTTGGGTCGCTTGATGTCGCACACCACCATCTCGACCTTGCTATCAGCGGGCATTCCCTGCGGCTCAAACTTCCAAATGGCCGATTCTTTATCGGGCTGCAACAGCACGGTAATGGTCAATACTCCCTTGCCCCACGAATCATCCGTCAGCCTATAGACCCGTTTGCCGGCATTGTAGCGGGCTTCGGTATGGGCAGTCTGCTCTAGAGGTGTCGTTTTAGCATTAGCAGTCAGTCGGAAACGGATGTTTTTGTGAGCCTTGGAGCGATATATGGCAAAGATGGGACGGTCGCTGGTCTCCAAACGAAATTCTGTATAACTACCGTAGAGAGCACGGTTGTAACGTTTGTCACCATCCTGACAGACAATGTCACGTCCGTCGGGATAATACTGTAATGTTCTCGGACTAGCCAATCGGTTGAGCAGGTTACTTGACTTTGTTGCTGCCAGAGACGATAGAGGTAAGAGAATGGCAGCAACAATCATTAATCGTTGTAGTTTCATATACATTTGTTTTAGTTAATACTAGAGTTTCCCACACCCACAGAAGCAGCTGTAGTGGGGATTGACTCTTTAAATTTTAATGTTAAACAATTATCCTTTAGGTATTTCGCTCTTTCTGCTTAAAAAGCGTTAATCCCTAGGTCGATCTTTGAAATTTTGATTACATCTGAGAATGCATTTGAGGTCATGTCTCGTTTCGTCATCTGCCATTGCCCTCTCAAGCAGGTCATCTAGCGTTGAATCAAATAGACGAGCTATCTTCTCCAGCAATTCTGCTATTATCGGCAGCAGACGCTCTATGAATGTTAGTTCCAGTAGTCCTTCTTTGATGTCACGGAAAAGTTCACCAAAGGTTTCATAGTCGGAGAACCGCTTGTGGAGCGATATGACTGTGTAGCCGATGAAAGCAAGAGTACAGTCGGCAATCTGTGCGTTGAGGTCTGTGCTCTGGCATCTGCCGAGTTCAAGGTACTGCTTGCATTCGTAGAACAGGACTTCAATGTTCCAGCATATCTGGTAGCGTTCAAAAGCATCCTTGAATGAGAGCTTCATGTCTGTTGTAACCATTACCTCATACTTGGTGCTTCTTCCATAGCGGATGATGAACAGTTGGACGGGTATGCCGTTATACTCTGCCTTAACTCTGGCATAGAGACTCTTGTATTGTCTGCACGCCTTGAAACCTATGCGTTCCTGCCTCTGTATAAGCACCTTAGCGGAAATACGCTTGCCATCAACAGTAAAGCCTGTGGTTTTATTCCTGAGCAGTGTAATGACATGTATGGCACCATCCTTGATGCTTCTGACTTTCTTTATAAAGTCCTCACCAAAGAACCACTTGTCAACAAGGAGATACTTAGCAACAAACCCATTCTTCACGGCTCTGCGAAGCATCTCTATCGCTATGGCAGGCTTGTCCTTGAGAAGCTCATCTGCCCTTTTTTTTCATGCAGTCATCATTGCTGCGCTTCTTGGAGAACCTGTCCCTGAGCTGTTTCTTGAGCTTGCGAAGCGACTGCCCGAGTCTGAATCTGTCCAATAATGACAGAAAATCATTGCATACAGTAGATTTTTCACTCAAAAAGTAGGATAATTCAGAAAAATGACTTAATTTTGCATTCATAACAGATTGTTTAATTTTTGTTTAATACTTTGTTTTTTGGTCATTACAAAGGTACAACAAATAATTGACAATCTGTTATTTATCTTCAGATTTATTCAATAATTTCAAAGAACGAAGTGCCTATTCCCTTTTTAATGGAATAAAGGCTTAATATTGATATAACCACTCCTTTGGGGTGTGGGAAACTTTAGTTATTAATATTTTTTTCATACAATTTTATAATGATTTTCATTCATACAGGTGGAACATCCGCTCCATCATCTGCCATTTCTCGTTGGAAGTGGCATTGGCGTCGCAGCCTTGGAACTGTGCCACGTATGCCTCCCACTCTGCCTGGCGGGGCAGGGTGGCAAGGCGTGCCATCGCCTCGTCCCAATTGAAGTCGTCGGGAGTATCTACAATCATAAACAGGCGGTTTCCGAGGATGTATATCTCCATTTCCTCGATGCCCACACTACGAATGCCTTCGCGAATCTCATGCCAATGGTGCTCACGGTCGTGAGCCTCCACATACTTCTTGATGAGTTCGGGGTCATTCTTCAGTTCTAATGTCTGACAAAATCTCTTACTCATATTAATTGTTTTTACTTTATAATATTTATCTGTATCTCGCGCTTGTATTTATTTGACTTTTGCATAGTCTTCTGCCTAATGCTTTGTTTCTTTTCGTTCCACTCATACTTTGTGATGGAATAGTCGCCTTGCTCAAAGGCATAGCCGTCGCCAGAATCCTGATAGAGCGAAAACGTAGTGTTGGCGCCAGGATAGACATTCAGGGTGATAGGCTTATCGGCTTGGGCAGCAGAATATTCCACAACTTCTGATGTGGGGATAATGCTACCGGCCTTGACATATAGAGGCAAACGGTCGATTGATACAGCCACCTCTATCCACTGCCCACCGTCGTATGACTCATTTGTCCAAAAGTCATACCATCGGTTGCCTTTGGGCAGATAAACCTTTCGGCTCTTTGCCTCAGCAAGCGGACGAGTGACAGGACATACGAGGATATTTCCAAAGAGATACTCGTCTTTGAGGTCATACACAGCCTCATCGTCGGGATAGTCGAAGGCAAGGGGGCGCGCCATGGTGTAGCCAGAGAAATACTGTGCCGCCGCCATACTATATATGTAAGGAAGGAGAGAATAGCGCAGGTTTATCATCTTCAGTATGGCATCGTAGTAGGGAGTGCCAGGATCACCAAAGCGCCATATCTCGCGCGGAGTGTCGGAACCATGACTGCGGAGCATGGGCAGGAATGTTGCCCATTGGAACATGCGTGTGTAGTATTCACGATAAGCCTCATCGCTCACTCCGTTTTGGAACTCTCCTGTATAGAACCATCGGCGTCCGTCGTTCTTTACGAAGAATGAACCCACATCGACAGTCCAGTAGGGATTGCCAGTTGCCATATAGTTCAGTCCGGCTGGTATCTGTTGGCGGAACGACTCCCACGAGGCATGGGTGTCGCCATTCCACACCACCGTGGCATAACGTTGCTGTCCGGCATAGCTGCTGCGCGTTAGGTTGAGCACTCGTTTGTCGGTGCTGGCAAGCCGTTGGTTCTCATATAGTCCACGGGAGTGATAGAGAGAGTAGAGACTGCTACGCTCAGCTCCGAGTGCATCGCTGAGCACGTCTTTGTTCAATTGCCAACGGCGCTCATGGTCGTCCCATCCGTAGGGTTTGCCTCCAATGGATTCGGGCAGTTGGTTCCAGTCGCCATCAAGCGGTTCGCTGCTGTCACACCACCACGCGTCGAAACCATTGGAGAAAAACTCATTGTTGGCATACGACCAGTAGTGTCGGCGAGCATCGGCATTGAAAGCGTCATACACCGAGTGTTCGAGCATAAAACCACGTTCACGGAAATCTTTTTCCTCTGGACAATACTGCGGATTGGGCCAGATGCTTACCATGAGTTTGGCGTTCATGGCATGTATGGAGTCGGCAAGTGCTTTCGGGTCTGGATAGTGCTTGCGGTTCATCTTCATATATCCCCAGCCTTCCGGCCAGTAGTTCCAGTCTTGCACAATCATGTCGATGGGCACATGGCGACGACGGTATTCGCGCAAGGTGCCGATGAGGTCGTCGGACGACACATAGCGTTCCTTCGACTGTATATATCCAAAGGCATAGAGCGGCAATAGTTGCACCTTACCCGTAAGATAGCGATAGCCTTCCACAATATCCTCCATCCTGTCGCCTTTGATAAAGTAGTAGTCAATCTGCTTGGCAGCCTCCATCTGCATAGTGAAACTCTTGCCGTCAGACGAATACTTCATTGCACAACCAGCATCGAAGATCAGTCCATAGCCTTGTGGCGACAAGAGTATGGGGACTGTGGCCTTCAGGTTGTGTTGGGTGAGCCACAGGGTCTTGCCTAACAGGTTCATATAGTCCTCCATGTGGGCACCAAGACCATAAAGAGCCTTTGTGCCTTCACACGAGAAGCGTGAGATGTATCTTGTGCTCAAGCCAATGGTGTCGCGGCGCACGATATCTTTCACCGTCACCTTACCGTTGGCTGTCTCCTCCATGTGTGCCGTGGCATCGTCATATACGATGCGTTCCTGTACCACGGGTTGAGCTTCGCGGGCAATGTCCTTCAATAGGGTCTTACCCGTTTTTCGGTCGATAAAAGAGATGCATCCGCCCTCGGTTTTCACGATTATCTCCTCAGACTTCACCTGTTGTTTCTCATAAACACAGACACCGGTATCATTGCCAGGCAATGCTCCGTCAGCCGACCATTGCACCCTGACAATCTTGGGAGAGACAAATTCCACATTAACTTTAGGAGAACTAACCTGTGCGGTGGCAATGGTGGATATGACCACTGTCGCCAAGATTGAATACATTCTTTTCATATTTGCAATATCATTTCAAACATGTTTTATCTTTCATCACCTTTACACCAAATGCGGCGCACACTGCGAAGCATATCATTGGCACTACGTAGGCTATCTGATAGAATGCCTCGTTGTGGTGCATAACGTATGCCGTGAACTGTGGTACGCAGGCATTGCCCACTATCGCCATAACGAGGAACGCGGCTCCACTCTTGGTCTGGTCGCCAAGACCTTCGAGGGCGAGGGAGAACTGTGTGGGATACATTATCGACATGAAGAACGACACAGCTATCATATAGCCAATTCCAGCCTCGCCACCCATAATCGAGATAACACCACACAACACGACGTTCATTACGGCGTATGCAGTGAGTAACATGGCAGGACGCACCTTTATCATGAGCGTAGTGCCTATCCAACGTCCCAAGAGGAAGGCGAGCATGTAGATGCCAAAATATGTGGTGGCAGTGGACTCATCGATGCTGGCGTATGTGCAGCAATATACGAGGAAGAGACTGTTGATGGCAGTCTGTCCTCCGTTATAGAAGAACTGTGCCACCACGCCCCAGCGCAGTCGGCTGCTCTTTTTCAGCACCGAGAAGTCGATGAGTTTCTTTCCCACCGTTTTTTCCATCTCGTCCTCCACCTTAGGCAACTTAGACGTGATAAACACCACGGCGACACCTAATAATATAATGGCGAGGATGATGTACGGCAGTTTCATCGCGTCGGTCTCTGTCTGTATATATCCTTCCCATCCACCGGGATAGTCAAGGGGCAATGTGTCGCGCGAATAGTTGTTGCCGCTGAGCACCATCTTACTCAGAAACATTGCCGAAATAAAAGCTCCAAGACCGTTGAACGACTGTGCGAGGTTGAGTCGTCGAGTCGCCGACTGCGAGTCGCCGAGAGCTGTGACGTATGGATTGGCAGCAGTCTCAAGGAAACACATTCCAGTGGCAATGACGAAGAACACGGCAAGATACATGCCATAGCTCTTAACCATTGCAGCAGGGAAAAATAGCAGACCTCCAAAGGCGGCAAGCATCAGTCCGAACACAATACCGCTCTTATACGAATACCGTTTCAGATACATCGCGATAGGTATAGGGCACACGAAATAGGCGAGCCAGTAGGCCGACTCGGTAAACGAGGCCTCAAAGGTATTGAGTTCGCAGGTCTTCATCAGTTGCCTGATCATAGTGGGCAGCAGGTTGCTGCTTATCGCCCAAAGAAAGAACAGGCAGAAGACAAGGATTAAAGGGACTTTATTCTTCATTTTTCACTCTTCACTCTTCATTTTCACCAGCACCCTAAAGACCTTTCCCGGCTCTTCCACCCACTTCTCCATTGCCTTGGGTGCTTCCTCGGCCGAGCACTCCATACTAATGAACTCATCAACAGGGCATGTTCCGCGCTCGAGATAGTGTATGACTGCACGGAAGTCAGAAGGCATGGCATTGCGCGAACCACGGATGTCGAGTTCCTTCTGTACGAAGAACTTCGTCTGGAACGACACGTCGGTCTTGGCATAGCCGATGCAGATGACACGACCGGTGAATGCCACCTCGTCAACTGCCATCAGATAAGTTGGCGCGCTGCCCACGGCTTCTATAACCACGTCGGGACCGAAACCGCCAGTCATCTCCAACAGGCGGGCATGAACATCCTCGGTATTACTGTTTATGGTGTATGATGCACCCACACGGCGTGCCAAGGCGAGCTTCTCGTCGTCGATGTCGGCTGCCACAACTGTTGCACCACGGAGCACCGACCGCACGATGGCTCCCATGCCCACCATACCACAACCGATGACCAACACCACATCGATGTCCGTCACTTGAGCTCTCGACACGGCATGAAAACCGACGCTCATAGGCTCAACAAGAGCACATATGCGGGGAGTGAGCAGTCCTGCGGGAATGACCTTCTCCCACGGCATTACGAGATACTCACGCATGGCACCGTTGCGCTGCACGCCGAGTGTCTGGTTGTCCTTGCAGGCATTCGGTCGGCCATTACGGCACGATGCACACTTGTTACAGTTGGTATAAGGGTTGAGGGTGACAGTCATGCCAGGTTTGAGTCCTTCTGGCACTTCGCTGCCCACTTCCACTATGGTAGCGCCCACCTCATGACCAGGTATCACAGGCATCTTCACCATCGGGTTCTTTCCGAGGAATGTACTGAGGTCGGAGCCACAGAATCCCACATATTCCATTTTCAAAAGCACCTCTCCAGGCTTCAGTTCATTCACGTTGTCTATCTCCAAGAGCTCCATCTTGCGCTCTTCTGTTATCTGTATTGCTTTCATATTTTTATATAAGTTGACAAGTAAACGTGTTTACAAGTTGACGAGTTGTCAACTGTATTCACTCACTCATGTTTTTTATATATGGTAATTCCACAAGATTATTAAAACCATAGAATTTCTTTGCATTACCACCAAGGAAGGCTGCTTTGTCCTTATCACTCAGTTCGCACGACTTCAAAACGAAATCGTAGGACATACGATAGGTGATGGCGGTGATGGTGCGAGGATAGTCACTTCCCCACATCAATCTGTCCATGCCAACCCAATCGGCTGCTTGTTTTATACTGCGCACAGCAGAGGGGAATGGATAGAACTCATAGTTATACAGCCATGTTATTCCACCCGACTCAATCATAACATTCTCTCCACGTAGGGCGAGCTTGACCTGACTCTCAAATGCTGTTGTGGTGACCATGCCGAAATGACCAATCGCCACTCTCAGGGTCGGACATTCCTCGATGATCTCTCCCATCTCGGCTATCTGTCTCTCATCCTCACCCAGACACATCGACAACACCATGTCCTCGCGTTCCATATAGCGGAACATCGGTAAAAGATCGTTGAGTGGAACATTGAGACGATGACCTGGAATGGCAATGCCCTTCAGTCCGGCAGTTTTCAGTTTTATGGCCTCTTCCTCTGTAAGGCACATGCCCATACAGAAAAACCTTTCGGGCCATTTGCTCTGCACCTCAGTGAGATAGTTGTTCTGGCAACCATCTATCACTTCCTGCACCACCACAGCCGCCGACACCTGTGCATAGTCCATATTGCTCAGGAACACCTCTGCAGTGTTCCTTCCGTCTATCATAAACGGAGGCAACATCTGTCGCTCCTCACCAAAGAACATAGACCTTGAGCCGTTCATGTCCAATGTTCTTATCGCCTGACCATCGACCATCGTGTCTTGTCGCAGCCACAGATGCGAATGTGCGTCAATTATGAATTCTTCCATCTCACTCCCATTTGGTCGCCGATAATCTCCTTCACTTTCTCCACCAACTGCCAATCGATAGGGTCGTTGACATACTCGATGTTCTTCAGAACGTTCTTCGGGTTGGCACTGCTGAAGAGGGTAGTGGCAATATGGTCGTTGCACGATGTGGAATACTGTATGGCGAGTTTGTCGATAGGATAACCTTGTCCGTCGCAATAGCGGGCAGCCTTGGCACATGCCTCGCGCAGGGCGGCAGTAGCAGGATGCCAGTCGGGTGCACCACGCATAGAGAGCAATCCCATGGAGAAGGGCGAGGCGTTGATGACTCCGATGCCGCGACTCTCAAAGAAGTCGAAATATTCGGCCAACAAGTTGTCGTTCAGACAATAATGGCAGAAATTGAGTATGCTCTCCACCGTTCCATCCTCACTGTGCTCAATCACCCACTTTAGGTTTTCAGGCTGCAGGTCAGTAATACCCACATGACCAACCACGCCCTCCCTACGCAGCTCCACGAGAGCCGGCAGAGTTTCGTCCACCACCTGTTGCAGGTCTGCAAACTCCACGTCGTGAACATTGATAAGGTCGATATAATCCACATTCAACCTCTCCATGCTCTCATACACACTCTCCTTGGCGCGCTTTGCCGAGTAGTCCCAATAGTTCGCTCCGTCCTTACCGTAGCGTCCCACCTTTGTAGATAGAACATATTTACCACGTTCTATGTCTTTTAGGGCTTTCCCCAACACCGTTTCAGCCTTCAGGTGCCCATAGTACGGCGAAACATCGATAAAGTTTATACCGCCATTCACAGCCGTATATACAGCCTCAATGGCCTCAGTCTCCCTTATGCTATGGAAAACACCACCCAACGAAGATGCCCCAAAGCCAAGGTTAGAGACAGAAAGTCCCGTTCTGCCAATTTTGTTGTATTGCATTTCTCTTATTTTTAGTTCTACCGCAAAGGTAGTAAGGAAAAGTGATAATGCAGCAGTAAAAAAACGACTTTCCTTTGTAGAATATCGACTTTATCAAGAAAACACATGAAAAACATGGGGAAACACAGTAAAAAAACGATATATGGTAGTAGAATATCGATATTATTTCGTAACTTTGCACCATGAACTATCCTATCGACAAGCTCCACGTATATACTCTCAACGTGGGATATGCCGAACACAACGGCGACTGGAACTGGAAAAACGTGCGAAGTCCTTTCGCGCGTCTGTATCTCGTGGTGGAAGGCAAGGCGCAGATTGAGATACATTCTTCAACCTTCGACCTCACTCCCGGACATCTCTATCTCATTCCCGCATTCACTACCCACAGCTATATCTGCGAGTCGCATTTCACACATTATTATATACACATCTACGAGAACGGCGAGACCGAAGAGAGCATACTCGATAAATGGGACTTCCCTGTGGAGGTTGCTTCCAGCGACTACGACATAGAACTGATGAAACGTCTTACCTACATCAATCCCTTTCTCAAGCTGCCAATGTCCAATCCCGATGGCTACGACAACCACAAGACCTTGCTCAACAATATAGAGATGAACTTTCGCCGTCCGTTCTGTGACAAGGTGGAGTCGCGTGGCATAATTTTCATCCTGCTCTCCAGATTCATAAAACGCGCTATGCCAAAAGCGGAGATTTCCGATGGCCGCATAAGGTCTATCGTTAATTATATTCACAAAAACATAAACAAGCCAATAGAAATGGATAGCCTTGCCGACATGGCATGTATGTCGAAAGACCATTTCATCAGAATTTTCAAGAAAGAGATAGGTGAGACTCCCAACACTTTTATCACGAAAAAGAAGATGGAAGCCGCCGAACTCCTTCTCATCACCACCAACGAGACAATAAAAACCATTTCCGCCAGGGTCGGCTACGACGACAGTTCATATTTCAGCAAAATATTCAAGACCTTCTCGGGTGTAACACCAGCAAAATATCGCCAAAACCACAATGGCGGTAATTAATGGACGATTTTTTCATAGAAATGTATTATTTTGTCATTCCGTTTGTGGATGCAGAGAGCTACGATGGCTATCCCGGAATGCACAAGAAAGACGTGGAAGCCGCACAACGTGCCGACAAGAAAGCCCGTGTGGTTGTAGATGCCGACGAGATGGCAAAGGGAAAAACAGCATCTTTCAACCTGATAGGATTCGAAGAGAACGGATTGTCGTTCAAGGCAAACAAGCCAATAAGAATGCGTGTCAAGGATGGCAGATAGGCGATGTTCTTCAATGGATCACAGTATCTTGAGAGCAACACAAGCCTCTCGCCGGTATATCGCTACAACTCCCCATTCACCATTCCCGCATGGGTGTTGAGCACCAAGGTCGGTCCTGTCTCCACCGTAGTGTCGCTGTCGGCTTCGCAGGCAGACCTTGCCACCACGCAACTGCGGCTGGGCACCGAGCCTTCCACAGGCCTCGTCAACCACAACGGCTCATTCGAGAGTTGCGGATCACCTGAGGAGGTGAAGGCTGGAGAGGGCAAGTGGCAGATGTGGACCGTCACCTTCGACGGATGGATAGAACGTGTTTTCTGCAATGGCAAACTGGTAAGGGAGCAAAACAACTTCCTCATGATACGACCAGAAGGCAAGCTTACCATAGGTGCCGACAACAACGGGACAAACAATTTTAGAGGCTATATCAGCAGGCTCTCCATAAAGCCCTCGTCGATGACAGCCGACGAAATCCGTAAGGCATACGAGAGCACGAAGGATACCGACACACCGTCGCTTGGCGACGATTTTGAGGAAATCGACCCCGACAGCAAGTTCACCATGTCGCCCACAATTAGACCGATATACGAGCATCGCGACACCTTCACCCTTGCCGCCACCACTCCCGACTTAAACCTCAATCCGCTCGACAATGGCGGACACATATATAAAGAGGTGGAGGGCGACTTCGTGGTAATGGCAACAGTGGACGACATCGACGGACTGGCGGAACGCAAGATAAAAGGTTGGAACGACGGAGGAATTCTCGTGGCTGCCGACAGCACCTACTACCAGCTCGGAGCCTTCCCGCTCTACAACTGCGGCAACATGTTCACCATACTGAGTCCCGAAGGCCGTCCGCAATTCCCCAACTACACTGGCTACGACTTCCATCGTCATCTGCAGATAGAGCGCCGTGGAAACAAGATTTTCGCCCGCACGTCGGCGGACGGCAAGACGTGGGAAAACATGCCCAGATCGCCTGTCGAGGTCAGCCAGTCAAAGGTTGGCATAGGATCCTATCAGTCAACCTATTCGCAAAACTATTCGTGGATAAGGCTGAAAGACTTTGTTATTTACAGAGAGGTTTGAGAGGTTTGAGAGGTTTGAGAGGTTTGAAGGGTTTGAGAGGTTTGAAGGGTTTGAAAGTTTGAGAAGTTTGAGAGGTTTGAGAGGTTTGAAAGTTAGAGAGGCGGTCTTGGATTGCTATCCATGATCGCCTCTCACAATCAAATAACCAAAAACCTAAAAATAACTAACCTAAAAACAAACGTATGAAAACCTGAATACTTCTCTTTGTTACCTTGCTAACTTTTGATGATGCAAAGGTAGTGCAAAAAACGAGGGAAAACAAGATATTTATCCTAAACTGAAGGTGGGGAAATCCTATTGTTGATAGGGAAATCCCTTAGCCATTTGTTGCACACTACTGGTTGTTTGTGCAACAAATGGCAAGTTTGATGTTAACAAAGATTAATAACACAGGGAAAAGAATGGAAGTTTAGAACAATATTAGTAATTTTGCGGCGAATTTTGAATAAATTATATTAATGAAAAAGATTAAAACAAGCTGTCTCGCCATAACTTTGGCAGCAGCGCAAACGGTAATGGCTGGTGGTCTGTTGACCAACACCAATCAAAACATATCATTTCTCCGCAATCCGGCACGAGACGCTGCGATAGGCATTGATGGTGTGTATAGCAATCCCGCCGGCGTGATATTCCTTGGCGACGGATTCCATCTCTCACTGAACATTCAAAACGCACATCAGACACGAACAGTGTCGTCGTGGGCTGACCTCTACAAGCTCGGGATGAGCAACAACGGAAGCAATTTCAAGGAGTTTGAGGGCAAGGCAGACGCGCCGATTATCCCTTCCATCCAGGCAGCATACAACAAAGGCAAGTGGAGCTACCAGTTTGGCTTTGCCGTCACCGGAGGTGGAGGCAAGTGTACGTTTGACAACGGCATCCCTACCTTTGAGTCGTCGATAGCCATGATTGCCAGCCAGTTAGGTGCATTTGGAGCTACTGGCTACGACATGAGCGCGTTTATGGAGGGACGTCAGTATTACTTCGGATTCACCGCTGGAGCAGCCTATAAGCTGAACGACAACCTGTCGGTTTACGGCGGTTTGCGCCTT
>SAMEA3663038__coassemble_363_pt1 | contig 15375 bp, 13 predicted proteins | sample SAMEA3663038__metabat2_low_PE_036 | metagenome-assembled genome bin SAMEA3663038 (sample SAMEA3663038) | pig gut metagenome | biome: pig gut; feature: pig-associated habitat; material: faeces | place: France | collected 2012 | reverse complement strand
ATCGTGTGGGTTCATAACAACACCACGGTTGTGTGGACGACGGCCCAACCAGCGTGAGCGACCAGCCTTACCAGACTGCTCAAGAGCGTGGTCAGAGTTACCTACACTACCAATGGTAGCCTTGCAAGCACTCAAGATCTGACGTGTCTCTCCTGAAGGGAGCTTGATAACACAATAGCTACCCTCGCGAGAAGTCAACTGAGCGAAATTACCAGCCGAACGAACGAGCAGGGCACCCTGTCCCGGACGCAACTCAATGTTGTGAATCACGGTACCGACAGGAATGTTGGCGAGTGGGAGAGCATTTCCAATCTCTGGTACAGCATCAGCACCCGACATCAAAGTTGCACCTACCTGCAGTCCATTAGGAGCAATGATATAACGTTTCTCACCATCAGCATAGTAAAGAAGCGCAATGCGAGCCGAGCGGTTTGGATCGTACTCGATTGTCTTTACCACAGCTGGAACACCATCCTTCTCTCGCTTGAAGTCGATCAGACGATACTTCCTCTTGTGACCGCCGCCCATATAGCGGACTGTCATCTTTCCGGTGTTGTTTCGACCACCGGTAGAACGCTTACCGCGAACGAGAGATTTTTCTGGCACGGATGCAGTAATTTCCTCGAACGTGCCAATAACTTTGTGTCTTTGTCCCGGAGTAACCGGTTTAAATTTACGTACTGCCATTTCTAATTATTGTATATTGCTATAAAAATCAATAGTGTCGCCCTCCTTCAGAGTGACGATAGCCTTCTTGAACGCATTCTTCTGGCCTCTCACGAGTCCTGCCTTTGTGTAGCGTCTTGAGCGCTTGCCGGCATAGCGAAGAGTGTTAACGTCCAATACCGTAACATTGTACAGACTTTCAACTTCCTTCTTAATCTCCAACTTGTTTGCCTCAGGACGAACAATGAAACCATACTTTGGCTGGGCAGCCTTAGTTACCTGAGTTCCCTTGTTCTTACCAGTCTTAGGAGTATAAGTCTTGTCAACAGATGTCTTATCTGTCAATTTTGTCATCTTCTCAGTGACCAATGGTTTGATTATGAATGCCATATTGCTTTATCTCCTTGTTGTTTATTTGTTTAAGATGTTGTCGATAGTCTGCAGAGAACTCTCTGTTATCACGAGCACGTCGGCGTTCAAAACATTGTACGAATTGAGCTGGTTTGCCGACATGATCTTAGACCTCTGCAAGTTACGAGACGACAAATATACGTTTTTATTTGTTTCTGACAAAACGAAGAGCGACTTTTTGCCCTCAACTTTAAGATTTTTAGTAATATTTACAAAATCTTTAGTCTTTGGAGCCTCCATTGTGAAATCTTCAACCACAACGATAGCCTGCTCCTGAGCCTTGTATGAGAGGGCGCTCTTGCGTGCAAGAACTTTTACTTTTTTGTTAAGCTTGAAGCGGTAGTCGCGTGGCTTTGGACCGAACACACGTCCACCACCGACGAGCACTGGTGAGTTGATGTCACCACGGCGCGCGCCGCCGCCGCCCTTCTGGCGACCAAGCTTGCGTGTAGAACCTGCATGCTCACTTCTCTCCTTCGATTTTGCCGTACCCTGACGCTGGTTAGCGAGATACTGTTTTACGTCCAGATAAAGAACGTGGTCATTAGGCTCGATGCCGAAGACAGCGTCGTTGAGAACGACCTTGCGTCCTGTCTCCTGGCCATTGATATTTAATACGCTAATTTCCATTTTACTTCTTGATATAAACGGTTGAACCATTGCAGCCAGCTACACTACCCTTCACGAGAATGAGGTTGTGCTCTGGTATTACCTTTAACACTTTCAAGTTCTGAGTGGTTACTCTCTCGTTACCCATGTGTCCACCCATGCGCATGCCCTTGAACACCTTTGCAGGGTAAGAACAAGCACCGATAGAACCCGGCTTGCGGGCGCGGTCGTCCTGACCGTGGGTGCTCTGGCCTACACCGCCGAAGCCATGACGCTTCATTACACCCTGGAAACCCTTACCCTTTGATGTACCGACAACGTCAACAAACTCTACGTCGTTGAAGATGTCAACCGTAATCGTATCTCCGAGGTTGTGCTCCTCGTCAAACTTGAACTCGGCCAAGTGGCTCTTTGGTGTTGTACCTGCCTTCTTGAATATTCCCATCATAGGCATAGTGGTGTTCTTCTCCTTAGCCTCTCCGAAAGCCAACTGAAGGGCGTTGTAGCCGTCTGTATCAACGGTCTTTACCTGGGTGACAACACATGGACCAGCTTCGATAACAGTGCACGGTACATTCTTACCGTCGGCACTGAAAACGGATGTCATTCCGATTTTTCTTCCAATTAATCCTGGCATTTCAATTAAATACTAAAAATTAGACTATACTTTGATTTCTACCTCAACGCCGCTTGGCAACTCAAGCTTCATCAGAGCGTCAACAGTCTTTGATGTTGAGCTGTAGATGTCGATCAGACGCTTGTAGTCTGAGAGCTGGAATTGCTCGCGAGCCTTCTTGTTTACGAAGGTTGAGCGGTTTACTGTGTAGATACGCTTGTGTGTTGGCAATGGAATAGGACCGCTGATGATGGCTCCTGTTGCCTTTACTGCCTTCACAATCTTTTCTGCTGACTTGTCAACGAGAGTGTGGTCGTATGACTTCAGCTTGATTCTGATTTTCTGACTCATTGTCTTTTGTAAATATTAATTATTGTTGTCTATAGTGGAGAAGAGGTACGCTACTTAAGAGTCATTCGCTAAGCAGCGCCTCTTCCCTCATTATTCTTTTGTTCGAGTATTAAACCAAGTCGGCACGTCCCTTCACCTCCTCGAGCACTGCCTTTGCAATGGCGCTTGACAGAGGTGCGTGGTGATCGTACTCCATTGAGCTTGTAGCACGGCCTGAGGTGATGGTACGGAGAGCTGTTACATAGCCGAACATCTCTGACAGTGGAACCATTGCCTTGACAACGCGGGCACCGCTGCGGGCCTCGTCCATTCCCTCTACCTGACCACGGCGCTTGTTGAGGTCGCCGATAACGTCACCCATGTTCTCCTCTGGAGTGATGACCTCAAGCTTCATGATTGGCTCCATAAGCACTGGTCCTGCCTTTACGCAAGCGTTCTTGTAGGCGTTGAGTGCTGCGAGCTCGAATGAGAGCTGGTCGGAGTCAACTGGGTGGAATGAACCGTCGATGAGAGTAACCTTCATGCTGTCCATTGGATAGCCACCGAGTATACCGTTCTTCATAGCGTTCTCGAAGCCCTTCTGTACTGAAGGTATGAACTCCTTAGGAACGTTACCGCCCTTAACCTCGTTGACGAACTGGAGTCCGCCCTCCTTGTAGTCCTCATCAACCGGACCAACGTTAACGATGATGTCGGCGAACTTACCACGACCACCAGACTGTTTCTTATATACCTCGCGGAGGTTTACAGTCTTGGTGATGGCCTCCTTGTAGTTAACCTGTGGCTTACCCTGGTTACACTCAACCTTGAACTCACGCTTCAGACGGTCGATGATGATATCGAGGTGAAGCTCACCCATACCTGAGATGATGGTCTGACCACTCTGCTCGTCGGTACGCACGGTGAATGTTGGGTCCTCCTCGGCGAGTTTTGCAAGACCGTTGTCGAGCTTTGCGATGTCGGCCTGGCTCTTTGGCTCTACGGCGATGGAAATCACAGTGTCAGGGAATGTCATTGACTCGAGCACGATTGGGTGTGCCTCGTCGCAGAGAGTGTCACCGGTGCGGATATCCTTGAAACCTACGCCTGCGCCAATGTCGCCAGCGTCGATGGATTCCATTGGTATTTCCTTGTTTGAGTTCATCTGGAACAGGCGGCTGATGCGCTCCTTCTTGCCAGAACGAGAGTTGTAAACGTATGAACCTGCCTCAACCTTACCAGAGTAAACACGGAAGAACACCAGACGTCCCATGTATGGATCGGTAGCAATCTTGAACGCGAGCGCTGAAGTTGGTTCTGTCTCGCTTGGCTTGCGTGTCTCCTCCTCCTCAGTGTCAGGGTTGGTACCAGTCACATGCTCAATGTCCATTGGAGATGGCAGGAAGGCACACACATAGTCGAGAAGAGGCTGAACGCCCTTGTTCTTGTATGAAGAACCGCAAATCATTGGAGTGCACTCCATAGCCACGGTACCCTTACGGACAGCGGCTATGATTTCTTCCTCTGTGATGGATGCTGGATCGTCGAAATACTTCTCCATGATTGCCTCGTCGTACTCTGCAGCTGCCTCGAGCAGCTTGTTGCGCCACTCGTCGCACTCGTCCTGCAGGTCGGCAGGAATCTCCTCAACGTCATACTCGGCGCCCATGGTCTCGTCATGCCAAAGGATAGCCTTCATTTTGATGAGGTCAACGACACCCTTGAAGTTCTCCTCAGCACCGATAGGCACCTGCAGAACCACTGGGTTGGCACCCAGGATGTCCTTCATCTGCTGAACAGTCTCAAAGAAATCGGCACCCGAACGGTCCATCTTGTTGACATAACCGATACGTGGTACGTTGTATTTGTCGGCCTGACGCCAAACAGTCTCTGACTGTGGCTGTACACCGTCAGCAGCAGAATAAGTAGCTACGGCACCGTCAAGAACACGGAGGGAACGCTCTACCTCAGCGGTGAAGTCAACGTGTCCCGGAGTGTCGATCAGGTTGATCTTGTAGCTCTGGTTCTTATATGTCCAGTTACAGGTTGTGGCAGCAGATGTGATAGTGATACCACGCTCCTGCTCCTGAGCCATCCAGTCCATGGTGGCTGCACCATCGTGCACCTCACCAATCTTGTGTGTCTTACCTGTATAGAAAAGAATACGCTCTGATGTTGTTGTCTTACCGGCATCGATGTGTGCCATGATACCGATGTTACGAGTCAAATGTAAATCGCGGCTTGCCATTTTCTTTTTACCTTATTTATAATACATTAGAATCTGAAATGAGCAAACGCACGGTTAGCCTCTGCCATACGGTGCATATCCTCCTTACGCTTGAATGCGCCACCCTGATTGTTGAAAGCGTCCATAATCTCAGCTGCGAGCTTGTCGGACATCGACTTGCCGCTGCGCTTGCGGGCGAACTGGATCATGTTCTTCATTGAGATGCTCTCCTTGCGGTCTGGGCGAATCTCTGTAGGCACCTGGAAAGTGGCACCACCGATACGGCGGCTCTTAACCTCAACCTGTGGAGTGATGTTGTCGAGGGCAGTCTTCCAAATCTCGAGGGCAGACTTCTCCTCGTTGCTCATCTTGGCCTTGACAGTCTCAAGGGCATTGTAGAAAATCTCGTAAGAGATAGACTTCTTACCATCGTACATAAGATGGTTTACGAATTTCGACACTTTCTGGTCGTTGAAAACTGGATCCGGAAGGATCACACGCTTCTTTGGTTTTGCTTTTCTCATTTTGTTTTTTAATGAAAATATTCTGCTTGGGGCTGTTTTTTTCTTTGTTCTTCAACGCTCTCTCTCGGGCATTTACTCAACCGTCTTTATAACAATCTCTCCAGCAAAACTTATTAATAACTGATTGTCCCTTAGGCCTTATAACCTTCTCCGGCTATTTATTTCTTTGCCTTTGGACGCTTAGCTCCGTACTTTGAACGGCGCTGTGTGCGGTTTGCGACACCTGCGGTATCGAGTGTTCCGCGAACGATGTGATAACGTACACCTGGGAGGTCCTTAACACGACCGCCACGAACTAACACGATTGAGTGCTCCTGCAAGTTGTGTCCCTCTCCTGGGATGTAAGAGTTAACCTCTTTCTGGTTTGTCAGACGCACACGGGCAACTTTACGCATTGCCGAATTAGGCTTCTTAGGTGTTGTGGTATAGACACGAACACAAACGCCACGACGCTGAGGACATGAGTCCAGCGCTGGCGATTTGCTCTTGTCAACGAGCACCTTTCTGCCTTTTCTTACCAATTGTTGAATTGTAGGCATTGTTCTTTTGTTTTTTTGTTTATATATATTTTTGTTTATTTTCTACTTGATACACTGAGGCCTATTTAGACCTTTTGGGCTGCAAAGGTACAACAAATTACCGAAAACACCTAATAAATAGAGTGTTATTTAATTGAATGTGCCTAAAATTTATCATTTAATTGCGTTTTTTAACATTAAATTAATATTTCAACCGCTATTTCTGTATCAAAAACCACTAATTTTGCACACAAAAAACAGTGCAAAGGGAATCAAAAACCCACTTCTTTCACAGCTTGGAGAACGCTGGTAAAACCCTCTACACATTATTATATATATGTCCACTTGATGAGCTGACTTGTCTTCCTATCTACTTATCCTTAACTGCTTCACAGCACAAGCTGGCTGCTTCGCCATCGGGCAGGCAGTCGAGATGCCACACCGCAGTTTTCATCGCCAAGGCATTAAGCGTATGGTGAAGTCCGTTGGCAATTCCCTTGTCCCACACTTTCCCCGACACGCTTGACGAGAGCAAGGCATACGCCTCTATTCCGCCCATCCGCCTAATGGAGTTGCGGGGAGCTTGGGCAAGCCCCACTATGCCTCCAAGCCTGTATGCCACTCGTCTGTAGCACGGAGTCTTTCCACTCCACGGAGACCCGTAAACCACCGCCGTCCCGTCCTCGTTCACCCTCACCACAGGATTGTCGTCGTTGACGAGTTCTGCGCCTTCAATATTCTGGAGCCACAGCCGCGAATGAGTGCTCTTTCCAGTACCGCTCTTTCCAAGAAACATGTATGCCTTTCCCTCAAGGCTCACCGTAGAGGCATGAAACAGGAGTGTGGCAAGGCGGGCAGTAGCCATGGCGAAGAGCACCATCATGGCATTGTCGGTGGTTGCCTTTTTGTTGTTGTCAGCCACTGTGAGAAAAGCGTTTCCGTAATCCTCAGCGCACACTAAGTTGCCGCCCGCCACGCCTTTCCAGAGAAAGACGAAAGCAGGTTGCTTCCCTACCCTTCCGCAAACTATTGTCTGTCCTTCCTCGTCCTGCCGCCACTCTTCCTCAAGTCCTTGCAGTTCGGTGTCGCCGTCCTTCACCTCAAGCGTGAAAACGGGTTTGCCGCCTTTGTCCGAGGCGAACGGGGCATAGTTGGAAAGCATGGCAATAAGGCTCTCGTCTGCAACGAGGGCAATCGTGTGTCCGGCTATGTTATAATACTGTTTCGTCGTCATGTCTCTTTCCTCCTCCATTCTTCATAAGCCTCCCCATTGAGAAAGCGGCTGCAAAAATACACATTTTATTTCATTCCTCCAAAGAAATATCCTTTTTTTATTCTCCCCCAAAACACAATGTAAGAAAAAGTTTAAAACTCCGAGCCCTCTCAACCTTCGAGATGCCTTCGGTATGCCTTTGAGACGCCTTCGGTAAGAACACTATGACAATAAGTCAGAAAAGATTAAAAAAATTATACTTTGCTGACTTATTGTCATAGTGTAACCCTTTGGCACACAGATTGCTTGGTATATAAGTGAAAGCGGAAAGCAACAAAGAGCAAAAGAAGCTCGGAGGAAGCCAGAAGCGAAAAACATTAATATTATAACAACAATTAAAAATAGGAGGTTATTATGTTACCAGTAATGAATTCAAACAGTTGGTTCCCAACAGTGTTCGACGACTTTTTCAACAGTGATTGGATGCCAAAGATGAAGGCCACAGCGCCGGCAGTCAACGTTAAGGAAGATGCAAAGGCTTACACCATGGAAGTGGCAGTGCCTGGTATCAAGAAGGAATTCTGCAGGGTAAACATCAATGCCGACGGCAATCTCGACATTGCCATCGAGAACAAGATGGAACACAAGGAGGAGGACAAGAAGCAGCACTACCTGCGTCGCGAGTTCAGCTACTCCAACTACCAGCAGACTTATGTGTTGCCTGACGACATTGTCAAGGACAACATCGCAGCCAAGGTGGACAACGGCGTGCTGACCATCACCATGCCGAAAGTTACCAAAGACGAGGTGAAGAAAATACAACGTCAGATCGACATAGCATAACGCTATGCTAATATCACACCCGCGACAGGCGAGGATTACACCAGTTAATCCCCGCCTGTTTTTTCATTGTTTCTCAGCATCTGCACCGGTGGCAGAACAGTTTCGTTATCGTTGCCGCCAAGTTACGTTTCTGTTATGTAACGACTATGAAACGCTATAATAACAGTATCGTTTTTTGCCGAAAAGTTTTGGCGGTTTCGTGGAAAATGCTTACCTTTGTACCCGGATGATTAAACAGAACACGGATATTGTAAAGTAAATAGCTTGAGTGTCACCTGATTGGACACAAAGCTATCCCTTGGTTTTACTTCAGAGGCCAACAAGTCTTTGAGGTGTTAATCGTATGTTTAATTCTTTAGAAACTTTACAATAATGAATAACGAAAACAACAATATTTTGGTTGACGGCAACGAGTCGTCTATACATGATTTCGACTTCGCTCTCATCTGCGAGTATTTTTCAAGTGTTAAACGTCAGGGACCAGGTAGCGACGAGGCTACGATGAAGGCTATGGCAACGGTGGGCGACATGGGAGAGAACGCCGTGGTTGCCGACCTCGGATGTGGATGCGGAAGCCAGACCTTGCAGCTCGCCCTTGGCTATAAGGCAAGGATAAAGGCCTTGGACTTGTTTCCGCTCTTCATAGAGAAGACCATGGAGAAATGCCGTGAGGCTGGAGTGGCTGACAGAGTGGAAGGCATTGTTGGCGACATGAACGAGCTGCCCTTTGAGCCGGAATCTCTCGACTTGATATGGAGCGAGGGAGCCATATACAACATTGGCTTCGAGCGTGGAATGCGAGAGTGGCACAAGTGTCTTAGACATGGAGGTTGGATTGCCGTTAGCGAGGCTTCGTGGCTTAGCGACCAGCGTCCGGAGGAGATAGAGCAGTTTTGGAACGAGGCATATCCTGAGATTGACACTATATATAATAAGGTGGAACAAATGAGAAAGACAGGATATCGCGACATCAGCACGTTTGTGTTGCCCGACGACTGCTGGACAAAGAACTTCTACGAGCCACAGGTGGAGGCGCAACGGCTTTTCCTTGAGCGTCATCCCGGCAATGCCACAGCAGAAGGGCTTGTTGCCAACCAAAGACATGAGGCAGAACTCTTTAGCCGCTATCATGACTATTACGGCTATGTATTCTATATAGGACGGAAGGAATAGAGTATTTACGAGTTGACGAGTTCTTTACTTGTCAACTCGTTTTCTTATTTAATTGTCTGAATGTCCGTGGCGACATGCCGGTGTGTTTCTTGAAAAATGTGCCGAACGACGAGGGATTGGGGAAATGGAAAGAGTCGGAAATCTGCTTTATGCTCATGTCGGTGTTGTTCATGAGTAAGATGCTGCGGCGCACTATTGCCTTGAAAACATGTTGCTGCACAGTGAGACCCGATATCGACTTCACTATGGAGGAGAGATATTTCGGCGAAAGGCAGAGCTTGTCGGCATAGAAAGCCACACTGCGGTGGCGGTCGTAGTATTTTCCCACGAGTTCGATAAGCCTTATGTATATGTCAGTCTGTCGCTCGGAAATAGAATGGTTTGACCCAATCATCTTGCTAAACACCGAACATAGGCGATAGGTTAGTGAGAGCATGAGCAGCATGCGTTCCTTTTCGATGAAGACATCGTTGTCGTCGTCGGGAAGGGAGGCGAAGAGACTTATGTAGTTGCCGATGTCGGCGGTCTTGTCGTTGGTGACTATCTGGCATGAGGAAGGATTGATAACATCCCAGAATTTCATTCCCATCACGGTGTTGCCAAGAATGTCGCGAATGGTGTCAATACGATAGAACAAAAGCGAGTAGAGGCAGTCGGCAGAGCTATCCACAACATGGAAATACTCTCCACGGTTGAGGAAGATGGTCCTTCCGTGCTCCACCTTGAAAGTATCGCCGCCTGCCACAATCGTGAAGTTCCCTCGATGGCATACAATAATTCCTACATGCTCGACAAGAAAGCTGACGCGGAGAGCGTTGGGGAACTTGTCGAGCATGCCGTGAGAACAGCACACCTCGCAGTCGGTGGTGAGCTGTTGTTGCAGTTTCTCAATGTTGTCTGCCATCAGGCTCATGGCAGTCAACAACCTTTGCCGTCGATACTGCACGATGCGCCCTCAGTAGGCTGCGCACCTATTCCAGCCTCCAACGACGACAACGTCACGGTGCCATCTTCGAGCACGAAGCAAGGTATTCCCACAAAGCCCATTTGTCTTGCTGCGGCAAAAGTGGGATTGGTGTCGCGAAGCTGTAGGAAAGCCTTGAGGTTCCTCACATGTGCGCCAATGTCTATCACGTGGTAGTTAGGGTTGTCCTTTATCTGCGACTCTATGCGAGTGCAGTCAGGACATGTGTGCATTACAAAAACTGTTACCATAGAGTATTGATGTTTAATAATGATTGTGCAAAAGTAACCAATATATTTTAAAACGTCAATAGAATGAAGGTTAATTAATCACAAAAAGGAAGGTCAGCTACGGAACACTTTCCGTCAGCTGACCTTCACGGAGGTTTATTCAAACTAACGACTCTTCCACAAATTACCGAATAAAAGTACCTCAAGTCGCACTGTGGGGTAAGGGGGATCTACTTCGGACGGCAAAAATTCAACATGAAGGCATAGTGGTAGGGGCGGTTGCCATCGATGGTGTATTGGGGTAAGGTTCGCTGACCCCACGTATCGATACCACCTACGCCGTGGATGTTTAAGTCAATATTAAGATTGACAAAACGGCCTCGCGGGATGTCTTGGGGGTGACGGGGTGCGGCATCAAGATCCATCTCACCATAGTCCCAAGCACGAATGCAGAGGGGTTGGAAACCTTCGATACGCAAGCGGGGACTGAGAGTAGAAGACTGAGGACCGATTTCGAACCAGCGGACGTCGCAACGATTACTGTTATCCTGCGGACGGATGTATTCTGTTTCGTATTCGCTGAGCGGCATATCGTAGATGCCAAGGAAGGCACTGCGCTTGCGGTCTGGGTAGTTCTCCCATGGGCCGCGACCGTAGTAACTAATCTGCGTATAGCTGGCAGGCAAACGCATTCGCATGCCGACTTTCGGGATGATGGGGCGATCAGCGGTTGAAGGAAGGTAGTCCATCTCGACGAGGATAGTGTGGTCGTCTATAATGGTATAATTGACAGTGACGTCCTTCACCTCTTTCCATTCAGCGGTGCGCTCTGCAAAGTGGGCAGCGCGCTGGTTGTCATTCTCTGGCTTCCAAAAATATGGCTCCAAAGGTCCTTGCAGCACTTCGTGTCCATCGACAATCCATGAGGTTAACGAATTACCATCGATGGAGACCTGTGCCTTGCCGTCAGTTTTTTTTGCAGGCAAGGAAGGAAATTCGTAAGGGTTCAGCACAAACTGCTCACGAGCCACTATGAAGCCTTTTCCTGCCCAAGGTTTATCAGTCTTGAGGCGAGCATAGACATTGAGTACGCGCTCTGAGCCGAAAGTTACGGTATCACATGTGATGTCATACTCGCTTGGGTCGGTAAAGCTGTCGCGATTGATGATGTGGATTTTTCCGTACGTATCGCGTTTGAAGGTAAGCGGCTGATAGACATATTGCACCTCGTAGTAGTGCGGATGGGGCTTGCGGGCAGGGTCCACCAGACCATTTATATTAAAATTCTCGTCGTTGGGTTGGTCTCCAAAGTCACCGCCATACGCCCAATACTCCACGCCATTTTCTTTCTTGGCAATGCCCTGGTCCACCCAGTCCCAGATAGCTGCACCAGCAATGCTGGAATCAGCGTAGATGACATCCCAGTATTCCTGGAAGTTGCCCAACGAATTGCCCATGGCATGGGCATATTCGCGGGCAATGAGTGGCTTTTCCGTTTCTTTTTCTGCCTCTGCCTTCAGCACGTCGGGCGAAGGATAGCCAATGTCATGAAGGGCAGAATAGCGAGGATGGCAATCATAGAAGGGCAGTCGTGTTGAGTCGAGCGCCACCACCTCATCGTACATGGCCTGGATATTCGGACCTACCGCGCCCTCGTTGCCGAGGCTCCAGAGAATGACGCATGGATGGTTGTAGTCGCGCTTCACCAGCGACTCGGCACGATCCATGTGGGCCTCCTTCCAAGCCGCATCCTCGCCCATCTCATTATTGGCGTAGCCATAGCCGTGCGATTCATGATTAGCCTCATCCATGACGTAAATACCCCAGCGGTCGCAGAGCTCGTAGAGGTATTCGCGGTCGGGATAGTGGCTGGGGCGCAGGAAATTGATGTTGGCCTGTTTCATCAGTCGGACGTCTTGCTCATAGGTGGCATCATCGACATATCGCCCTGTCTTTGGGTGGTGGTCATGGCGATTCACACCACGCAGTTTCACGTTCTTGCCGTTAATCTTGAATACCTCACCCACACACTCAACGCGCTTCACGCCGAAGTGGTAGTCGAAATGTTCGATGGTGTTGTCCTTGTTGTCCTTTAATTCTATGCTGAAGTTATAGAGGTTCGGCTTTTCTGCCGACCAGAGGCGCGGATTTTCAATAGTATGATGGAATATATGTTTGGTGGTGTCGCCTGCGTTGATTTGTAGTTTTGCCATATCAGCGGATAGTTCGTTGATAATCATTACAGGACAAACTGTAGCCTTCTTCTTGCCCGTATTGCATATCGACACCTCTAATGTAACTTCTGCTTGCGAGTAGTCGGCATTAGGAATAGCCTTCACGCGATAATCGGCTATATGTACCAGCGGGCGAACCCACAGCTGTACCTCGCGGAAGATGCCCGAAAGGCGCCACATATCCTGATCTTCGAGGTAGCTTCCGTCAGACCAACGATAGACCTCGACGGCTATTTTGTTTCGGCCAGCCCGCATGTATTTTGTTACGTCGAACTCTGCTGGCGACATGGAGTTCTGGCTATAGCCAACCCGCTGCCCATTCACCCATACATAGAATGCCGAATGCACACCACCGAAATGCAGAATCAAGTTTTGCTTGAGCATCTCCTTGGTTACATCGAGAAATGTTACATACGAGCCTACCGGGTTGCGATTCCCGTAGGCCGTCCAGTGCTTTGGTGGCTCGGTAGTCACGCTGGGACGGTTGCGCACAAACGGATAGTTGATGTTTATATATATAGGTGTGCCGTAGCCTTGCAGTTGCCAGTTGCCCGGCACAGCAATCTTATCCCAGTTGCTCAAGTCGTAGTCTTCTCGATAGAAGTCTGTTGGACGCTCCTCAGGATTACGACTCCAGTGGAACAGCCATTGTCCGTCAAGGCTCACTATTTCCTTACACTCTTTCCATTTAGACGGCAACTGCAGCGTGGCGTGATATGGAAGTTTGTTTATACTCAGTACAGAGGGATTTTCCCAGTCGTGGGTTGTCTGTGCCTGCGTCTGTAAGGCCAGCAACGATATCAGTATGATGAGAATTCTTTTCATTATTTCCTCGTTTGGATGTTAAGTATAGCGGTAGGCAGACTGCTTTTGACACTTACAGTTGTCTTTCCATTGTTCATGCTGCTGCGGACAACCAGCAGGGCACGGCCTTTCCATGTAGTTACGCAGGAGGAGGTCTTAGGTTCGCGGTCTTGGAGGTCGGCTGAAGCAAAGGCCATCAGTCGGGCTTGTCCCTTAACGACTGCCTCACAGGGGACAGCTGCATCAGGACATACACGCCCCTGGGCATCAACCACCTCGACAGTGATGTAAACAAGGTCCTGGCCATCTGCCTTGAAAGTTGGTTTGTCCGCAGTAAGGCGCAGACGCGCAGGCTCTCCGGAAGTAGCCAGCGTCACGCTCTTGCCTCCTGCCTCGGCACGCAGTGTTCCTGCCTCATAGGGCACATTGAACACAGCCTTGTATTCTGTGCTGAGACCAACATTCTTTTTCCCTATTTGTTTATCGTTCAAATATAGTGTCACCTCTGGATCCTTGGTGTAAACCTCTACCTCGATGGGGTTGCCTTCCCATCCTTGCCAGTTCCAACTCTCCCAAGTGGGCCATACACTCCAGGCTGTCATGTTTATCTTGCCGCGATAGCCATCGGGCTCTTTTACTGCCATGTACAGATTCTTTGAATCATTCCACAGCAAATCGCGATAATGGCTGATGGGTTTGCGCCAGCCTGTGACATCCACATCGCCGCAATAGGCACCATGCCACTCTGGCACACCGCCTTCGCGCCAGTGTTCGCCTGGCGTCTCGCCATCGTAGTAGTTGCGTCCGATACCGGATTCGCCAAGGTAGTCAAGACCTGTCCACACGATATCGCCGATGACGTATGGATAGTCGCGAACAAGTTTCCAGTTGCTGAACGCATCACGCGGATAGCTCTCGGTCTGCCACATCACACGTTTGGGATTTCGCTGATGATCGCTTGCGTGCTTGAATATCATGTAATTATAACCACCGATATCGAGTACATCAAAGTGCGGATCGAAGATTTCCCAATCGCTGTCCCAAGCACAAAGAGCCTCAGTTACGGGGCGAGTCTTGTCGTAATCCAGAACAGCCTGCTTCAACATCTTCGCAGTGTGTATCACGCGGATGTCCTTGCGTTCTATCACCTCGTTGCCTATGCTCCAGCAGATGATGCTGGGATGGTTGCGGTCGCGCTCAACCATGGCACGGATATCCTCCTGATAACATGAGTCGATGAGTGTTGAGTAGTCGTATGGTTTCTTGGCTGTGCGCCATCCGTCGAAAGCTTCGCCTATGACCAGCATACCTATCGAGTCGCAGGCATCGAGGAAGGCGCGTGTGGTGGGATTGTGCGAGGTACGGATGAGATTGAAACCGGCATCCTTCATCTGGCGCACCTTTCGTATCTCGGCAGCGTCGAATGCCATTGCTCCCAACACACCATCGTCGTGATGTACGCAGGCGCCATTGATGAGCAGAGGCTTACCGTTGAGCACAAAGCCTTTTTCGGCATCACAGGTAAACGTACGAATGCCATAGTTAACTGATTGCTGGTGGATGACGTTTCCATTTTCTTTCAGTTCCGCTTTCACTTCATAGCGGAAAGGATTATCAGGCGACCACAGTTTCGGGTTCATGACTGTGAAGGAAGTGGAAACCGTCTTCTGCTGACGTGCAGGTACACTCACCGTCATCTGACTTTCTCCTATGACTACCATTGCATTTCTATCGCGTTCAGACTCGTTATCAATGGTAGTTTCAACCTTTACCACTGCCTTGTCGGAGGAAACCTCAGGGGTTGTCACGACCACACCATTCTCAGCTATATGCAGGGCAGGCATCGTCTCCAGCCAAACATGGCGATAGATGCCAGATCCGGTGTACCATCTGCAGTTGGGCTGCTCTGAATTGTCAACCTTTACCACTACCTCATTCAGTCGCTTGTCTCTATATAAGAAAGGTGTAATGTCCACTGTGAACGGTGTGTAGCCATAAGCATGCTGACCGGCT
>SAMEA3663038__coassemble_362_pt1 | contig 15413 bp, 11 predicted proteins | sample SAMEA3663038__metabat2_low_PE_036 | metagenome-assembled genome bin SAMEA3663038 (sample SAMEA3663038) | pig gut metagenome | biome: pig gut; feature: pig-associated habitat; material: faeces | place: France | collected 2012 | reverse complement strand
TAAGTCGTTTGTGATGGCCGACATTCCTGGCATCATTGAGGGCGCGAGCGAGGGCAAAGGCTTGGGACTTAGGTTCTTGCGTCATATAGAGCGAAACTCGCTGCTGCTCTTCATGGTGCCTGGCGACACCGACGACATAAAGAAGGAATACGAGATACTGCTGAACGAGTTGCGCAACTTCAATCCCGACATGCTCGACAAGCACCGGGTGCTGGCAGTGACGAAGTGCGACCTGCTGGACGAGGAACTCATAGAGATGCTCAAGGAGACGCTGCCTGACGACCTGCCTGTGGTGTTCATCTCGTCGGTTGCCAACATGGGACTTACAGAGCTGAAGGACTTGCTGTGGAAGGAACTGAACAGCGAGAGCAACAAGCTGCAGGCCATTACGCAGGAGGACGTGATAGTGCATCGCGACAAGGACATGACCCGCTTTGCCGCTGAAATGGAGGCTGAAGGCGAGGACGAGGACATCGAATATGTTGATGTTGAGGATATTGACGAACTCGACGACTTTGAGTACGAAGAAGAAGAAAATGAAGAATGAAGAATGAAGAATCGCTGCGCGAACTGAGCGTACCACGGTTACATTATTATAATAAGGGCGAGGTGGTGATGTTTTCCACTACGCGCCATGGCGGCGTGAGCAGTGGGGAATATGCGTCGTTCAACATCAACGAGTATTGTGGCGACACGGCGGAGAATATTGCAGCCAACCGAAAGGCACTATGCGACGAACTTGGAATAGACGAGGCGCATCTCGTAATGCCACACCAGACCCACGGAGTGGAAGTGAGGCAGATTGCCGCCGATTTCATTGCCCTGCCTGAGAACATCAGAAAGATGATTCTTGAGGGTGTGGATGCCGTGATGACCAACGAAAGCGGCATCTGCATTGGAGTTTCAACAGCCGACTGCATTCCTGTCTTGATATACGACAAGGCGCACCATGCCGTATGTGCTGTTCATGCAGGATGGCGCGGCACGGTGGCACGAATAGTGGAAAAGGCGGTGAAGGCGATGGCGCTTGCCTATGGGACTGAACCGCAGGACTTGCAGTGCGCGATAGGTCCGGGTATCTCGTTAGACGCTTTTGAAGTGGGCATGGAAGTGTACGACCAGTTCCGACAGGCAGGCTTCGAGACGGTTTCGAGATTCGTTCGGGGCAAGTGGCACATCGACCTAAAGGAATGTAACCGCAAACAGCTCGTTGCGCTTGGCGTGAGACCGGAGGCAATAACCGTAAGCCCGATATGCACCTACACCGACAACCACGATTTCTTCTCCGCCCGAAAGCAGGGAATCGGAAGCGGCAGAATATTTACAGGAGCAATGTTATGAAAATTAGACACCTATTATACATACTTATAGCACTTACGTTGCTTACCTCGGCTGTGAAAGACGAGTTCACGCCAGCTGAGCGACAGCAAATAAGCATTGAGACTCCGGGACTGTTTGAGCAGTCGGAGGCTTTCACCATCGACTTCGGCGGCTATCGCGCCACTGAATATTCCTTCCCGCTACCTGTGGGAAAGGCCACGGTGAAGGATAGTGAGCTGGAGATAACGACAAACAAGGGCGACGCAGTGAAGGCGATGTTCGACGGAACGGTGCGCCTGTCGCGCCACATCTCAGGGCACGGCAACGCCATAGTGGTGCGCCACTCCAACGGCTTGGAAACCGTCTATGCACGCAATGCCGAAAACCTCGTGAAGGTGGGCGACCGTGTGAAGGCAGGACAGACGATAGCCATAGTGGGAGGCGAGAACGGCAAGACGTTCCTCACCTTTTACATAATGGTGAACGGAGGAAAGGTGAACCCTGAGATTGTTGTCCAGCCTAAGAGCCATAAGCTGACACGTCGCACACTGCTTTTCCACAAGAAGGGCAACCACGTGGAAATGAGCGTGGTGGGAGGCGAACAGAAGGAAAGCAAACGGAAATTGGAGGCTTGCTACCCTCTGCCGGGGGCAAAGGTGATAAGCCCATACGGAAGGCGTGGCGGAAGGGCGCACTCCGGAGTTGACATAAAGACAAAGGCTAACGACGACATTCTTGCCGCCTTCGACGGCGAAGTGGTGATGTCGCAACGCTATGCGGCATACGGCAACCTGATAAAGATTCGCCATCAGAAGGGACTGGAGACGTGGTATAGCCACAACTCCAAGAACCTCGTCAGCGTGGGCGACCCTGTAAAGGCAGGGCAAGTGATAGCCCTTACTGGACAGACAGGCCGCGCCACCACAGCCCATCTTCATTTAGAGCTGCGCATTAACGGAAGGGCAGTGAACCCCAACTTGCTGTTCGACCATAAAACTCACACGGTGAAGATGGAAGCGTATAAAACGTTTCTCAAGACAGGAAAACTGAGTAAGAAATAGACAAATCTCATAAAAATACATCTCTTGTGTAACTTTTAACACTTTTGTAACACATATATCAGAAATTTTAGTTAAATTTGCAGCCGTAATATTTTTAGGGGCATCAAATGTCCTTAATTAAAATGGTATTAGGTATTAATTATTTTAACATTAAATTTCTTATGCAAAAGAGATTGTATTTCCTAATCGCCACACTTATGCTGATGGTATCGTCGGTGGTGGCACAGGTTACTACATCTGGATTGTCTGGTAGGGTTTCTGCCGATGGCGAGGATGTCATCGGAGCTACGGTCGAGGCCGTACACACACCTTCAGGCACCAAGTATGTGGCAGTAACTAACACAAAAGGTCAGTTCAACATCAACGGTATGCGCTCCGGTGGACCTTACGAGGTGACCATCAGCTACATCGGTTTTGAGACCAAGAAAGTGCAGGGCGTCGTACTGCAGCTCGGTGAGACCTACAACCTCAACACTACAATGAATGAGGACTCACAGGTGCTCGGCGAAGTGGTGGTTCAAGGAAAGGCAACAAAGCTCAACATCGAGAAGATGGGTGCATCGACTAACGTCACCAGTGCACAGATCACAGCTCTGCCAACCGTAAGCCGCTCAATCACTGACGTGACCCGTCTCTCTCCTTATGGAGGTAACGGAATGACATTCCAGGGTTCTGACGGACGTACGGCAAACTTCACCGTTGATGGTGCCGACTTCAATAACAACTTCGGTCTTTCATCGGCACTCCCAGGTGGCGGCAATCCTATCTCACTTGATGCCATTGAGGAACTCCAGGTTGTAATATCTCCATTCGACGTGCGTCAGACAAACTTCATCGGTGGCGGTGTGAACGCCGTGACCAAGTCGGGTACAAACACCTTCAAGGGCACTGCCTATGTATATCACCGCAACGAGAACATGCGTGGCGACGCCGTTGACCGTGAGCAGATTCAGGGCGCACGCGAGAAAGACGAGCAGACTACATACGGCTTCACCCTCGGTGGACCGATTATCAAGGACAAACTCTTCTTCTTTGCTAACGGAGAATACATTAAGACTCCAACAATCGCAAACCGCTGGAGGGCATCAACCGATGGCGTGGCAGACGCTGACAACTATATCTCAAAATGTACGGAATATGACCTGCAGCGCGTAAGCGACCATGTGAAGCAGAAATATGGCTACGACACCGGCTCATACACCAATTTCCCAGCCGACGAGAAGAACTACAAGATTCTTGCCCGCATTGACTGGAACATCAACGACAACCATCACCTCGCGCTGCGTTACAACCATACCAACAACACCAACTGGAGTGCGCCAAACGCTTCGTCGATGGATGGTGGCTCGCGTTCGGCTTATGCACGAACATCGCAGTATGCAATGTCTTATGCCAACTCAATGTACTCGATAAAGAATCTCGTACACTCTTTGTCATTCGACTTGAACAGCCGCTTTGGCGACAATATTTCAAACCAGTTCCTCGCCACTTACTCAAAACTTGACGACGTGCGTGGAACAAACTCTTCTGAATTCCCGTTCATCGACATTCTCGATGGTTCAGGCGACACTAACAACTATATAGCACTTGGCTATGAGCTCTTCACTTATAACAACGCCGTACACAACACTGTATGGAACGTGAAGGACGACGTGACATTCTATCTCGGCAAGCACAAACTCATGGGAGGCTTGAGCTATGAGCACCAAATGGCAGACAACCAGTATATGCGTAACGGTACAGGTTACTACCGCTACAACAGTGTTGACGACTTCATCAATGGTGCCGCACCTGAGGTAGTTTGTCTTACCTATGGCTACAATGGCGAGACGAGCCCGGCTGCCCGCGTGACCTTCAACAAATTGGGCATTTACGTGCAGGACGAGTGGAACGCTACCGAAAAGTTCAAACTCACTGCCGGTATCCGATTCGACGGATTGTTCTTCGACAATGGCGACCTTATGACAAACAATGCAGTGCTCGACATTGACTACTATGGTCGTCGCGTCGATACAGGCAAATGGCCAGACTCTCGTTTCACTGTTTCGCCACGAGTAGGTTTCAACTGGGACATCCTTGGCGACAAGAGCCTCAAACTGCGTGGAGGTACGGGACTTTTCCAAGGCCGTCTGCCTCTAGTGTTCTTCACCAATATGCCTACCAATGGTGGTATGGTGCAGTATCAGGCACAGCTCAATGGAACAGGAGTAAAGGGGTCGAAGGTTGACATGAGCCAGTTTGCAGGTGGCCTTGTTACCGATGCCAACGGTAACGCATCCATAGCTGCATTGCGCGACAAAATAATTTCTATGGGATTCCCAACCACAATCACTCCTGAAGAAGGTGCGATACCTTCAACCATTTGCGGAGTTGACCCAGATTTCAAGATGCCACAGGTATGGAAGTCTTCAATAGCTCTCGACTACCAGCTGCCGGTGTCGTTCCCGTTCACCGTCACAGGAGAGTATATCTACAACAAGACTCTCAATGCTGCCATGATCAAAGACTGGGCAGTGCCCGACGTGACCAACTTCCCACGACTGAACGGAGCCGACAACCGCGCCATATTCCCTAAGGGATTCCAGACACTGCAGAGCGCATACGTGCTTGAGAACACAAGCCGCGGCTACGGATGGTCGGCAAGCTTGCAGTTGAACGCACGTCCATTCGAATGGCTGAGCCTCATGGCTGCATATACACACAGCGTAAGCAAGGAGGTGACTTCACTGCCCGGTTCTAATGCCGCTTCAGTGCTCAACTACGTGTCAACAGTGGAAGGTCCTAACAACATGCACCTGCACAACTCACAGAACGTTACACCAGACCGTTTCGTATTCTCCATCACCAACAACGACAGCCATGGCAACCATCTGAGCCTTATCTATGAGACATGGCGCGGAGGATACAACTACTCGTACATGATGATGAACGACATCAACGGCGACGGCTATAACTACGATGCCCTCTATATCCCGACAGACCGGCAGGTGGCAAACGGCGAGTTCCGCTTCGTTTCGGAAGATGACAAGACTCGTTTCATGGACTTCGTCCACAACGACAGCTATCTGAGCAAGCACCAGGGCGAATATGCAGAGCCTTATAGCCTCTACAACCCATGGGTTCATCGTATCGATGTGAGCTACAAGCACGACTTCACCCTTAACGTTGGTAAGACAAAGCATACTCTTCAGCTCAGCTGCGACGTGAAGAATGTACTCAACCTCTTCAACTCTAAGTGGGGTGTGAGCAAGTATCTCAACCCAGAGATTGGTTCCGACCCACGAATCCTTAAGTATGAGGGCGTTGACAAGCAAGGATATGCAACATTCTCTACACCGGAAGCCATCAATGGCAATACCCAGACATGGACTCTCAACCATGGCATCGGTCAGTGCTGGTATGCTTCTATCGGTATTAAGTACATTTTCAACTAATAAGAGAACAAAAAATATGAAACTGAAATATTTCTTCCCGATGGTCATCGCGGCTCTTGCAACATTTGTAACGAGCTGCTCTGATGAAGATGTCGTGAGCTATCTCGACAACGTCCGTGTCACATCTTCATACATAGCACTGCCTGCTGAAGGAGGTTCGACAAGCATCGATGTCAATGCCTCTGGCGATTGGACTATATCTGACATACCAGAATGGGTGACAGTGTCGCCAACGTCGGGCACAGGCAATACTACCGTAACTTTCACTGCACCAGCAACTTCAAAGTCGAATGAGGCGTATGTCACTATCGAGTGCAACGGCGACAAACAGCAACTTAAGGTAATGCAGATTGCCGAGAAGGTGGAACTGGCTGTTTCTACTTGTGCTGAAGTGCTCAAGGGTTCTGACAACGTAAACTACCGAATTAAGGGTACTGTGACAAAGATTGAGAACACTACATACGGAAATATGTACATCAACGACGGTACTGGCGATGTGTATATCTATGGTACTCTTGACGCAAAGGGTGCTGAAAAGAATTTCTCGTCTCTTGGTATTGAGGTTGGTGATGTCGTTGACTGTGAGGGTCCAAAAGTTACTTACAATGGTACCATAGAACTAAAGAATGTCACTGTGAACAGCATCACAAAGTCGCTCATCAAGGTTGACTCTACCTATGTGGCTGGCGAGAAGGGCAACACTCTGCCTCTCGAAGGCGGTGAACTCACTGCCTATGTGTCCTGCAAGGGTAAGGGCGTGTCGGTTGACATTCCTGAGGATGCCAAGGAGTGGCTCTCTATTGCAGCTATCAGAAACGGCGGTATGGAGGTTGTCTTCAAGGCTGCTCCTAACGCAGGCGGCGACCGCAGCACAACAATCACATTCACCACTACCGACGGAAAGAAGGAATACTCTTCTAAGGTTGACATCGCCCAGAAGGGTGCCATCGTGCCAGTTTCCGTGGCTGAATTTATTGCCACCGAGGTAGGTAATGCACAGTATCGTCTCACTGGTCTTGTAACCAAGGTGGATGATGCTGCTACTGGCAAGTACTACATCAGCGACTACACTGGTCAGCTCTACGTTTACAAGGCATCGGGCACTGTCGCCCTCAACGATGTGGTTACTATCGTGGGCAAGCATGCCGAATATAAGGGTACTGCTCAGGTGGGTAGTGGTAAGCTTGAGGAAATATGTGCCTCAGCAGAGCCTATCTCGCTTGCCGACTTCAATGCTGCTGAGGACAGCAACGACAAGTTCTATGTCCTCACCGGTAAGATAACGGAGATAGCCAACGACAAGTACGGCAACCTCTATATCGAGGACGAGGCTGGCACAAAGGTTTATCTTTATGGAGTATATGGCGACTGGACTGGCCAGAACAAGCAGTACTTCATCAAGGACAATGGCATTGCAGTTGGCGACACCATCACTGTTGTTACAATAAAGACATCACATAATGATGCTCCTCAAGGAAAGAATGCCGTTTGCTTCGGTGTAAAGAAGGCAAACTAAACAGGTTAAAGATAAAATGTTCGGCGGTGTCCCGAAATGGGATGCCGCCGTTTTTTTACTAAATAGTAATATCATTCTATGAAAAAATATTGTTATTCGCTTCTTGGACTGCTTGTTGTGATTGCAATGGCAAGTTGTAGTAGTTCGAATAATGAAGAGGACATTCCGCAACCTGGTGGAGAAACAGACACGCCAGGTGGCGAAAACGGGGAATACATCAACGAGACCTTTGTGGCAACGTTTGGCTCTTTCTCCGTAGAGAAGGTGAAGGGAACTCCGTGGGTGATAGAATACAGCTCGGCAAAGGCAACGGGATACGACAGCGACACCAAGGTGACGACAGCTTCCGACTGCTATCTCGTGTCGAAAGCAATAAACCTTTCGAAGTCCAGTGGTGCTTACCTGCAGTTCCAGTATATCCTACGTTATTATACTTCCTCCGGCTCTCCCTACGCAGACCTTGCCAATAGGGTGCTCGTCACCGACAACTATTCGGGAAATCCTTCAACAACCAAGTGGACTGACATCAGCGGCACACTGGAAGAAGGCAGCAACTGGGACACATGGTACGACTACGGCGTGAACATTCCAAAGGAATTTATAGGCAAGAACAAGGTCGTGGTGGCTCTTCACTACCAGTGTGGGGAGAAATCCGCTACATGGGAAGTGCGACATCTGTTGCTGAAGGAGGGAAACCTCACCAAGGTTGACAATGGTCTGGTTCAAGGTGCTGGAACTGCCAATGCCAACAAGAACACCTCTGACGTAAAGGAAGCGTCGCGTTTGGAGTTCCCACGGCTTAAGGAAGGCAACAACAAACTCATTGTACACAAGACTTCCGACTCCTACGGCGTCAACTACTCGGTGGAGTGGGACAAGGACAAGATGTCGCAGCGATGGTCGTGCTATCAGCTCTATCGTGGATTCGGAGGAAACATAAGCCGTTACGATGGCGGCTATCCCTTTGACCCGGAGCTCGCTGCCGACGAGTATCTTGACCGCGACTACTTTAAGGGTTCGGGTTTCGGCCATGGACACATCTGCCCGTCTGCCGACCGCCTCTATTCCAAGGAAGCCAACAAGCAGACGTTCTATCTCGCCAACATGCAGCCGCAGTACAACAAGTTTAATGCTGGCTTATGGAATAAGATGGAGGAGAGAGTGCGCCGTTGGATTGCCTTGTCGCCTGTCACCGACACGCTTTTCGTGTGCAAGGGCGGAACAATAGACAGTGAGGACAACATACTGACACGCATAAGCAACACGCTCATTGTACCGAAATATTTCTATATGGCAATGCTCTACAAGACCACAGAGGGTTACAAGGCAATAGCATTCTGGGCTGAGAACTTAAACGCGGACAACAGCAACGACAACCTTCGTGACTATGCCATCACGATAGACGATCTTGAAAAGCGGACTGGCATTGACTTCTTCTGCAACTTGCCCGACGAAGTGGAGGAAAAAGTTGAGTCGCAAGCCAGTGCAGGCTACTGGACCTGGTAGTTAATAGTTTACAAGAAAACTCGTCAACTATTAACTATTTCCCACGAGTGTCGGCACCCCACATCAGTTTCTCACGCAAGGTGGAGAAATAGGTGGAGTGCTGGCGCTTTACTATTTTTATGCGGTATGGCGCTTTCCTAAGTGTGAGCGTGGTGCCCTCGTTGCATTTCCCGCTCCTGCCGTCCAAGGCAATGAGGAACGTGTGGCTGCGACACTCCACACGGAGAGTAATCACCGACTCGTCGGAGATGACTATCGGCCGCATGCTCAAACTGTGGGGCGCTACTGCAGTGAGGGAAAAGATGTGTGTGCCTGGGACAATGATAGGCCCGCCTACCGAAAGGGAGTAGGCTGTGGAACCTGTTGGCGTGCTCACCACAAGACCGTCGGCCTGGTAGGTCGTCAGGTGTTCGCCGTTGATGCTGGCATGAATGGTAATCATCGAGGCGTTGTCGCGCTTGAGTATTGCCACGTCGTTTAGGGCGCAGTCGCTGCCGGAAAAGTCGTATCCGTCGGCGCTGACCTGGATTACCGTCCTGTCCTCAATGGTGAAACTACCTTTGTGAAGAGCCGACACGCAACTGTGAAACTCTTCGGGATGCACATCTGCAAGATAACCTAAACGTCCCATGTTGACTCCAATGATGGGTATCTCCTTGCTGCCTACGCGGCTTGCTGCCTTGAGGAATGTACCGTCGCCTCCCATGGAGACCACGAAGTCTGCCTCGAAGTCGTTGCCGTTGAAAACCCTATCGACGGGAAGTCCCGCACGTCCTGTCTCTGCAAGGAAATGGTAGAACTCGCTGTCGATGCTAACCTCGGCACCGCTTTCCTTCAGCGAGCCGATGATGTCGTTGATGAATGCCGACTTTTTGGCTTGGTATGTGTTGCCGAAAAGGGCGAATCTGAGTGTACGTGATGCCATAAGTTTATTGATATTGGCAATTCTTTAGAAAAAAATCCCGAAATACTTTGTCATTTGCTCGGTTTTCACTATCTTTGCCGCATATTTCGGTGGCAAAGATAATGGAATTTGGCAAAACTGCAAAATTATTGCTCGCTTTTTTTGATTGTCACGGCCACTTTTGTTATTATAGAACAATTTTAACGAACAACAAAGATGACAAAACTGAGCGTAAACATCAACAAGGTGGCTACCATAAGGAATGCACGTGGAGGAAACAACCCCGACGTGCTGCAGGTGGCTTTGGACTGTGAGGCGTTTGGGGCACAGGGAATAACGGTGCACCCGCGTCCGGATGAAAGACACATCAGGTATCAGGATGTGCGCGACATTAAACCAAGGATAACAACGGAACTGAACATTGAGGGAAATCCCATCGAAAGATATATTGAACTGGTGCTTGAGGTAAGGCCGACACAGGTGACGCTCGTGCCCGACGCCGAGAACCAGATAACATCCAATCACGGTTACGACACTGTGGAGTGCAAGGCATTCCTGACAGATGTGGTGGGAAGATTCAAGGAGGCAGGTATCAGGACTTCCATCTTTGTTGACCCCGACGAGGAGATGGTGGCTGCGGCAAAGGAGTGCGGCACCGACCGCGTGGAACTCTATACCGAACCCTACGCATCGGGCTATCCTGCCGACCGAGAGGAGGCAATAAAGCCTTTCGTCTATGCGGCTGAGGCTGCCCGTGAGCTGGGACTTGGTCTTAATGCAGGTCACGACCTTAGCCTTGTCAATCTCCACTATTTCCATCAGCAGATACCTTGGGTGGATGAGGTGAGCATAGGTCATGCGCTGATTTGCGATGCCCTTTACATGGGACTTCATGAGACAATAAAAAAATATTTGGAAGCGTTAAGGTAATATTTATGGCTAAAATCTATCAATTCATGGCCAACGGCTTCGAGGACGTAGAGGCATTGGCACCAGTGGATATCCTCCGCCGCGGAGGACAGGAAGTGGTAACGGTTAGCGTTACAGGTAGCGAATTTGTGACTTCGGCACATGGCGTGACGTTAAAGACCGACGCTGTGTTTGAGGATGTTGACCTCAGCGATGCCGACTTGCTGATGTTGCCGGGAGGTATGCCAGGCTCTACAAACCTCAACGAACACGAGGGGCTGCGCAACGCCATTGTGAAGCACTATGAGTCTGGTCGCCGCATAGCTGCCATTTGCGCCGCACCTATGGTCTTCGGATCACTCGGACTGCTCGATGGAAAGCGTGCCACTTGCTATCCCGGTTGTGAGGGAACCATGACGGGAGCTACCTACACAAAGGAACTCGTAACCATCGATGGTAACATCATAACAGGCGAGGGACCTGCCGCCGCGTTCCCCTATGGCTATGCCATACTGGAGATTTTCGGAGGAAAGACTGTTGCCGACCAGTTGCGTGAAGGTATGATGTTCAACCATCTTACAAATAATTGATGGACCACGTAATCATTGTTGCCGGGGGAAAGGGCATGCGCATGGGGGCTGACATTCCTAAGCAGTTCTTGCTACTCGGAGGAAAGCCAATACTGATGCGTACAATACAACGCTTTCACGACTACTCCCCGACACTTGACATCATCCTTGTCCTGCCTCACAACCAACAGGACTATTGGCGTGAACTCTGTGAGACATATTCTTTCGAGGTCAAGGTAAGGATTGTTGATGGTGGCGACACGCGGTTCCAGTCGGTGAAGAACGGACTGGAATTAATCGGGACAACGGAAATGGGAGTCGTTGCCGTTCACGACGGCGTGAGACCTCTTCTGTCTATCGACTTAATCGACCGTTGCTTCGCCGGAGCGCGCATCTCGGAAATGTGCATTCCTGTCGTTCCCGTTACCGACACGTTGAGGCATGTCGCTCTTGGCACTGTGCCTCGGTCAGACTATCGTTTGGTGCAGACACCGCAGTGTTTCCGCCTCGATTTGTTCCGAAAGGCATACGAACAGCCTTACAGTGAGAATTTCACTGACGACGCGTCGGTGTGCGAGTCGTTTGCAGACAATGTGTCGTTTGTAGACGGAGAATCGACAAACATAAAGATAACACGACCGGTTGATATGGCTTTCGCGGAAGCTATATTGTCGGAAGAAGGAGGAATGTGACAATGGTGAACCTCGAAACAGAGATTACTTACCTTCCCGGTGTGGGACCGAAGAGAGCAAAGGTGCTTGGCGAGGAACTTGGAGTCAAGACCTTTGCCGACCTGCTTGCCAATTTTCCCTATAAGTATATAGACCGCAGCAAGCTATACTCTATTGAGGAGGTGAACACCGAGATGCCTTTTGTGCAGATAAGAGGCAGGATTCTCAGTTTCGAGACTTTTGATATGGGACCGCGCCGTGAGCGCGTCGTCGCCCATTTCACCGACGGGCGCAACCTTATGGATCTCACATGGTTCAACGGAGGCAAATATGCGCGCACACACTACAAAATAGGTACGCAATACATCGTTTTTGGAAAGCCCACCTTGTTCAACGGACGAATAAACGTGGTGCATCCCGATATAGACCCCGCAGAGGAAATGCAGTTGTCAGGAATGGGAATGCAGCCTTATTATTCGCTTACGGAGAAGATGAAGAAGGCGGGGTTTACGCTTCGTTCCATGGAGAGACTGATGCGCAATCTTATGGACATGATTAAAGATCCTCTTCCGGAAACTCTTCCAGACGAACAGGTCAGCAGGCTGCATCTCGCATCGCGCGACGAGGCTTTGCGCAACATTCATTTCCCGGAATCCGCAAAAGCACTTGAGAGAGCACGCGTAAGGTTGAAGTTTGAGGAACTCTTCTATGTGCAGCTCAATATAGTGCGCTACGCTTCCGACAACAGACGAAAATACCGAGGCTATGTCTTCCCACGTATCGGAAATGTCTTTAACAGCTTCTACCACGACAATCTCCCGTTCCCTCTCACCGAGGCGCAAAAGCGCGTGATACGTGAGATATGGAACGACATGAGAAGCGGTAGGCAGATGAACCGCCTGCTTCAGGGCGATGTAGGTAGCGGGAAGACCCTGGTCGCGCTTATGTCCATGCTCATTGCACTTGACAATGGATATCAGGCTTGCATCATGGCTCCAACGGAGATACTTGCCGAACAGCATCTTAACACCATTATTGACTTCCTGAAAGGAATGGATGTCCGTGTCGAGCTGCTCACGGGTATAGTGAAGGGAAAGCGCCGCAACACTATTCTTGAGGATTTGGCTGCCGGCAGAGTGGATATTCTTGTCGGCACACATGCTGTTATTGAGGACACGGTGCGTTTTGCCCGTCTTGGCATGGTGGTGGTTGACGAGCAACACCGTTTTGGCGTGGCGCAGCGAGCCAAGTTGTGGAGCAAGAGCGACAATCCTCCACATGTCCTCGTAATGACAGCCACTCCAATTCCACGTACTCTTGCCATGACCCTTTATGGCGACCTCGACGTCAGTGTCATCGACGAGTTGCCACCTGGCCGCAAGCCCATACAGACTCAGCATGTCTATGATGCCCAGCTCCCTCAGCTCTATGAGAGTATTCGCCGGCAGATACGCATTGGCAGACAGGCTTATATCGTGTTCCCGCTCATTGAGGAGAGCGAGCACATCGACCTCAAGAACCTCGAGGACGGCTACGAGACCTTGCGCCAGATTTTTCCGGAGTTTAAGATGAGCAAGGTGCATGGAAAAATCAAACCGAAAGAGAAAGAGGAGGAAATGCAACGCTTCGCTTCCGGCGAGACGCAGATTCTTGTTGCCACAACGGTCATTGAGGTTGGAGTTAATGTGCCTAATGCCTCGGTAATGGTCATCCTAGATGCACAGCGTTTTGGACTCTCACAGCTTCATCAGCTAAGGGGAAGGGTAGGGCGTGGTGCCGACCAGTCCTATTGCATCCTCGTCACTACCTACCAGCTAAGTGCCGACACGAGAAAACGTATCGACATCATGTGCGAAACAAACGATGGCTTCCGCATAGCAGAGGCAGACCTCAAACTTCGTGGTCCCGGCGACCTCGAGGGAACGCAGCAGAGCGGCATGGCTTTCGACCTGAAAATTGCAGACATAGCACGCGACGGACAGCTTGTACAGATGGCTCGCGACGAGGCGCAAGCCATAATCACTTCCGACCCTCTGATGCAAAATCCTGATAATGCAATCTTTGTGCGCAGATTATATGAATTGCGCAAAACTAATGTTAACTGGTCTGCCATTTCATGACAAAAGTGTTAAAATAACAATAAAAAACCGGGAATTATTTCCTCTTTTGCCAAAAAATGCCTATCTTTGCAATGTTGATTTTACAATAACCGAGGTCTATCGACGTGCAACTCATAATTGGATTGTAATTATCGTTGCGTCTGCGAGACCAGTGCTTAGGCACAAAAATAACTATAAAGATTTATGAATTTCAGAAAACTAAAAGCTATTGCAATACTGGCGTTCATGTCTATATCAGCTATCCCGACGATGGGACAGGACATCTTGGCACGTCAGGCACCAATCGACAAGAAAATGAAAGCAGTTGACTCCGTTGCTCTCAACCGCCTTATTCAGGCTGAGCAAATGGAAACTCCTGCCGCCGACTTGTACGAGGACTGGAACAACATATATGCTCATCGTGCTACAGAGCTTCCCGATACCTTCAGTATCGACCTGCGAGGCTTCTGCATGCCAACCACCAACAGAGTGGTGACTTCCAATTTCGGACCACGTTGGGGACGTCAGCATAAGGGAATTGACGTGAAAGTCTATATTGGCGACACTATCCGCGCCGCTTTCGACGGAAAGGTACGTATGGTACGCTACGAGGCAAGAGGCTACGGTAAGTATGTGGTAATACGCCATGGCAATGGTCTTGAGACTATTTACGGACATATGTCAAAACAATTGGTTGCTGAAAATCAAGTGGTTAGGGCAGGCGAACCTATCGGACTTGGCGGTAACACCGGTCGAAGCACGGGTTCTCACCTCCATTTTGAAACCCGTCTTTGCGGTGTGGCACTCAACCCGGCTCTAATGTTCGACTTCCGCAATCAGGACGTTGTAGGCGACAACTATATGTTCTATCGCAACCGTTATGAGTCGGAGTCTGTTGTTGCCAACCGTCTTCGTGGTGTTGGCGGTGGTAGTGTTGGCGAGAGTGATGAAGACATCGAACTTGCCATCGCAGCTCCAGAAGCTTCTTATGCCAAGGATGTGAAGTTCCACAAGGTTATAGCGGGAGAAACCCTTTCCTCAATAGCAAAGAAGCGTGGAACAACTGTTGATGCTCTCTGTAAACTCAATCGTATTGGCAAGCGCATACGTCTGATGCCGGGACAAATTTTGAAATATAACTAATATTCACAGGATATTTCTTTGAATTAAGGTGGAAATTTCTTTTCCACCTTAATTTGTTTTTATAGATAAACTCGTCTAACTTATATTTAATATAATAAGGTGTATGGCGAATTAGTACACTTTTTGTACTCTTTATTTGCAAATGAATGTTAAAGAAAGAAAGTTTTTTCTTGAAATGTTTGGAGTGTATTGAAAAAGTTCGTACCTTTGCACCCGCTTTCGAGAGACAACGACACTCGGGGCAATGAGAAAGAGTTCTTTGAAAGATTTACATAACAGAG
>SAMEA3663038__coassemble_359_pt1 | contig 15505 bp, 14 predicted proteins | sample SAMEA3663038__metabat2_low_PE_036 | metagenome-assembled genome bin SAMEA3663038 (sample SAMEA3663038) | pig gut metagenome | biome: pig gut; feature: pig-associated habitat; material: faeces | place: France | collected 2012 | reverse complement strand
GACACATAGTCGTTAAACTCCTTTCGCTCTACCTTACCAATACTCAGTCCTCGACGCTCCACCTTCAATGTAGATGCAAAATTACCTGTGGCGAGCCACACAAGCACAGCCACAATCACGGTGCCACCGCCAATCCAAGGCCAGTATTTCTTAGGCACCAAATACTTCTTCTTTTCAATCTTTATGTCCATATTTCAATCTTCATAATACTTTACTAACCTCTTTTTTATCTCCGCCATCAGTCTTGTCTGCAACAGTCTCACGCGCGAGTCGTGGAGAGTCTGTGCAGATGTATGGAGGTCGAAGGTGGAGAGCATTCCTTCCTCATATTTTCGGGTGTTGAGGTGATGGGCGATGGAGTCGCTGGCAACCTTACGCTCCATCAGCGCCACCTCTTTTATATATCCGTCGCGGTCGATAACCGCCTGACGGTAGTCACTGTTTACATTCAGTCGCGTCTCCTCTCGTTCAATCTCGGCAAGGCGGATATTATTGCGTGCCTTTTTCACATTCTTAATTGCCGAGAAGTTGAAAAGCGGAATGGAAAGTGATGCATAGACATACTCACCGAGATTGTCCTTCATCTGCCGTGAAAAACTTGTGCCGATGGCATCCGACGAGAGGTTCTTGTAGTATCCAGTGGAGATACCACCGCCTATTGATATAGAGGGCCAAAGCTTTCCGCAGGCAATCTTATAGTCCAGCTGTGCTGTAGCCAGGTTGCTCTCCGCTTCAAAAAGCCTCTCCGCCATCAGTCCCGAACTTCCAGTCCCCCTTGAGTCAGCTCCAATCCCCACTTCTTCTGGCAACATTGAGTCAGCCGTCAGTTCCAGTGCTCGAAGTGTCATCTTCGAGTCTATAGGTGCCCCCATCGCCAGCCTTAGCGCCACCATCGCCTTTGCAGCCGACGTTTTCAGATGTTCCACGTTGTATTCATCCTCTGCCACCTGCGCCTCAATCTGCGCCACGTCGGGATAGCCCTTTTCGCCGAGTTCCTCCATACGCGTTGTCTTTACGAGCAGAGATCGGCTGTCGTTGAGCTTATCAATAGCTATCCGGAGCGCAGCCTCGTTATACACTGCATCGACATATTTCTCCATCACCTCTATTGTCTTTTCGTCCCGTGCGATGGCAAGCGTGTTATCGCTCCGTCTAACGGCGAGGCGTGCCTTGCGGAAAGCGTTCCATGTCTGCGCTCCGTCGAATAGAGTAACAGAACCGCCCAGTGAATAGCTGTTATTAAAAGTGGTGATGGTGTTATAAGTATTAGTCTCTGGATCAACATTACGTCCCCACGAGAACTGTGTGCCGACACTTCCCGCCACCGTTGGCATGAATCCCGCCATAGCAGCACCTCGGTCTTGTCGTGCGTTGTCTGCCTCCACGCGGCTTTTCATCACCTTTGCCGAGTGTTGCAGTGCGTAATCGATGCAGTCGTCCATTGTCCACATCTTCTGCGCCCATGTTGTCGAAGCTGCCAAAAGCAGCATTCCAATTGTCATTCTTCTCATATTCAAATTTTCAACTTCGTAGATTCTTTTTTTAAAATCTTATAACCTTTACAATGCCAAAACCGTGCCAAAAATATAAATCCCTGAAAATTAGTGGATAAACAAAATAGGGGAAACTTATTCTGTCCAAACTATGGACACACAACGTCCATTTTTTAGACAAAAAAATCGGAGCACTCACCATGCCCCGATTCTATTATTCCATTAATCTTTGAATTTTTGTTTTAAATCCTCCCTCTCTTCCCTCTCCATGTCTGCAACAGAACACTGAGGATGACCAGTGCAATGCCGATGTAGAACGAGAGGTTCAGCTCGCGGGCCTCGCCGAAGAAAAGGAAGGCAAGCAGAATGGTGTAGCATGGTTCAAGATTATAGGTAAGGTTGACGGTAAATGCCGACAGTTTCTTCAACGCCTGAATTTGCAGCAAATACATGCCGATGGTGCAGAACAGGGCATGGCAGAGCATCCACCATAGGTTTGCGCCAGAGGGGATGACAACTACCGGTTGTCCTGCGGGGAACACCATAAGGTAGAAAGGAATGATGATGCTCACGCCCACAATGCCGCCACTCATCTGATACATAAGCATAGTGCGCGACCTTACACCGACGCTCACCTTCTTGTTGAATATGGCGTAAAGCGCACATACAGCTGACGATACCACTCCTATGGTGATGCCGTAGCGGTAACGGGAGTCGAACGAGAAGATGCAAAGTAGTCCGGCTACGGTGATGAGTGAGAGCAGCAGCTCGGTCCACGAAATCTTCCTCTTGAATATTATCGGCTCGAAGATGGCGGTGAAGAAGCCTACGAGGGCAAAACATACCACGCCTATCGACACGTTGCTTGCCTTGATGGAACAGTAGAACAGCATCCAGTGTAGGCCGAGCAAGGCCCCGCATCCGGCAATTTGGAAAAACTTCTTCCATCCGACACGGGGAAGTCCGGTGAACACGATGAGTATTAGAGTGGTGAAAAACATCCTGTACCATACAATGTCAACCTCGTTAAGCGTGATAAGTTTGCCGAACAAGCCTGTAAAACCTGCCAAAATGACGCTAAGATGTAGTTGTATGAATGCCTTGCGGGTAGTCGCGGCTGTTGTTATTTCCGATTCTTTCATTTTTGTTATGTTGACATATTGTTTTTGTTTCTTACTCCCCAAGACGGCAGACGAGGGCGAGGCTGAGGAATTTCGAGTCAAAAGTGTCAGCCCTTGACGACACTATAACCGGCACATCAGTGCCTTCGAGCCATCCTGCAGTGGTGGCATTGGCGAAAAGGCTTATGGTCTTGTAGAACGTGTTGCCGCTTTCGATGTTGGGGAATATCAGCACGTCGGCATTGCCCACTACTGGCGACGTGATGCCCTTGATGGCACCGCTCTCGGTGTCGCAAGCCGTCTTCACGTCCATCGGTCCTCCAATGTTCACTTCCCCGTAGCGTCCTTCCTTTGCCCGTCGAATAATCTCCTGATAGTGCAAGGTGTGCTCAAACTTCGCGTTGTTCTTTTCCGAAAAGTGTATTAGTGCGATGTTAGGCTTCTTCACTCCGAGCTTCCTTGCTGCCTGTGCGCAGTAGCCCACGATTGCGTCAAACTGTTCGAGTGCCGGTCGCGGAATGACCGCTGCATCGGAGAACATCAGCGGTTTCTTGTAGGATGGTATGGAAGCCACGGCAATGTGTGTCATCACCTTTCCTTTCTTCAGTATGCCACGCTCCTTGTCGAGGGCGGCACGTAGCAGCACGTCGGTATTGATTGTACCCTTCATCAGTATGTCCGCCTTCCCGTTCTTCGCCATCTCCACCGCTTTAGCCGCGGCATCCTCTTGGCTGTCGCATTCTACGGTTTCCACTTCCGACGGGAACCTCCTTTCCATGTCCTTTGCCCAAGAGTCAGTCTTGTCGGCAATGAAGAGTGCGAACGATGCTATGCCCTGTTTTAGTGCCCTTTCCACCGTTTCTTTTGTATGTTCGTCGTGTGGGCACGCCAGTGCTATTCTTTTTTTTCTGCCAGTGCTGTCCGGCAAGAATGGAATGATGTCTTTTTGTTCCATATAACCACAGTGAAAACTTATACCTTCCCGTTCTAAGCAAGGTTTTTTATTCATACATCTTTATTTCAAGTTCGCCTCTCAATGCCCCGAGAGCGTTGTAGGCGAGTGATTCTATCTCGTTTTCGCCAGGTGTTACCGTGACGGGAGCGAGATAGTTCGTTTTTTTCTTCAGCATCTCCATGCAGAAGGTGCTGTGGGCTATCCCACCGGTAAAGATGATGGCGTCAACGTTTCCGTCGAGTGCCACATACATGGCTCCTATCTGTTTTGCCACAGTGTAAACCATGGCTTCGAGCAGGGTCTTGAACGGCTCTTCTCCTTTTTCCGCTTCCGCAGCTATGGTAATCATGTCGTTGGTGCCGAGATATGCGGTCATTCCGCCTCTCCCGTGTATCATCTTCTTTATCTGCGTCTTGCTGTAGCGTCCGCTGAAGCAGAGGTCAACGAGCTGCCCTGCGGGAAGTGTGCCGGCACGTTCGGTGGAGAAGGGACCTTCGCCGTCGAGAGCGTTGTTCACATCGATGACGCGGCCGTGGCGATGGGCGCTCACGGAAATGCCTCCCCCGATGTGCGCCACAATAAGGTTAAGTTCTTCATAGGCCTTTCCTTTCGACGATGCGTAGCGCCTCGACACGGCTTTGCTGTTTAGTGCGTGGAATACTGACTTGCGGCGTATTTCGGGAATGCCCGTATAGCGTGCCACTTCGTCAAGTTCATCAACTACCACGGGGTCTGCGATGAACGCCTGGCAATGACATTCCTTGGCGAGTTCGTCGGCAAGTAGTCCTCCGAGGTTGCATGCGTGGTCCATGCCAGCGTTCCTAAGGTCGTGTTTCATTTTCTCGTTCACCCGATAGATGCCTCCTTCAAGAGGCTTGAGCAGCCCTCCCCTTGCTATCACCGCGTCGAAATCGATGTCGATGCCCGACTCCGAGAGCTTTTTCCTTATAAAGTCCATCCGGTATTCGTATTGTTCCGCCGCAGAGTGGAATTGGTTCAGCTCTTTTACGGGGTGGTGTGCTCCCGCCATCCATGTGGGCTTGCCGTTGTCGTATAAGGCGAGCTTGGTAGAGGTTGATCCTGGGTTGATGACCAACACTCTCGTGGAGGTGTGAAAAGTGCCTGTTTGATTCATAGTATATTATTTTTGGTGCAAACTTACTGATTTTTTCCGAATATATATAGTTAATTTCTCATAAATCCACTTTTTTTGGAGGAAAAAGCAGTAATTTTGCGCTTGATATAAAGAGTTACTCAGATTATGTCGTGTATTTTACATATTGAGACAAGCACAAATGTGTGCTCGGTGGCTGTCAGCGAGGATGGCCAGTGCATTTTTAGCAAAGAAGATTTCAAGGGTCCAAACCATGCCGTCACGCTCGGCACTTACGTCGACGAGGCGTTGTCTTTTGCCGACAGCCACGCCATTCCTGTAGATGCCGTTGCCGTGAGTTGCGGTCCCGGCTCCTACACAGGTTTGCGCATAGGAGTTTCCATGGCTAAGGGCATCTGCTATGGTCATGACATCAAGCTCCTTGCCGTGCCTACGCTCCAGCTGATGTGTGTCCCCGTTCTCCTGCGTGAGATGGTTGTAGAAGACGACGCACTGCTCTGTCCTATGCTCGATGCTCGCCGCATGGAGGTTTATGCAGCTGTCTATGACCGCGCCCTGCGCGAGATTCGTCCCATTCAGGCAGACATAGTCGATAGCGACACCTATCGCGCCCTTCTCGACGAGCACCCTGTTTATTTCTTCGGCAATGGGGCTGAGAAGTGTATGGACACCATCAACCATCCCAACGCTCACTTCATTCCCGACATTCACCCGTTGGCGAAATGGATGATGCCGTTGGCGGAACGCCGCATGATGAACCAGCAGTTTGAGGATGTGGCTTATTTTGTGCCTTTCTATCTGAAGGACTTTGTCGCAAAGATGCCTAAGAAACTTCTCTGATCGACATTAGTGTTAACAGCAAAAAAAAGAAAAGTGAAAAAATATGAAAATTGAAGGATTAGACTACAATACCAAGCGCGAGGATCTCGTTATGCCGGAGTACGGACGTGAGATTCAGAACATGGTTGACCATGCCATCACCATTCCAGACAGGGCGGAGAGGCTGAGATGTGCAAAGACCATCGTGAGAATGATGGCTACAAAGATGCCACAGACAGTGGAGGACGAGGAATACATGCAAACACTCTGGGATCATCTCTACCTCATAGGAAGGAAAAAACTTGATATCGACTGGCCCTACGACGTGTCGCAGGCGGAGAGCATACTCACAAAGCCAGAGCCGATGCCTATTCCGGGCAAGACACACTCCATACGTCTGCGCCACTACGGTCACCTCGTGGAGGAACTGCTTCAGAAACTCACCGACATGGAGCCAGGTGAGGAGCGCGATCGTCTTACGGCACTCACTGCAAACCAGATGAAACGCGACCTTGTGGCGTGGAGTCATGGTTCAATGGACGATGAGAAAGTGGCAGATGACCTCGCACGCCTCACCAATGGCGTAATACAGCTCGATCTCAACAACTTCCGTTTCGAACGGATTGACTTCGGCAACCAACAGACACAGCAAGGCAAGAGAAAGAAAAAGAAGTAAAAAACGCAAACCGCATAATCCACACACATGGCAGCATTCATCATTGAAGGTGGGCATCCTCTCAGTGGTGCCATTACGCCACAGGGAGCCAAGAACGAGGCTCTCGAAGTCATCTGCGCCACGTTGCTCACCTCGGAGGAAGTCGTCATTGACAACATTCCCGACATCCGCGACGTAAACAATCTCATACTCCTCCTCCAGGACATCGGGGTGAGGGTGGAGAAACTTGGCGCCAATAAATACTCTTTCCGTGCCGACAATATCGACCTCGGCTATCTTGAGAGCGACGAGTTTGTAAGGAAGTGCTCCTCGCTGCGAGGCAGTGTGCTCATGATTGGACCGCTGCTCGCCCGTTTCCACAAAGCGATAATAGCAAAGCCGGGAGGCGACAAGATTGGTCGCCGTAGGCTCGACACCCATTTCCTCGGCTTCAAATATCTTGGAGCGAGGTTCCGCCACATTGACGACCGCAATGTCTATGAGATAGGTGCCGACAAGTTGCAGGGCTGCTATATGCTGCTCGATGAGGCTTCGGTAACGGGAACGGCAAACATCATCATGGCTGCTGTCATGGCAGAGGGAAAGACCACAATATACAATGCCGCCTGTGAACCTTATATCCAACAGCTTTGCCATATGCTCAACTCCATGGGAGCAAAAATCAGTGGCATAGCCAGCAACCTCATCAGCATCGAGGGAGTGAGCGAACTCCACGGAACAACACACCGCGTGTTGCCCGACATGATTGAGGTGGGATCGTTCATCGGCATGGCGGCAATGGTGGGCGATGGCATACGCATCAAGAACGTGTCGGTGGAGAACCTCGGCATCATTCCCGACGCTTTTCGCCGCCTGGGAGTGAGAATAGATGTGGAGGGCGACGACCTTGTTATACCAGCCCAGAAACACTACGTTATCGACTCCTTTATCGACGGTACCATAATGACCCTCGCCGATGCTCCTTGGCCAGGGTTAACCCCCGACCTCCTCTCGGTGCTCATCGTTGTTGCCACACAGGCACGCGGATCGGTGCTCTTTCACCAGAAGATGTTTGAGAGCCGTCTCTTCTTCGTCGATAAACTTATCGACATGGGAGCGCAGATAATACTCTGCGACCCACACCGCGCAGTAGTGGTGGGACACGACCATCAACGAACCCTCAGGGGTGGACGCATGGCAAGTCCCGACATCCGTGCGGGCATAGCGCTGCTCATTGCCGCCATGAGTGCCAACGGCAACAGCCGCATCGACAATATTGAACAAATCGACCGCGGATATGAGAACATCGAGGCGCGTCTTAATGCCCTCGGAGCAAAGATAAAGAGAGTATGATAAGGCAGGAGGAAGTATATAAGATAGGAAAGATAGGCAAACCGCACGGCGTGAAAGGAGAGGTGTCTCTACGCTTCTCCGACGATGTTTTCGACCGCGTGGATGCCGAATATCTTGTGCTTGAGGTTGATGGCATTCTTGTGCCGTTCTTCATGGAGGAGTATCGCTTCCGCACCGACGAGGTGGCTCTCGTTAAGTTTGAGGGCATCGACACCGTGGAGCGCGCTGCCGAACTGACGGGAAGCGAAGTCTTCTTCCCGCGTAGTCTTGCTTCCACCGACGACGAAGAGCTGACATGGAGTCAAGTCATCGGTTACACCATTATTAATATAGGATCTGATGGACTGGAGCATGAGGCGGGACAGATTGTCGAGGCCGACGAGACGACGGAGAATGTGCTGCTGACCCTCGACAAAGGACAACTCATTCCAGCCGCATACGACTTGATAGAAGGTATTGACCACGACACCCGACGGTTGCTGATGAGGCTACCTGAAGGCTTGTTGGATTTATAGAGATTTTTTTAATTATGGGTGAAAAGAAAAAACAAATCGCCATATTGGGTTCAACTGGTTCAATAGGAACCCAAGCCCTCAAGGTCATTGAGGAGCATCCCGACCTCTACGAGGTTTATTGTCTCACGGCAAACAATCGCGTAGAACTCCTGGCGGAACAAGCCATGAAGTTCAAACCTGCTGCTGTGGTGATAGCCAACGAGGCACACTACGACCGTCTCTGCTCACTCCTGTCGTTAGAGCCCGACATCAAGGTCTATTGCGGTGCGGAGGCTATCGACGGCATTGTGGAGGCTGAACCCATCGACATGGTGTTGACGGCGATGGTGGGTTTTGCAGGACTCTCGCCGACCATTCATGCCATACGTGCCCACAAGACCATCTGCCTTGCCAATAAGGAAACCCTCGTGGTAGCAGGCGAACTAATCTGCCGTTTGGCTCAGGAATACCGCACCCCGATACTGCCGGTCGATAGCGAGCATTCAGCCATCTTCCAGTGTATAGTGGGAGAGGGCGACAACGAGATAGAGAAGATACTGCTCACAGCGAGCGGAGGACCTTTCCGCACCTTCAGCCACGAGCGCCTTGCCACTGTCACCAAGGCAGATGCCCTGCAGCATCCCACTTGGAACATGGGGGCAAAGATAACCATCGACTCTGCCACAATGATAAACAAGGGCTTCGAGGTGATAGAGGCGAAATGGCTCTTCGGTGTTGATGCTGATAAGATAGAGGTCCTTGTCCATCCGCAGTCGGTGGTACACAGTGCGGTGCAGTTTGTAGATGGAGCGGTGAAGGCACAGCTTGGTGTGCCTGACATGCGACTGCCCATACAGTACGCCTTTTCCTATCCCGACCGTCTGCATCTCTCCTCGGCTCGTCTCGACCTCTTCAGCCATCCGCTTGAGTTCTTCAAGCCCGACATGGAGAAGTTCCGCTGCCTTGCCCTTGCCTTCGAGGCAATAAAGAAAGGTGGCAACATGCCATGCATACTCAATGCCGCCAACGAGATAGTCAACCGTGCGTTCCTCGATGGCCGCTGCGGCTTCCTTGACATTGCCGACGTAATAGAGCGCACCATGGCAAAGGTAACCTTCGACCCCAATCCTGACTACGGGGTATATGTCTCTACCGACAGAGAGGCTCGCCACATAGCGAGTGAGCTACTATAATATTTATTTTTTAATTATTAATTTTTATAATTTCACAAAGTGGAAATATTCCTTATCAGAGCACTTCAGTTTGTGCTGGCCATTTCAATACTAATCCTCATACATGAGGGAGGCCACTTTCTTTTTGCCAAGCTTTTTGGCATACGAGTAGAGAAATTCTTCCTTTTCTTTGATCCCTGGTTCCATCTGTTCCAGTTCAAGCCAAAGAACAGCGACACAACCTATGGTGTGGGCTGGCTGCCACTCGGCGGATACTGCAAGATAGCGGGCATGATAGACGAGAGCTTCGACACGGAGCAGATGAAACAGCCCGCACAGCCTTGGGAGTTCCGCACTAAGCCCGCTTGGCAAAGGCTTCTCGTGATGATTGGCGGCGTATTGTTCAATTTCCTGCTCGCACTCTTCATCTACGCCATGATTCTCTTAACATGGGGCGATAGTTACATTCCGGTGAAGAATATGACCCATGGCATGCGTTTCAATACCGAGGCAAAGCAGCTTGGCTTTAAGGATGGAGACATTCTCGTGGGCACCGACAAGGGCGAGTTTAAGGACTTCAGTGCCGACCTCTACCGCGACCTTTCCGAGGCAGCCTATGCCGAGATAATCCGCGACGGAAAGACAATGCGTATCAATCTTCCAGGCGAGATAAATCTCCTCGGCATGTTGAAGAACGACCCTCCTTTCGTGCGTCCGCTTCTTCCTTGTGTTGTCGATTCTGTGTTGCCAGAGATGCCGGCAGCCATTTCGGGCATGAAAAAAGGCGATCGCATCGTTAGCTTCAACGGCAAACCGGTAGGTTCATACAACGAGTTCACCGAACATATAGCGCGTCTTAGCGATGTCCTTGCCGTTGCCAACACCTCTGCCGACAGCCTTAAGGCTCGCAAGGCTACCATCGTGGTAGAGCATGCAGTACAAGACAGTGCTGCTTCTTCCCGTCTCGACACTCTCAGCGTCACTCTCACTCCGCAGCTCCTTGTTGGCTTCAACGTGAAGTCGCTTGCGGCCCTCTACGAGCCGGTAACCATAGAATACGGCTTCTTCGAGAGCCTTCCTGCCGGCGTTAGCTACGGCATCAGCGTTCTGACAGGCTATATTGACGACCTCAAATATGTGTTCTCTGCCGAGGGAGCCAAGTCGCTTGGAGGTTTTGGAGCCATAGGCAGTCTTTTCCCTCCAGTGTGGGATTGGTATGTGTTCTGGAAGATGACGGCATTCATCAGCATCATGCTTGCCTTCATGAATCTCCTCCCCATCCCTGCCCTTGATGGCGGTCATGTCCTCTTCCTCATCTATGAGATGGTCACCCGACGCAAGCCGAGCGAGACATTCATGATTCGTGCAGAATACGTAGGCTTTGCCATCCTCATCGTCCTCATGCTCGTAGCCAATATGAACGATGTCTTGCGGTGGTTAGGCTATATGTAGTGTAAATCCGCCCTGCATTTTTCACACTCGTTCCTGCTGCAAGAACAAACCCACAGCAAGGGCGAGTGTGCTATTCATACCTTTCAATCCAATCAGCACAACGATGAAGTTAATAGCCATCATAAAAAACATTTTTATCTCTATTGCCGCCACAGCACTCTTTGGAGGATGGATATCCCATAAATCCTTAACTACACAAAAGTTGAGCACATACGAAACCTAATAAAGCAATTAACCTTGGGATAGGTGGATGCCTTAGCTGTTTTTTGGGGTGATACAACAGAGGTTTATGGCGATTTTTCTTTGGGAAACCGAAAAAAAACATTATCTTTGCAACCAAAATAGTGAACTAAGAAAAAAATCTTATGGAAAGAACATGGAGATGGTTTGGCAAGAATGATAAGATAACCCTTGCCATGCTAAAACAAATCGGTGTGGAGGGCATTGTGACTGCCCTGCACGATGTGCCTTTGGGCGAAGTATGGACACGCGAGGCGATACGCGACCTGCGCGAGTATATTGAATCTTTCGGTATGAGATGGAGCGTGGTGGAGAGTTTGCCCGTGGTGGAGACTATAAAATATGCAGGACCTGACCGAGACGATCAAATCGAAATCTACAAACAGTCGATGCACAATCTTGCCGCAGAGGGAGTGAAGACAATATGCTACAACTTCATGCCTGTGCTCGACTGGGCACGCACTGACCTGCTGCACGACAACCCCAATGGGTCGTCGAACCTCTTTTTCTCTTATGCCGAGTTCGCTTATTTCGACATATACATCCTGAAGCGTGAGGGAGCGAGAGAGGAATGGGCAGCTTTCCACAAGTTTGGCGACCGCAACGTATTGGCTGAGGCTGACGAGCTGGCAAAGACAATGACACCGGAGAAGGACCACCGACTGGTGGAGAACATAGTGATAAAGACCCAGGGTTTCGTGAGCGGCAACTTCCATGAGGACGACGAGCACCCGATAGAGTTGTTCCGACAGTTCCTCGACCTCTACAAGGGCATTGACAAGGATAAGCTGCGTGAGAACATGAAGTATTTCCTTGAGGCGATAATGCCGGTGTGCGAGGAAACGGGAATAAACATGTGTGTGCATCCCGACGACCCTCCAATCCCTGTGCTTGGCTTGCCACGCATAGTGAACAGCGACGAGGACATAGAATGGTTCCTTTCTGCAGTGGACAACCCACACAACGGCCTTACATTCTGTGCTGGTTCGCTGAGTGCGGGCATACAGAACGACGTTGTTGCCTTGGCGCGCAAATATGCCAAGAGGACACATTTCGTGCATCTGCGCTCATGCCACATTTTCCCCAACGGCGACTTCACCGAGGCTTCGCATCTTGGCGGTCGTGCCGACATTATAGAGTTGGCGTACATCTTTGAGCGTGAGAATCCGGGTCTGCCAATGCGTGTTGACCACGGCATGACGATGCTTGGCGACGAGAGCCGTGGCTATAATGCTGGTTACTCGTTCCTTGGCAGAATGTTCGCACTCGGACAGGTGCAGGGTATTCTTGCCACTGTGGACCGTGAGCTGGGAATTGAATATAAGCAACCGGGATTCTTTGATTAAATGAAGAATCTTTAAAATGAAGAATGAAGTGTAATTAACTCATTTAAAAATAAGATTTATGAACGAATTATTTAATATCAAAGGATATGTTGTCGCCATCACTGGAGGCACTGGCGTGCTTGGTCGCACTATAGCAAAATATTTGGCTGTCAACGGAGCCAAAGTGATAATCCTCGGAAGAAAGGAAGAGGTGGGACAGGAGATTGTCGCCGAAATAAAGGCTGCCGGCGGACAGTGTGAGTTCCTTAAGACCGACGTAATGAACCAGGAAGTGGTGCAGCAGAACTGCGACTATATCGTGGAGAAATACGGACGCATAGACACACTGCTCAATGCGGCTGGAGGCAACATGAAGGGCGCGACGATAGCTCCCGATCAGAACTTCTTCGATCTTGAGGCAAAGCAGTTCCAGACAGTGCTTGACCTCAACCTCACTGGTACGGTGATACCTACACAAGTGTTCCTGAAACCCATGGTGGCTCAGGGCAAGGGTTCGGTAATAAACTTCTCGTCGATGGCTGCCTTCCGCCCAATGACCCGCGTGTGTGGATATGCCGCAGCAAAGGCAGGCATAAGCAACTTCACGGCTTTCATGGCTACGGAGTGCGCCAAGAAGTTTGGCGAGGGCATCCGTGTAAACGCCATTGCCCCAGGCTTCTTCATCACCGAGCAGAACCGTGCACTGCTGACCAATCCTGACGGAACTTTTACACAGCGTGGACAGGATGTGATACGCCAGACTCCGTTCGGCCGAATGGGCGATCCAGAGGAGCTTTGCGGCACCATCCACTACTTGATGTCTGACGCTGCGAAGTTTGTGACCGGCACAGTAGCCGTAGTAGATGGCGGTTTTAATGCCTTTGCAATGTAATTTTGCAAGAAAAGAAACGGTTATAGAGTTATGAAGATATTTGCAATAGGTATGAACTACCTACAGCATACGGCTGAGCTGGACGGCTCGGCGTATAAGCCCGAGGCTCCGGTGATTTTCACCAAGGCGGACTCGGCGCTGCTGAAGGACCATAAGCCCTTCTTCATTCCTGACTGGTCGAAGCAGGTGGATTACGAAACGGAAATAGTGGTGAGAATCTGCCGCTTGGGCAAGGGCATTCCTGAGAGGTTTGCCCACAGATACTACGACGCCGTCACGGTGGGTATTGACTTCACCGCAAGGGATATACAGAAGGAGATGAGGGCTAAGGGAATGCCGTGGGACCTCTTCAAAGGTTTCGACGGATCGGCGGCAATAGGCGAATGGATTCCGAAAGAGCAGTTCCTCAACGTGCAGAACTTGCGCTTCCATCTCGACATCAACGGCAAGACAGTGCAGCAGGGATGCACTTGCGACATGATGTACAAGATCGACGAGATAGTGAGCTACATAAGCCGTTTCTTCACTCTGAAAACCGGCGACCTGATCTATACGGGAACACCCGTGGGAATAGGTCCGGTACACATCGACGACCATCTCGAAGGATATATTGAGGACAGAAAGGTGCTGGAATTTAACTGTAAGTAGGCAGATGACAATACGACAGACCATAGCAATGTTGCTCTCGGCACTGTGCCTTGTTGCCAATGCCCAGACGTTTCGCAACCTGACCGCCGACGAGGTCAGGATAGACGACGCATTGCCTGTAGTCAGTCAACAGTTTGACATCGACGACGCTAATGGGAGATACAGCGTGAGCCTCGACTATCCCGAATATATCGACATGACTCAGGCCGACATAAGGCGACTGAAAAAACTCACTGACCAGACATTCCCCTCGGAGCCGCACATCGACACATATATAGGAGTGGAGAGGCGGAAGGCAACACTTACCGCCTCCTTCGTACCTATTATATATAAGGAGGGACGATGGTGCAAGATAGTGAGTTTCCGACTGACCCTCCACAAGGCAGCGGCAGCGAAGACAAGAGCCTCGGCTACGGACGGCAGGCAGGAAAGATACAGAAACCACTCGATGCTGAGCCAGGGCAAATGGGCGAAGATAAGGGTTAGCAAGTCGGGCATACATGAGCTTACGCCTGATGTAGTAAGAAAGGCTGGATTCAGCGACATTAACAAGGTGAGAATCTTTGGATATGGAGGCGCACTGCAGCCTGAAGTGCTGACAGACGAATATTTGCGCGCCACCGACGACCTAACGGAAGTTCCCACATGCAATGCTGGTGGGCGAAGACTTTTCCACGCACAGGGCACAGTGTCGTGGAATAATGGCAAAAGGGTGCGCAACCCTTATTCCGACTATGCCTACTATTTCATAACGGAGAGCGACTCAACGGCTGAGACGATGGGCGCAGAGGATTTCATCGCCACTTTCCATCCGGCGGCGGAAGACACCAACAGCCTCTACGAGGTTGACGACTACGCATGGTATCATGGAGGTAGAAACCTTTTCGACGCTTCTACATTCGGCAACGGGGTGACAAAATTATTCCCGCTACGGACAATAGCCACGGCAAAGACCAACGGCAGCCTTACCGTTGTGCTTTCGGCAAACAATGCACTGACAGCCACTGTGACACTCAACGACGAGGAAATCGGTATGCTGGCAACAACCAAGGGAACGGAATACGACTATGCAAAGACGGTGTCGAGAACCTTTGCGGTAAGCAACATCACCGACTACAACACAGTAGCCATAAGGCAAAACGGCGACGGAGATATGCGTCTTGACCATATATCGATTAGCATTGATGACATTCCCGCTGAGCCAGACCTTGGAGCAACGCAATTTCCTGCAGCGGAATATGAGGGAAGTGTGGCGGCCCAAAACCTCCATGCCGATGAGAATATCGACATGGTGATAGTGATACCGCGAAGCAGGAAATGGGAGAACGAGGCGGAACGCCTGAAGCTGTTGCACGAACAGAACGACGGACTCCGGGTGAGGATAGTGGCAGAGGACGAGCTTTGGAACGAGTTCTCAAGCGGCACTCCCGACGCCACGGCATTACGCCGATATATGAAGATGCTTTACGACAGGGCAACCACAGAGACGGAGGCACCTCACTATCTATTGCTCTTTGGCGACGGAGCTTGGGACAACCGCATGCTTTCGGCGGAATGGAAGGGCGAGAATCGCAACGACTTCCTCCTCTGCTTTGAGAGCGAGAATTCCACAAGCGCAGTGGAAAGCTATGTTACCGACGACTTTTACACCATGCTCGACGATGGGGAGCAGCTCTGCGTAGGCACACAATACACCGGCAAACCCGACGTGGCTGTCGGCAGGTTGCCTGCAAGAACGGCTGCTGAGGCAAAGGTGCTTGTGGATAAGATAA
>SAMEA3663038__coassemble_349_pt1 | contig 15705 bp, 13 predicted proteins | sample SAMEA3663038__metabat2_low_PE_036 | metagenome-assembled genome bin SAMEA3663038 (sample SAMEA3663038) | pig gut metagenome | biome: pig gut; feature: pig-associated habitat; material: faeces | place: France | collected 2012 | reverse complement strand
GTCCCGTAAGTTTCTTGTATGGCTCGTAGCGTCCGGGGTTGTGGGTGCTGCGGCAGTCGAAAACGTAGCCACCACCGTTTCCCGACGTGTCCTCCGGTATGCCCTTGCGGTAAGAGAAGCTGAAGATGCGGACCACGAGTGGACCGTTGCCGTCGTATTTGGAAAAGGTTGCAGGTCCGTCTTGCGGGTGAGCTTGGTAGATGTTTTTCTCTGTCACCTTGTATCCGTCGGCTCGGTTTGCAGCGGCTTGCTCTATGCGTGCGAACTGTGGCAGCTCGGTGAGTCGGCGGAGCGTATCCATAAGGTAAGGGTAGGGGAAACAGTTGAGTTTCAGTAGTTCCCGCAGGTTTTGTATGGCTGGGGGAATTGAGTCGAGGAAATGTTTTTTCTGCTCGTAGTAGCCACGGAAACCGTAGGCTCCCAATACCTGCAGCGTGCGGAAGAGCACGAAGAGGCTCAGCCGTTCCACAAAATGTCGTGTGGAAGGCACCTCGGTGTAGTTTTTCAGTGAGTTGTAGTACTCATACACCAGTTCTCTGCGGAGCTTGTTTGGATATTTTGCCGACGCTTGCCATAGGAAGGAAGCGAGGTCGTAGTAGAATGGTCCCTTGCGTCCGCCCTGGAAGTCGATGAACAGCGGATTGCCCTGTGGGTCGAGCATCACGTTGCGAGCCTGGAAGTCGCGGTACATGAAGCTCTCGCATTTCTCCGCCGTGAGGTCTTTCGCCAAGAGGTGGAAGTTTGCCTCAAGTTTCAGTTCGTGGAAGTCGAGGTCGGTGGGTTTGAGGAAGCAATATTTGAAATAGTTGAGGTCGAAGAGCACACTGTTGGTGTCGAACTCCGGCTGGGGATAGCAGTTGGAAAAGTCGAGTCCACGTGCTCCCCTTATCTGTATGTCGGGCAGCTCGCGTATGGTTCTTACCAGGAGTTCCTTCTCGCTTAGGGTATAGCGCCCGCCAGCGTCGCGTCCGCCAGAGATGGCGTCGAAGAGCGATGTGGTGCCGAGGTCTGTCTGCAGATAACACATCTCGTCGTCGGATACCGCGAGTAGCTTTGGCACCGGCAGTTTTCTCGACGTGAAATGGTTGCAGAGATAGATGAAGGCGTGGTTTTCGTCGCGGCTTGTCCCCACTACGCCCACCACGGTTGACCCGTCCTTTGCCGTGATGCGGTAGTATTCGCGGTTGCTTCCTGCCCCTGCCATTTTGGCAATGCTGGCAAGTTCTTTTCCCGCCCATTGCTGATAAAGCTTCAAGAGTCGTTCCATTATTGCAATAATTTGGGTACAAAGTTAATGTAAAAAAGAGACAATCCAAAATAAAAAGGGCATAAAAACATCGTTCCCCTCATTTTTTGTCAGTCTTTTCACGTTTCCCCGCGTCGGACAAGGGCAAGAAGGCGATTAAAGGTGGGGATAAAAGAAAAATCGGCTACCTCCCGGCAGCCGATTCCCAAAAAACAAACTACTTAAAAACTAATCTACTAAAACAAATCAAAAAAATATCTTTTACTTCACTTATTTCAGTGGCGTTTTTATCGTTTATCGGCTCTTTCTGAGCCTAAATCCTATGAAAACCGCTGCAAAGTTAGTAAAAATACAAGTAACTTGCAACCAATTTCCACGGAAAATTTGCCTCTTTTGCAAAAATTATGATAAATTTGCAAAGATAGTATCAGATTTGCAATCTGTGGATTACATCATGCCGCCCATTCCAGGTGCGCCACCCATTGGCATTGCTGCCTTGTCCTCTGGTTTGTCAACGATGAGGCACTCGGTGGTGAGGAACATGCCTGCTATGGAGGCGGCGTTCTCCAAAGCCACGCGTGCTACCTTGGCAGGGTCGATCACTCCAGCCTTGCGCAGGTCCTCGTAGCTGTCGGTGCGGGCGTTGTAGCCGAAGTCGCCTTCGCCCTCTCTTACCTTCTGTACCACTACTGCACCCTCGCCTCCGGCGTTGGCTACAATCTGGCGCAGAGGCTCCTCGATGGCACGCTCCACGATGTTGATACCGGTCTGCTCATCGGCGTTGTCGCTCTTGAGGTCCTTCAGAGCGTCGAGGGCACGGATGTAGGTGGTGCCTCCACCTGCAACCACACCTTCCTCTACAGCGGCACGAGTGGCGCAGAGAGCATCGTCAACACGGTCTTTCTTCTCCTTCATCTCAACCTCGCTGTTGGCACCGACATAGAGCACTGCCACGCCACCGGCGAGTTTTGCCAGACGCTCCTGGAGCTTCTCCTTGTCATAGGAGCTTGTGGTGTTGGCGATCTCGTTCTTAATCATTGCCACGCGGTCGGCAATGAGCTGCTTGTCGCCAGCACCGTTAACGATGGTGGTGTTGTCTTTGCTTACGGTCACCTTGTCGCAGGTGCCGAGCATGTCGAGAGTGGCCTGTTCCAACTTCAGACCCTTCTCCTCGCTAATTACGAGTCCGCCAGTGAGGGTTGCGATGTCCTCGAGCATTGCCTTGCGGCGGTCGCCGAAGCCAGGAGCCTTAACGGCGCAAATCTTCAGACCTCCGCGCAGACGGTTCACAACGAGAGTGGTGAGAGCCTCTGAGTCAACGTCTTCTGCAATGACGAGCATTGGACGGCCGCTCTCTGCGGCTGGCTGCAGAATAGGCAGGAAATCCTTTATGTTGCTTATTTTCTTGTCGTAGATGAGAATGTATGGGTTGTCCATAACGCACTCCATCTTGTCGGCGTCGGTAACGAAATAGCCGCTGAGGTAGCCACGGTCGAACTGCATTCCCTCAACAACATTTGTATAGGTGTCGCGGCTCTTGCTTTCCTCGATGGTGATAACTCCGTCCTTGCTCACTTTGCGCATGGCATCGGCGATGAGTTTACCAATCTCAGGGTCGTTGTTGGCAGACACTGTGGCAACCTGCTCAATCTTGTCGTAGTTGTCATCAACCTTCTCTGCGCTCTTCTTGATGTGCTCAACAACGGCAGCCACCGCCTTGTCGATACCACGCTTGAGATCCATTGGGTTGGCGCCTGCGGTAACGTTCTTCAGACCAACGTTGACGATGCTCTGTGTGAGTATGGTGGCTGTGGTTGTTCCGTCGCCGGCGTCGTCGCCAGTCTTACTTGCCACACTCTTAACAAGCTGTGCGCCAGTATTCTCGAAGCGGTCTTCAAGTTCTATTTCCTTAGCTACCGTAACACCGTCCTTGGTGATTTGCGGTGCGCCAAACTTCTTCTCGATAATCACGTTGCGGCCCTTAGGACCAAGTGTTACTTTCACTGCGTTGGCGAGCTGGTCAACACCCTTCTTCAGCATCTCGCGCGCATCCACGTCGAATTTTATGTCTTTAGCCATAATGTTCTATAAACCTTTAATCTTTTAATTCTTTATTGTTTTAATCTTACTGTGCGATTACCGCCAATACGTCGCTCTGACGCATCATCAGGTATTTTGTTCCCTCATATTCCAACTCAGTGCCAGAGTATTTTCCGTAAAGCACTTCGTCGCCCTCCTTGAGTACCATTTCTTCGTCCTTGGTTCCGTTGCCTGTTGCAACTACCTTGCCGTGTAATGGTTTCTCCTTAGCTGTGTCCGGAATGATGATTCCGCCTACTTTCTCTTCTGCTGGTGCAGGGAGTACGAGCACCCTGTCAGCCAATGGTTTGATGTTCATAATGTTTTTATATTATTAAGTTATACAATTCTTTCTCAGGCTTGAGGCACTTTGCGTTGCCAGCCTTCACTCTCGGTAACTGCTAAAATCATGCCAAAAGAGACAATATGACAAATTGTCAGTCCATATTTTCACTTTTTTTCCATATTTCTCTCACTTTTATTCGTTTTTTTATTGCTAAAAGGAAAAAAAACGCTATCTTTGCCACACATTATAAAAGAAAAGGAAAAAAACAATGAAAGAATTTCTTAAGTACACCCTTGCGACGGTCATCGGAATGGTGATTTTCGCTATTGTCATCGGAATCATCGGCGTAATCTCGCTGATGGGAATGGTGGCATCACAAGATGCATCCACAGTGGTAAAGGAAAAGTCGGTCTTTGTGCTGCCGCTTTCAGGTACGATGGACGAGAGGGCTGAAGACAACCCTATCGGATACATGATGGGAGAAGCTGGACTGAACATTGGACTTGACGAGGCTCTTGCCGCAATAAGGAAGGCCAAGGGCGAGGACGAAATCAAGGGAATATACATTGAGGCAGGAGCGTTTATGCCAGACTCCTACGCCTCTTGCCAGGCTTTGCGCAAGGCTCTCGTGGATTTCAAGAAGAGCGGAAAATGGATTGTGGCTTACGCCGACCAGTACACACAGGCGGCTTACTATATCTGCTCCGTTGCCGACGAGGTGTTGCTCAATCCCAACGGAATGCTCGACTGGCACGGACTCGCCGCACAGCCTATGTATTACCGCGACTTGCTCGCAAAGATAGGAGTGAAAATGCAGGTGGTAAAGGTTGGTACATACAAGAGTGCTGTAGAGCCTTTTACAGAGGACCACATGAGCGACGCCAATCGTGAGCAGACCACAATGTACATCAGTGGAATATGGAACACGATAGTGGGCGACGTGGCTGCAAGCCGAAAACTTTCTGTGGCTAAGCTTAATGAATATGCCGACAACCTTATTACTTTTGCAGACGCCAAGGACTATGTGGCTATGAAGCTCGTTGACAAGCTACTCTACACCGATGAGGTGAAGGCGTCGATAAAGAAACGACTCGGAATAGCCAACAACGAGGAGATAAACCAGCTCTCCATTGCCGACATGAACAATATTCCAAAGAAAAACAAGTCTGACAACGAGATAGCTGTGTATTATGCCTACGGCGACGTGGTGAACACAAGCGACGGACAGACGGGAGCCTGCATAAGCGGCGTTGACGTGTCGAAGGACCTTGAGAACCTTATGAACGACGATGAGGTTAAGGCTGTGGTGCTGCGAGTTAACTCGGGCGGCGGAAGCGCATACGCTTCGGAGCAGATATGGAACGCTGTGACAAAGCTAAAGGCAAAGAAACCGGTAGTGGTGTCGATGGGAGGAATGGCTGCTTCGGGAGGCTACTACCTCAGCTGCGCAGCAAACTATATAGTGGCAGAGCCGACAACACTGACAGGAAGCATAGGCATCTTTGGCATGATTCCAGACGTAAGCGGTCTCTTGACACAGAAACTTGGGCTGAAGTTCGACGTTGTGAAGACAAATAACATGAGTGACTTCGGCACCACTTCGCGCCCAATGACAGTAGAGGAGATAGCTATAATGCAGAACTACGTCAACAACGGCTACAACCTGTTCATGAAGCGCGTGGCTGACGGTAGGGGAATGAAGGTTGCCGACGTGGACAAGATAGGACAGGGACGTGTGTGGCTCGGCAAGGATGCTCTGAAGATCAGACTCGTCGATGCACTTGGAGGGGTTGACGACGCCATTGCAAAGGCTGCAGAGCTGGCAAAGGTGACCGGCGACTACAAGACGGCAAGCTATCCTGACGCTCCAGACTTCCTCGACCAGATACTAAACAGTGTGCAGGGCGGCAACGGCAACTATCTCGACGAACAACTCAAATCCACCCTTGGCGACTACTATGAGCCGATGATGATGGTGAAGAACATCAACAGTCAGCCGACATTGCAGGCAAGAATGCCTTACCACCTTATTATAAAATAGTAGGGAAACGGAAATGGAAGGCGATTTCATAAAGATAAACGAATGGCTATTGCCCCTAAGCTGGATTTACGGCTTGGGGGTGAGAATTCGTAACTCCCTGTTTGAGATAGGACTGCTGAAATCGCACAGCTTCGACGTGCCTGTCATCTCCGTGGGAAATATTACCGTGGGAGGAACGGGCAAAACCCCACATGTTGAATACCTCATCAGACTGCTCAAACACAAGGCGAAGGTGGCGGTGCTAAGCAGGGGATACAAACGGCGGACAAAAGGATTTATCATTGCCGACAGGGAATCATCCACACGAACCATTGGTGACGAACCGATGCAGATGGCAAGGAAGTTTCCCGAAGTCACCGTTGCCGTGGACAGAAAACGTGTCAACGGAATAAGGAAACTCACCGATGGGTCAACCGTGAAGGACATTGACGTGGTGCTGCTCGACGATGCGTTTCAGCATAGATACGTCAAACCGGGGATAAACATACTACTCGTAGATTACCACCGACTCATAATCTACGACAAACTGCTACCTGCAGGAAGGCTGCGCGAGCCACTCAGCGGAAAAAACAGGGCTGACATAGTGATAATAACAAAATGTCCAAAAACCTGAAACCTATGGAGTTTAGGGTCATTACTAAGGCAATGGCACTATATCCGTATCAGCACCTGTATTTCACAACACTGGTGTATGACAAACTCCAGCCAGTGTTCTGCGGAGAGGAACGGACGCTTGAGAGTGTAGGAAGCAATACCAACGTGCTGCTTCTAACAGGCATCGCGTCGCCAAAACAGATGGAAGTGGACATGGCACCCTTTGCGAAGACAACAACAAAACTTGCCTTCTCAGACCACCACAGGTTCACTCGGCGCGACATAGACCTTATAAACACCACCTTTGCGTCGCTGCCACAGCCGAAAATCATCGTTACAACGGAGAAAGACGCAACAAGGCTGGTGGAGACAAACGGGCTGGACGAGGAAGTGAGACACTCCATATACTCTCTTCCAGTAAGAATACAATTTATGGAGAACCAAGAAAAATTTAACGAAAACATAATAGGATATGTACGAAAGAATTCAAGAAACAGCATCCTGGCTAAGACAAAGGATGACCACAAGTCCCACAACCGCCATCATTCTGGGGACAGGCCTCGGACAATTAGCTTCAGAAATAACTGAAGCATACGAGTTCCCATACACGGATATACCGAACTTCCCAGTGTCAACCGTTGAGGGACATTCAGGGAAACTAATCTTCGGAAAACTCGGAGGAAAGGACATTATGGCAATGGAAGGACGCTTCCACTACTATGAGGGATACTCGATGAAGGAGGTGACATTCCCAATAAGAGTGATGTACGAACTGGGCATCGACACTCTCTTCGTGAGCAATGCCTCGGGAGGAATGAATCCGGAATTCCGCATTGGTGACCTCATGATTATCACCGACCATATAAACTTCTTCCCGGAACACCCGCTGCGCGGAAAGAATTTCCCCACGGGGCCTCGATTCCTCGACATGCACGAAACCTACGACCACGCCCTGATAGCACAGGCAGACCGTATAGCTGCTGAGAAAGGCATACGTGTGGTACACGGCGTGTATATGGGAGTGCAGGGACCAACGTATGAGACCCCCGCAGAATATAAAATGTATCACCGCATGGGAGCCGATGCCGTAGGTATGAGTACAGTGCCAGAGGTAATCGTAGCACATCACTGCGGCATAAGGACCTTCGGCATCAGTATAATCACCGACCTTGGACTTGAAGATCAACCAGTGGAGGTGAGCCACGAGGAAGTGCAGGTTGCTGCCAACAAGGCGCAGCCGCTGATGACGGAAATAATGAGAGAAATGATAAGAAAAAGTTGAAAATTGAACGATGATAATTGAAGGTTGAATTGTTGCACTTTTATGTATGGCGCAGCAATTCAACCTTAAATTTTATGTCTTCAACTTAATGGATTCCAACCTTGAGCCTTGAGGTCGAACTCTTGTCCGTCACGTGTGACGAGAATTCTGCCGAAGTCCTCTTTGGTGATGTGGCCTATGAGCTTCACGTCGTCCATGGCTTGAATCTTCTCATGGTCGCCGATGGGTACTGTGAAAAGCAACTCGTAGTCTTCACCACCATTCAGGGCGCAGGTGGTGACATTCATATTCATCTCTTCTGCCATCACTGCTGTCTGATAGTCGATGGGGATGTTTTTCTCGAATATTCGGCAACCCACGTGGCTCTGCGTGCAGATATGGATGAGCTCGGAGCTCAAACCGTCGCTGATGTCCATCATTGAAGTAGGATGGATGTTTGCCTCACGCAGTCGCTTCATGATGTCGCCTCTCGCCTCTGGTCTGAGCTGTCTTTGCAGCAGGTATTCCTTTCCGCCGAAGTCTGGATTGAAAGTGGCAAGTTCGTCAAGCATTTTTTTGTTGCCCTTCTGTTTTGCCTCGCGTATCTGCTGGTAATATACCGATTTCTCACGCTCCAGGAGCTGCAGTCCCATATAGGCTGCACCAAGGTCGCCTGAGACGCATACGAGGTCGGTGTCTTTTGCCCCGTTGCGATATACAATGTCTTGCTTTGTAGCCTCGCCGATGCATGTGATGCTTATGGCAAGACCAGTGATTGAAGACGTGGTGTCGCCACCTATGATATCGATGTCCCATTTGTTGCATGCTTCGCGCAGACCTGCATAGAAGGAGTCTAAATCTTCCACCTGAAACCGCTTGCTCAGTGCTAATGACACAGTCATCTGACGTGGTGTGCCGTTCATGGCGAAAATGTCGCTGATGTTCACCATTGCCGACTTGTAGCCGAGATAGAACATGTTCATATATGTGAGGTCGAAGTGTATGCCCTCCATAAGCATGTCTGTGGTTACAAGCACTTCTTTGTCGCTATAGTGTAGCACGGCGCAGTCGTCGCCCACTCCATAAATAGTGGAACGGTTTTTGGGCTCATGGCCCTCGGTGAGGTGTTTTATCAGTCCAAACTCACCAAACTTTGAAATATCGGTCATTCTTAAGTTATTTACGTTGTTGTATCTCACCTGTTGTTCCTTATCTCTTCAAAACTCAGTGCCGCACCTATGGCAGTGCAGAACTCAGAGTTTTTGGGAATGTGGAACCTTACGTTGTAGAGTTTTGCCATGGCGGGGAAAATATCGCGACACTGGGGCAGAAGGGTCAGGTTGCCGATGAGGATGTAGTCGCTGATGCCTGTGCCAATGCCTGAAAGGATGGCTGCGCTGCCTATCGACTGTAGTACCATGCACACCAGTCCCAAGGCTATGTCCTCCTGCGAGGCATTGGGTTGAGCCTTGCCGAAGAGCGATGCCGTGGCATCCATGGGAAGACCAGGGAGCGGATTGGCGCTTATGTCGCCTATAAGGAGATTGATGTTGGCGAGATTGCCTTGTCGGGCAATTTCCGATACGTAGCGGATGTCGCTCGTATTGAGCAGTAGGCGTGAGAGTCCCTGGAGAGTACCGCCTCCGGTGCCTATGCCGCCAATGTGGGTCATGTCGTCGCCGTCACATTTCACGAATGACGTTCCCGTGCCCATGCTCACCACTATTGCCTTGTCGATGCCCGACTCGAACCTTGCTCCCAGTCCGTCGGCAACAAACTCGTCGCATTTTGTGGTAGGAAGTCCATAGACAGGCTGCTTAATATAGGCACTGCCAACACCGGTGAGCATCACCTGCTCCACGTCGGAGATACTGAAACCGTTGTCGTAGAGATATTTGCCAAAAGCTCCATAGAGAGATGTCACTGGGTCAACGGCAGTGATGCGTATGGGCGAGAGAACTTCGCCGTCTTTTATTCCAACAATTTTTGTGGTGCTTATGCCCACGTCTATTCCAATTAGCATATTTTCAATGTAGATTGTATGGCGTAAACAAAAGGGAAAACCCCTGCCGCCGAAGCTAAACAGGGGTTCTAATGAAAGGAGGAGTGGTACCACCAGGAATCGAACCGGGGACACAAGGATTTTCAGTCCTTTGCTCTACCAACTGAGCTATGGCACCTCATTTCTCGTTTGCGGTTGCAAAGGTACGAACTTTTTCTGGAACAAAAAAATATTTCCTCCAAAAAACCATTTTTATTATACTTTGTTAACAAATAATCCCTATTTTCACCCTTTATTCACCTCCTTTCAACTTTAAGAGGTCACTCCAACGTGTTGTGGGGTTCTTGCTCTTGAAGTCGTGTTTTATGGCGTCGGCAAAGACATTTGCCTTGCCGATGCCGTCTTTTTGAGTGTATTGCTGCGCTCCGAGCACAAGCGTCTCGCTGCCATAGAGTCTGTTGATGCGGTCGAGTGTCTCGTCGAGAGCCTTCAACTTGTCGTATTGTTCCGAGGGAATGTCGAAGAGATCCTGTTGTACGGGGAACGCAGGACTGACACCCATCACGATGACTCCCGCTTTTTTGTATTTGTATCCAGGGATGAATATTTCCCTAAGAGCGTCCTTCGCCGCCTGCACAATGGTGACAGTGGAGTTGGTTGGAGTAAGAAGCCTTGTTTCCTTGAAATTCCAGTATTGGGGAAGGTCGTCGCGGAAGGCGTTGGTGTTGATGAATACACCGATGACAGACGCCACCGTTTCCTGTGCACGGAGTTTGGCAGCACATCTTGCAGCATAGTTCGACACGTGTGTGTAGAGTGTGTCGAGGTCTGTTACCATACCGTTGAAACTGCGGCTGGTGCAGATGCTCTTCTTCTTTGCATACTCCTCGTTAGGCACGCAGTCCTCGCCGTTCAGTTCTGCCCACGTACGCTCAATGACGATATTGTTGAAAGTGAGCCTTATCCAGTCACGGTGCATCACTGAGAAGTCGTAGGCTGTCTTCACACCGTATTTCGCAAGTTTGGCGGCATATCTGTGACCTATGCCCCACACGTCTTCCACTGGGTAAAGTTTCAGAGCCTTTATGCGTTTCTCTTCTTTATCGATGATGCAGCAGTGGCAGTAGCCTGGGTATTTCTTGGCGAAGTGACTTGCCACCTTCGCCAAGGTCTTGTTTGGTGCCAAACCTATGCTCACTGGCATTCCAACCCAACGTTTTATTTTCTCGTGCAGCCGTTTGCCCCATTGAGCAAGGTCGGTTTGGTCCATGCCCTGAAGATAGACGAAGCACTCGTCGATGCTGTATCTGAAATATGCCGGTACTTCTTGACTGATGATGTCCACGACGCGTCCTGTCAGCTCCCCGTAGAGTTCGTAGTTTGACGAGAACACGGCTATCTTATGTCCCGGAAACATCTGGCCAAGTTGGAAATAAGGCATTCCTGCCTTTATGCCGAGAGCCTTTGCCTCGTTGGAGCGTGCCACCACGCATCCGTCGTTGTTTGACAATACGACAACGGGTTTCCCCTCCAGGTCTGGACGGAAAACCCTTTCGCACGATACGTAGCAGTTGTCGCAGTCGATAATGCCGTACATCTTTAGCCTACACTTTACATCTTTAGCCTACACTTTCTCGAAAGTCCTTATGAGGTGAATCACCACTCCCCAAACCTCGAAATTATCGCCTGCCTCTATGCGGAAGACAGGATAATTCTCGTTGGCTGGACGCAACTCTATGTAGCCCTCGCTCTTGTGGGTGAGGTCGAGATACTTTATGGTGAACTCACCATTCCAGTATGCCACAACGATGGACCCGTCGTGGGCTTCCACGGCACGGTCGATGATTACCCTGTCGCCATGGAAGATGCCCGCGTCCTTCATGGAGTCTCCTTCGATGTCGCCATAGAAGGAAGCCTCCGGATGACGTATGTAGTCACGGTTGAAGTCAAGCCGGTCGTGACGATAGTCGTCTGCCGGAGAGGGGAAACCTGCCACCACGGCGGCATGTTCCAGTTCCAACGTTGTGTCAAACACACCTCTTATAATTCTTATGTTGCCCATCGGCATTGTCGCTTTGTTGTGTGGGGGAGACTAATTCTGTTTGTCGGAGATAGCGTCCATTATCTTTGCCTCTATCTCTTCGGCAAGCTCAGGATTGTCTTTTATGACGTTCTTTACGGCGTCGCGTCCCTGTGCCAGTCTTGTCTCGTTGTATGAGAACCAGCTGCCGCTTTTTTGTATTATTCCGTACTCGACGCCGAGGTCAACAATCTCTCCCACCTTGGAGATTCCCTCGCCGAAGGTTATCTCAAACTCTGCCTTACGGAAAGGAGGAGCCACCTTGTTCTTCACCACTTTCACGCGCACCTGACTGCCTATCACGTTGTCGCCGTCCTTGATGCTTGTCACGCGGCGGATGTCGAGGCGTACGCTGGAGTAGAACTTCAGCGCGTTTCCACCTGTTGTCGTTTCCGGATTTCCAAACATCACGCCAATCTTTTCACGCAGCTGGTTGATGAAGATGCAGGTGGTGTTTGTTTTGCTCAGAGTGCTGGTCATCTTTCGCAGTGCCTGACTCATGAGGCGTGCGTGTAGTCCCACCACGTTGTCGCCCATCTCGCCTTCAATCTCCTTCTTTGGAGTAAGTGCAGCCACAGAGTCAATGACGATGATATCTACTGCAGCGGAGCGTATGAGCTGGTCTGCAATCTCAAGTGCCTGCTCGCCGTTGTCTGGCTGAGAGATGAGCAGGGTGTTGGTGTCAACTCCGAGTTTCTCGGCGTAGAAGCGGTCGAAGGCGTGCTCAGCGTCAATGAAAGCCGCAATGCCTCCTGATTTCTGTGCCTCTGCTATGGCATGAATGGCGAGTGTTGTCTTTCCAGACGACTCTGGTCCGTAGATTTCAATTATTCGTCCCTTGGGAAATCCTCCAACGCCGAGAGCAGCGTTGAGGCTGATGCTTCCTGTGGGTATCACCTCTACTTTTTCCACATTCTCGTCGCCGAGTTTCATTATCGACCCCTTTCCGAAGTCCTTTTCTATTTTTGACATTGCAGCTTGCAGTGCCTGCAACTTAGCCTTTTTCAAATCAACGGCTTCTTCTTCTTTTTTTGCCATGTTTTTTTATATGTTATTTTTTTACCATTATATGGTTCATATTCAAATACTCTCGCCTCTCAAATATCCTACAGTTCAATATCTCCATCGAACTCCTCATGCCAAGGAAGGCCTTGAACGTTGAGTTGGGCGAGGAATGGGTCTGGGTCGAATTCCTCCACGTTGTGTACGCCTGGTTTGTTCCAAAGCCCCTTGAAGAACATCATGGCACCTATCATTGCTGGAACACCAGTGGTGTAGCTTACTCCCTGCATGCCAGTCTCCTTGTATGCGTCTTGGTGGCGGCAGTTGTTATATATATAATAGGTGTGCTCCTTGCCGTCCTTTATTCCGCGTATGCGACAACCAATGCTTGTCTCGCCGTCGTAGTTCTCGCCGAGGTCCTGTGGGTTTGGCAATACAGCCTTGAGGAACTGTAGCGGTACAATCTTCACCTTTGCCGAGCCAGTGCCGTCGGCGAGTGGTGCCTCATACTCTATCTCGTCGATGCGTGACATGCCGATGTTCTGAATCACGTCGAGATAGGTAAGATACTGTTGTCCGAAGGTCATCCAGAAACGGGCGCGCTTTATTGTCGGATAGTTGATAACGAGACTCTCTATCTCCTCGTGGTGGAGCAAGTAGCTCTCGCGCGGGCCTATGTTGGGGTAGGTGAGTGGCTGGTGGAATTCCAGTGGTTCAGTCTCCACCCATTTCCCGTCTTGCCAGTAAAGTCCCTTCTGTGTTATCTCGCGGATATTTATCTCTGGATTGAAGTTGGTGGCGAAAGCCTTGTGGTGGTTACCTGCGTTACAGTCCACAATGTCAAGATAGTGTATCTCGTCGAAGTGGTGCTTTGCGGCGTAAGCGGTGAAAATGCTCGTCACTCCAGGGTCGAATCCGCAACCGAGGATGGCGCAAAGGCCAGCTTTCTCAAAACGCTCACGATAGGCCCACTGCCAGGAATACTCGAAGTGTGCCTCGTCCTTTGGCTCGTAGTTTGCAGTGTCGAGATAGTTGCAGCCACACGCGAGACAGGCATCCATTATGGTAAGGTCCTGATAGGGCAGTGCGAGGTTCACCACTAACTCTGGCTTGAAATCGTTGAACAGCGCCTTCAGTTGTTCCACGTCGTCGGCGTCCACCTGTGCTGTCTTTATGTCCATAGTGTGTCCAGCCTTGTGTATCGCATCTACTATGGCGTCGCACTTCTCCTTTCTGCGGCTTGCTATCATAAACTCTGTGAATACGTCAGCATTCTGTGCTATCTTGAATGCAGCCACGGTGGCAACTCCACCTGCACCAATCATAAGTATTTTTCCCATTGTCCTTTGTATTTTGTTTTGTTAATATTGTTATTGTTCAATTACCTCCTCTCCCCTTATTCCCAATGCGTTCATCAGCGAGTAGCCGAGGATTTCCTGGCGGAAGCTGCCGCCTGTCATTGGTTGCATGGCGAAAACGGTGATGCGTTTCTCGTCGTCGATGCCTTTCAGTGCGCGTCTAACGCCGTCGTAGTATTGTTCGGCGTTAGGGACCACCATCACCCGTTTCACCTCCTTCTGTGAGCAGATGTGCATAAGTGAGTCGCAGAAGAGGTGTTCATTGTCCACCATTTCCTCCACGGGCAGAGCACTGAAAAGAAACTCGCCGAGATGGTCGTTGAAAGCCTTCCCGTCGAGGTCGGTGGTGAGTTTTGAAGGTGTGAAGTTCTCCAGTTCACTGTTTGTCTTGTCGTGGATGAGAAGCACTTGTATCTTGTTGTCGCCCTCGCGTATCCCTCCGTCGAGAGCCACGCAGTCCACCCATCGGGTCATGTCGGCCTGTGGAATGCGTCTTCCGAGCATGCGCTCGAAATTTACTATGAGGTTGAACGCTACCTTGTCGATGTAGTCAGCATCGGCAATTATCACGTTCTCGCTCCATTTTTGTTTCTCCATTCTTTGTTTTTTTGTGCAAATTTACAATTATTCGTTGGAACTGCAAAATGTTTAGGGGATTTTTTTGATAGGTATCCAAATCCAGAACGTGGAGCCTTTGCCTTCCTCTGAGTCCACGCCGATGCGTCCGCCGCACTTCTCTGCTATAGCCTTACAGATGCTCAGACCGAGACCTGCGCCTTGGATATAGTCGTTGAGTTTTACGAAGCGTCCGAAAATCTTGTCGCACTTGTCGGCAGGAATGCCTGTTCCTGTGTCCTCGCAGTATATGTATAGTCCCTCGTCCTGACAGCGGTAGCCCAACTTGATGTGTCCGCTGTGGGTGTATTTCACTGCGTTTGTCAGGAAGTTGGTTATTACCTGCTGTATGCGGGTAATGTCCATGACCACTTCCAACTTGTCGTATGGGTTGTCTGCGATGAATTCCACTCCTGGTTCTTGCACACGTTGGCGCAGCGACATGCAAATCATATTGAACGAGTCGGCGAAATCTACCTTTGCCGGCCGTAGCACAAGACCGTTGGAGTCGAGCTCCGATATAATAAGGATGTCGTTGATGAGCTGCATCAGGAGGTCGCAGTTGTTGAGGATAATCTTGATGAACTCCGTTCTCTCCTCAGGCGCGTCTATTGACTGCAGCACGTCGCAGAATCCTACGATGGCGTTCAGTGGGGTGCGTATCTCGTGGGTCATGTTGGCAAGGAACGCGCTCTTCAGCCTAACGGAGTCGTTGGCCCTTTCGGTTTCCTCTTTCATCTTTGTCTGCACTTTGATGAGCTCGTCAATATCTCTTATAAGTCCGAAGCATCCCTTGATGTTTCCGTTGTTGTCGTATTCTGGCACGCTGTTCATTGCATACCAAGTTTTGCGATCATCGCCTTTCAGTGTCTTTTTGAGCTGAATTGTCGTGGTGATTGTCTGGCATCCGCTCAGAGTAGGGTCGATGAGTCGTCTTACCTCCTCCTGCTGTTCCTCGTTGGACACAAGATTGATGAAATCGTCGAACGAGGTGCGTTTCTCGAATGTGCGCAGGTCTTTGTAGATAGTGAAGGACTTTTTTGCCAGGTTCGACTTCCACACCATCATGTTCGACTCTTCCAACAGTATCTTCAGTTCGCTCTCATACTTCTGCGTTTCGACGTTTGCCTTTCGTATCTGC
>SAMEA3663038__coassemble_314_pt1 | contig 16815 bp, 9 predicted proteins | sample SAMEA3663038__metabat2_low_PE_036 | metagenome-assembled genome bin SAMEA3663038 (sample SAMEA3663038) | pig gut metagenome | biome: pig gut; feature: pig-associated habitat; material: faeces | place: France | collected 2012 | reverse complement strand
CATCCACAAAAGGTATGGGCGGTATTTTCCCCAACGTGTCTTTGTACGGTCGGCTATGATTCCCATCATAGGGTCGCTCACTCCGTCCCATATACGTGTCACAAGCATGAGTACTCCCGCGTCAACGAGGTTGAGCCCGAACACGTCGCTGTAGAATATTGGAAGATAATATGAAAATATTTTCCAAAACATCGACGACGACATGTCGCCGAATCCATAACCTATCTTTTCGCTTAATTTAGCCATAATGATTTTTTATCTTGAATGTTGAACGTTGAAGATTGAACGTTGAATTGCTGTGCATGGTTATCCGGCGCAGCAACTCAATGTTCAACCTTCAATCGTCAATTTTTAGAGTTCTTCTCTATCAGTTTCTTTATGGTCTCCACGCTCTTGCCGGTGGCATAACCGTCTTCAGGAGTGTTCATGCAATAGTCGATGAGGCGGTCGATAGTGGAAGTGGCAACGTGCATTCGGGTGTCTGACGAGCCATAGTAGATAAACACCTTTCCGTCTTCGTCGGCAATCCAGCCGTTGGCAAACACTACGTTCATCACGTCACCGATATACTCACCGCCCTCTGGCACCATAAAGTAGCCGCCTGGTTGTGCTATCACTCGTGTAGGGTCGTCGAGAGCTGTCATGTACATATATAATACATAGCGCAATCCGCTGGCGCAGCCACGCACTCCATGTGCCAGGTGCAGCCATCCCTTTGGAGTCTTGATAGGATGCGGTCCCTCGCCGTTCTTCACTTCCATAATGGTGTGGTAGTTGCGTGCATTGATAATCTTCTCCTCTGTGATTTCAGCCTTTGTGATGTCCTCAACAAGTGCCCAGCCGATGCCGCCACCCGAACCGGTGTCGATGAATCCGTCCTGTGGACGAGTGTAGAAGGCATATTTGCCATCGACAAATTCCGGATGAAGCACCACATTGCGCTGCTGACTCTTTGTCTTCAGGTCTGGCAGACGCTCCCAGTTTACGAGGTCCTTGGTGCGTGCAATGGCTGCTGTTGCAGTGGCTGCCGAGAGGTCGCCAGGTTGCGAGTCGTCGTGACGCTCGGCACAGAACACTCCATATACCCAGCCGTCCTCGTGGGCTGTCAGTCGCATGTCGTAAATGTTTGTTGCGGGGATAGTGTCCTCTGGCATGGTGATAGGCTCTGGCCAGAAGCGGAAGTTGTCCACTCCGTTGGGGCTTTCTGCCACGGCGAAGAAGCTCTTGCGGTCGGCTCCCTCCACGCGCACTACAAGTACATATTTCCCATTCCATTTAATGGCACCCGAGTTGAGCGTAGCGTTCATCATGATACGCTGCATGAGATATGGGTTGTCCTTTTCGTCGAAGTCATATCTCCACTCTAATGGAGTATGCTCAGCTGTAAGGATAGGGTTTTCATACTTTTCATAGATACCATTAGATCTTCCTAATGGTTTGTTAGTCTTGGTCAGCAGTTCCTCGTGCGCCTTGCGCAGGGCTGCCACTCTTTCATTAAAATCACTCATGATGGTTAATGTATATTTTTATATTTCAATTTTTCAATTCTTCAATTTTTCAATTCCTTGATCAGCCAAGCCACCCATTCGTCCCACTGCTCCTGATACCAGAAGTGTGCGGTTTGCTGATAAAGACTCATTTCCTTTGGAGCTGTCACAGTGTTGTATGTTGCCCATGCCGATGTTGGAGGCACTACCTCGTCGTTGTATCCAAACGAGAACCATCCCTTGCACTTTATGCGCTTTGCGAAATTGATACCGTCGAAATAGCCAGAGTTCCTCACCTTCTTTGCATCCTGTGTCTTGTCGTAATAGAAATAATGTGGCCAGCCACAAGCCTGTCCGTGGAGCGAGGCTGTATGGTCACACATGGCTGCATGAACGGCACCGTAGCATGTAACCCTCTTGTCAAGTCCCGCGCATACCAACGACAACATGCCGCCCTGGCTGCTTCCAGTGACACCAAGGTTCTTGCCATCCCATTCCGGCAGCGAAGCAATATAGTCGATGGATCGTATGGCACCGGTGAAGATACGCTTATATGGCATTTTGTCGCGGTTGTCGAGGTTGGCTTCCCAATATCCGTTGAGCGCACCATTGTGCAGACGGTCATAAACCACCTGGTCCATGGTCACGGGAATCCCGTGAATACCTATTTCAAGGGTGATGACACCTTGCGACGCTGTCCACACGTCGCCGCCGTAAGGACGGCAACCGGCTCCAGGCACACGCAGCAGTGCGGGATATTTGCCCGGTTTTACAGGCATGCAGAGAATGCCATATATCTTGCTTCCCCAGGCATCGTTGTTGTAATTTACCTCATAAACGTTTACGTCCTTGGTGCATCGCTCCGGAAGTAGTTCGAGATGTGGGTCAAGTTCCACCTTGCGAGCCTCAGCAAGCGTGTTACTCCAAAATTCATCGAAATCTGACGGGCACTCTGCCCATGGTTTTATTTTCTCGGGAGAGAAGGCAACTGCGCAAGTGCTGCGGTACTCCTTGCCTCCTATGTTGGTTGTGACATTCACGCGGTAAAATCCCGGTGTACTCATCTTTCCTTTTATGGTCATCTCACCGCTTTTTAGCGTAGCCTCTTTCTTCCCACCCACGGGATACATCTCCGGACCAGCCTCATAAACTATGGTCGCGTTCTCTATAGGCGTGCCTGAGCGCAGCACGCTGATGGTGAACTTTGCTGTCTCTCCAACCTTGTAGTTCCAGTCACTGTGGTCGGGAGTCACCGTGACGGCAATATTGTTGCCACGGATTTGTGCACTGGCTACTATCATGCTTACCAATGCGAAAAGTAGTAAAGTTGTTCTTTTCATTCTATGATAGCTCTTTATTAAGTTTTTAGTTCATCAAGATTTTTTGTGTCAGGTTTTGCTTTTGTTTTTAGAAGAGGGGGAGACAATCACCATTGTCTCCCATGTTCTCTTCACTAACTACTAACTATAAACCTAATCAAATATATTCTTGTCGTTATGCGTCATCTCATCAATTTGTTCCATTAAGTGGCTCGCATTTCTGAATTGACGGTGCAAAGTTAGCACATTATATGCAAAGTCAATGATACTTTCTTATCAAAAAATGGCACTTTTTTGCTAATAGGCAAAAAAAAACTTGATTAGACACCATATTTTGCTTTTTTATCACTTCTACACCTTATTATATTTATATATTCCATGACGTTATTTTTAGGCAAATTTTGAAAAAAAGCCATCAAATTCTTATATATTGTAAATTATACACTTAAAACAAGCATTATCAGCATCTTATTATCATAAGAATAGCGATTGACAAAAAAGTATCAATAATTAGCAAATTAATATCATTCGTATTGCAATATTGTTACTAACTTTGCAACCGAAAAATATGGCTATTGCCTTTTACCTAAAAAACATGGGTAAACCTAATGCAAGAGATGCCACAAACGAATGAGAACAAATAACAAAACTATAACTTATGAACATTAAAAACAAGAAACAAACTTTGTTTGTCGGATTATGCTCAATTTTGTTCTTGGGCAATTCTCCGCAGGCATTTGCAGTGGGCGAGGTGCAGACACCTCCTGCCGTACAGCAAACGAGAAAGGTCACTGGAGTCGTCAACGACGCCATGGGACCAATCATTGGTGCGAGTGTCAAAATCAAGGGAACGACAACGGGTGTTGCCACCGATTTTGACGGAAACTTTTCACTTAACGTCCAGCCGGGAGCCACTCTCGTGGTGTCATACATCGGCTATGTGACTAAGGAAATAAAAGTCGGCAGTCAGACAACACTTTCCATCACTCTTGAAGAGGACAAGAAACTGCTCGACGAGGTTGTTGTCGTTGGTTATGGTACGATGAAGAAGAGCGACCTTTCCGGATCTTCTGTCAGTGTGGGAGAAAAAGCCATCAAAGGTTCTGTCATCACCTCGCTCGACCAGTCGCTGCAAGGTCGTGCAGCGGGTGTCACTGCGGTGAGCACTTCCGGTGCACCAGGTACTTCCTCTTCAATCCGCGTGCGTGGACAAGCCACCATCAATGCCGGAGCAGAGCCTCTCTACGTTATCGACGGTGTTATTGTCCAGGGCAATGGCGACTCAGGAGCATCGTTCGGTCTTGGAGATGCCCTTGGTAACGGTAAGGTATCTACCATTTCCCCACTGTCAACCATCAACCCTTCCGACATCGTGAGCATGGAGATTCTCAAGGATGCCTCCGCAACAGCCATCTATGGTGCCCAGGGCGCCAACGGTGTTGTGCTTATCACCACAAAGCGTGGTAAGGCTGGCGACGCAAAGGTTTCTTATGACGGAATGTTTGCCGTTTCGCGCCAGACAAAGCGTCTTGACATCATGAACCTGCGCGAATATGCAGGATTCTACAACGACCTTGCCAACACCGGCGAGCTAAGTGACCCTAACACCATCTATTCTGACCCATCCATCCTCGGCGAGGGAACAAACTGGCAGGACGCCATTTTCCAGACCGCACTGCAACACCAGCATCAGGTAAGTGTGCAAGGTGGTACGGAAAAGGTGCAGTACTATGTCAGCGGTTCGTATATGAACCAGGAAGGTACCATCATTGGTTCCAACTTCGACCGCCTTTCTGTCAGGACCAACCTCGACGCCCAGCTGAAATCGTGGTTGAAACTCGGTTTGAGCGCGACATACTCCAACACCAACGACGACCTGAAATTGGCCGACTCAGAGCAGGGACTTATCACCTACTCACTGACAACCCTGCCCGATATTCCTATCTACGACCTCGACGGCAACTACTCGTCAACAGTCAGGGAGGGATATACAAGCCCCAACCCTGTGGCATTGGCAATGTTGGACGACATCCTGCTTAACCGCCAGAAGCTGACAGGAAACATCTTCTTCGAGGTGACACCAATAAAGAACCTCGTATGGCATGCCGAACTCGGCTACGACATCAGTGCCAGCAAAGGAGAACGCTTCAAGCCTACCGTTGACCTCGGAGGATGGGTGCGCAGCAACAACGAAAGCTCCATACAGAAAAACAACTCCACGTTCTGGCAGTTGAAGAACTACATCACTTACAGCAACCAGTTTGGAAAGCACGGACTGGTAGCCATGGTAGGACAGGAGTGCTGGGAGTCTAAGTATGACTTTACTTCCGTATTCTCCTCTGGCCTTCCTTCAAACGACATACACAATCCTGCACTCGGCAACAAGTCTTCCTATAATATCAGCGCAGGATTCGGCAGCTCTGCAATGGCATCATTCTTCACTCGTTGGAACTACAACTACGACGACAAGTATCTTGCCACATACACCTATCGTTACGACGGAAGTTCAAACTTCGGTCCTAACAAGCGCTGGGCAGGCTTCCACTCTTTTGCAGGAAGCTGGCGTTTCACCAACGAGAAATTCATGAAACCTCTTGAGAAAATAATCAGCAACGGTAAGCTGCGCATTGGATGGGGACAGACAGGTAACTCAAACATCGGTGGCTTCAAGTGGGGAGCTGCAATGAGCCGAATGCCGTCAAGCCTCGGACAGGGCTATCGTCCTGCCAACATTCCTAACCTCGACGTGCAATGGGAGAGCCAGGAGCAGTGGAACCTCGGTCTTGACCTCGGTTTCCTCAACGACCGCATCAGCCTGGTCGTAGATTTGTACAAGAAGACATCCAACGACATGCTTATGCCTCTGCAGTTGCCATCGTATATGGGTACACAGGGCAACGGATCGTCGGCTCTTGCTGCACCTTACGGCAACTATGGATCAATAGAAAACAAGGGTGTTGAATTCACTCTCACTGCCCATCCTTTCGTGGGAGAATTCCAGTGGGACAGCGAATTCCAGATCTCATTCAACAAAAACAAGCTGAAAAGTCTTTCCGGCACCTCGGCAGCCAGCATCGTGGGCTACGGACAGTGGAGCGACGTCGTGTCAGTGTCGGAAGTGGGCAAGTCGCTTTATAACTTCTATGGATATGTCACCGATGGTGTTTATGAGTCACTTGAGGACATCGAGACATCAGCCAAACCGGCTAAATATCCCGTTGACGGAAAGTTCAACAGATACAATACCGTTTGGGTGGGCGACATCAAATACAAGGACCTCAACGGCGACGGTGTCATCGACGAGAACGACCGCACCAACATCGGTTCTCCAATGCCGAAATACACCTTCGGCTGGAACAACACTTTCCGCTACAAGAACTTCGACCTCAACGTCTTCATCAACGGTTCGGTGGGCAACAAGGTGATGAACTACCTCTCCATCAAGCTGACACACATGAATTCCGCATGGACCAACCAGCTCACTACGGTTAACGACCGCGCGCAGCTTGTTCCTATTGATCCAAGCAAAGACTACTCAGCCGGTGTCGATGTGTTCGGAACAACAGTATATAACTGGTATGACGACATCACCAACGTCAAGGTAGCCAATAGCGGTGCAACCATTCCACGCGTGTCTATCAACGACCCGAACGACAACGACCGCATTAGCGACCGATATATTGAAGACGGAAGCTATGTGCGCCTGAAGAATATTGTGCTCGGATACACATTCCCCAAGAAACTGATTAACAAGTTCAACATAGAGAACCTCCGCCTGTATGCCAACATACAGAACCTCCTGACCATCACCGGATATGACGGTTATGACCCTGAAGTAGGAGCCTCTACATCCGACTCTACGGGTTATACCTACGGTGTGGATAACGGACGCTATCCTTCTCCTACAACATTTTCGTTCGGTTTGAACATTACATTCTAAACAGATCATTACAACTATGAAAATATATAAGAAAAATACAATAAAGACCTGCGTGATGTCGCTCGCCTTGTCGATGGGACTTACCTCCTGCGGTGACTTCCTCGACCGACCCGCCGAGGACAGCGAGAACACTGGTACATTCTATAAGAACGACACGCAGTGCATCCAAGGTGTCAACTACCTTTACAACTCTCCATGGTATGATTTCCAGCGTGGATTCATCAAAATTGGAGAGGTCCTTTCCGGAAACTACTATTGGGGAAGTTCTCCTTATCTGAATTTCTCAGTCAACGGAACCGACCAGGACCTTATCAACATGTCATATTCCCTTTGGGCTGCCAACGGCCACTGCAACACCGTTATCGGTTATCTCAAGGGATCTTCAGCTTCCGAGGCTGTAAAAAAGCAATGCATCGGCGAGGCCCTGACATGGAAGGCAATGGCCTACTTCTTCCTCGTGAGAACATTTGGTGAAGTGCCTATCATACACGACAACACCACCGTTATCGGTAACGGTTCGTACAACGATGTGTATAAGGTGCAGAGAGCCGACGTTTACGAATACATCGTCATGACTCTTGAAGAGGCAATGAAAAACCTCAAGGAGGCTGGACGCACCACGTTCGACGGCACCGACCGCATCGACTATTATTCTGCCGAGGCTCTTCTCGCCAAGGTTTATCTCACAAAGAGCGGCGTTTCCGGTTCGCGCAGTGCAGAAGACCTTGCAAAGGCTGCAGAATATGCAAAGGATGTTATCGACAACTCTGGCAGAAAACTGATGCCAAACTATTCCGACCTCTTCCGCCTTTCAGGCTACAACGCCACAGGCGAGTGCCTCATCTCATGGCTTTGGTCGGCAGGACGTGACCCCTGGACACAGCAGAACACCCTCCAGAGCGACCTCGCCATGGTAGGTTTCGACGAGTTCGGCGACTGCTGGGGCGGTTATGCCGGCATCTCCTACGACCTTCAGCTCGCCTTCGGAGCCACATCGTTGATGGACCCTTCTCAGCGTCCTACTACCGACACACGCCGCAAGGCAACATACATGCAGGCAGGCGACAAATATGAGTATTTCTGGACCAACAAGGGCGGTTTCGACTTCCTCAAGTTCATCTATGACGCCGACTACGGAAAGGGAGGTCCCGGCGGTGAACTGCAGAGTGCCACAGGTGCCAACTGCGTGAAGCATCTCTATGGCAACGGCTACGACCACGAGCAGGCAACAGGCGCATCGGCAGGTAACATGTATTCACAGCTCCCCACACACCTGCTTCGCCTTGCCGACGTTTATCTTATCTATGCAGAGGCAAAGATGGGTACCGCCACTTCCACTTCCGACGCAAGTGCGTTGGAGGCATACAATGCAGTGCGCGGACGAGCCATCCCCGGTGTGTCTCCAGTATCATCCATCACTTGGGACGACATCTGGAAGCAGCGCCGACTGGAGCTTGCCATGGAAGGCGATCGCTGGTATGACTATGTACGCCGTGCCTACTATGACGCCGACGGAGCAATCAACGACCTCGTTTCACAGAAGCGCAATGCCATTTGGGGACTGGGCACTGTCTATAAGACATACTACGAGACAAACACTTGGGTAGTGGGCAGCGACACACAATATGACACTGACACTCCTGCTCCAAACGTGACCAAGAACAGTTTCACCCTGCCGTTCCCGACAGAGGACGTTGTCTTCAACGGACATCTGATGGAAGACGCCATTCATGTTGACGTTCGTAATGAATACAGTTATTAACACATAACATATCATAACTATGAGATTTACATATATAAAAAAAATATTCATGTCTGGATTGGCACTTCTGCTCACAGGATCTGCACTAACCTCATGCGAAGACCAACCTGACAAATACGAAATGACCGACGGCGTTCCCACCATACATTATATACGTATGGCTGATGTCGCCGTAAAGGATTCCCTCATCACGGGAGCATATATGCAGAACACCATTTGCATCGTCGGTGACAACCTGCGCAGTATCTACAAACTCTTCTTCAACGATCAGGAAGCCACTCTCAACACCAGTTTCATGACCGACAACACCGTGATTGTAGATGTTCCGAAAAACATTCCTGAGGTGGTTACAAACAAACTGTATATGGTGACCAAGGCTCAAGACACTGTGGCATACGACTTCAAGGTGCTCGTGCCCGCGCCAGTGGTTAATGCCATAAGCAACGAGTTTGCCCGCGCCAACGAGAATGTAACCATCACCGGCGACTATTTCCTCGACGATCCTAACGTGCCGCTGGAAATCGTGCTGCCAGGCAACCAGACACTGCCTCGTGAGAACATCACAAGCATCACAAAGAACGCCGTGTCGTTCAACATGCCTGCAAACGTCGAGTCTGGCTACATCACCGTAAAGGGCATCTACGGCAACTCGCGCTCCAAGTTCTATATCTACGACAAGCGCAACATCCTCTTCGACTGGGACGGACTCTCTGGCGGTCTTGCCTCAGGTTTGGGTTGGCGCGACGGTTCAAAGGTGAAGCACAACGATGGCGACGACGCGTTCCCTTCGCTCGACGGCACACCTTACATCTGCTTCAGCGGCGACCTTGCAGGCGACATTGGTGCCTCATGGGCAGAAGACGGGTTCAGTTTCAACTACTGGCCGAATGCCGGACAGAACGAACTCACCACAGTGTTCCCGCGTTTTGCAGAATATCTTGAGGACTATGGCGTAAGCGGTCTCCAGATAAAGTTTGAGGTGCTTGTGCCTGACACCAATCCTTGGACAACCTGCGGTCTGCAGATGATATTCTCGTCAAACGACGATGTTACCTACGAGACTGCCACCAACGCCTTCTTCTCCAGCACATCCGTTCCACGCGGACTGTGGATTCCTTGGAAAGCGACAGGATCTTACACCACTGGCGGCAAGTGGACCACAGTGGCTGTCAACCTCAGCGACTTCAACAAGACTCATGAGGGCACCCCATGCGATGTGGCTCTCGATGCCAAGCATTTCACCGGTCTTACATTCTTTGTATGGCATGGTGGTGTAGCAGGTACTGATGGTTCTCCTGTCATCGCAATAGATAATATTCGTGTCGTACCAATCGAAAAATAAGTAAATAGCTATGAACAAGATAAAAAGTTTAATGTCTTTTGTGTTGTTGTCGTGCCTTATGGCTGTTGGACTCACCGCCTGCAGCGACGACGACCTGAGCACCAACCAATACCAGCAGGGCGTTCACCTGAACGTCTTCGGTCCTTCGCCCGTAATGCGTGGAGGTAGCGTGCATTTCTATGGTTCCAATCTCGACCAGGTGAAGCAGGTTCTCATTCCTGGCATGGACCCCGTCACCAACTTTGAGGTACTGAAGGCAGGAATACCGAGCGAGATTGTTGTCTTGCTCGACAAGGAGAAGCCGCAGCCTGGCAAGATAACTCTCATCACCAATACCGACGAGAAGATCGTCACCCTTACCGACCTCACTTACATCGAGGGCATCGAATATGCTTCTGACAATCAGTTTGCGCCTGCTGTAGTGCAGCCTGGTGCCGTGCTCACCATCAATGGAGAGTATCTGAACCTTGTCAACGAGGTTATCTTTGCGGACAATGTCACTGTCAATGCCGAGGACTTCGTGTCGCAGTCGAGATACAAGATTGAGGTGACAGTGCCTGAGGAGGCACGCACTGGTAAGGTTATTCTCAGCGATGGTGCTGAAATACCTAACTGGATTTACTCAGATGAAATCCTTCAGGTCACCACTCCTATTGTGGATAAGGTCACCACTCCCCGTGGTACTGCTGCCCAGCAGGAAACAGTAGCATGTAAACTTGGAGAAACAGTCACCGTTAGCGGTCAGTACTTCAATCTCGTGGCTGGCGTTACCATCGGCGATGCCGAAACCTCTTACATTACTGTTGAGGAAGACCAGCTGACAGTGAGCGACGACGGCAAGACCCTCTCGTTCACCCTTCCCGCTGAGGCTCCCGATGGCGACATCGACCTCATCTGTCGTTCAGGCGTGGCTATTCCTGTGGCAATTCTCGAAACCGTTGCTCCTGCAGAGTGCGTTGCCGCTCCAAATCCCGCCAAGAACGGTCAGCCGCTCACCATTTCGGGCAAGGACCTCGACGTGGTTGCCTCTATCGAGATGCCTAACGTAAGCGACGCTGTTGAGTTCAACTGCAACGATGGCAAGATTGTCATTCCCGCAGTGCCTGCCTCGGCTCAGGAGGGCAACCTCGTTCTGCGCATGGCTAACGGCAAGGGTGTTGAAGTGGCTTACACTCTCGTCAAGCCTGTTGTAACGGCTTACAATCCTAATCCAGTTTCTGCCGGTGGAGCACTCACCGTTCAGGGTAAGGACCTCGACCTCGTGGCAAGCATAAACTTCGGCGAGGGCTCTGATGTTGCCGAGGCTTCTGTTGCTGCCGATGGCACAAGCATGACTCTCACCGTTCCGATGAATGCCGCAAGCGGTGCGCCCACTCTTAACCTCATCAATGGCACAACCGTTGTCGCTCCTGAGATTACTGTCAACGAGGCCACCTTCTGCTACGTCAAGGAACTCCCAGGCGAGGATGTTGAGTTAAAGGCTGGTGCTGCCATGACTCTCGTTGTAGCCAATGGCGACAAACTCACTGGCGTGGAGGTTAACGGCGCCTCTGTGCAGTATGTCCTCACCGAGGGCAACAAACTCATCATCGGCTTGCCTGAGTCGTGTGGCGCAGGCACAAAGATTCGCCTCGTCTCTTCCAACGGAGAGATAACATACACTCTCGACGTAACTCCTAACACGGAGGTGAACACTGTCATCTGGACAGGTGCCGTTGACCTCAATGCATGGTCTATCAACTGGCAGTTTGGCGACGGAACACAGTCGGCTGGCGAAGACCCGCTGGCATTCACCAAGATAGCGCTTGCCGAAGGCGACGTAATCCATCTCTATGCTACTGCCTACAACGACTGGTGGCAAATACAGTTCTTCAACGGACACTGGGAGGCACAGACTTCCATCGGCGACACCTTCGGCAACGGCAATAACATCAACTCTGGCATAGCAAGTCTTGAAAAGGGCTACCTCGACATTGTCGTTACCGCCCAAATGCTCACCGAGTTTACCACCTATAACGACTGGGGCTACTGCTGGATTCTCCAGGGCGAGGGCGTGGTTATCACCAAGATTAGCGTCACACACTACAACTCGCTGGAGCAGAACATCGCTAACAGCCTCGTGCGCCAGGACGACCAAGGCCAGAACATCTCACTGCCTATCAACATGGCGTGGGACGACAGCGGACGCTTCCGCATCCTCATCGACAAAGACCCTGCAATAAAGGACATGAACCTCAAGGCAGGCAAGTCGGTGATGTACTTCTACACCTCTGGCACCGGACAGCTTCAGATCAACAACGGCAACTGGGGCTCGTGGACAACTCTTGCCGACTGGGAGAATGCCGACGACAAGAAGATGGAACTCGTCTTGACACAAGACATGATAGACTGGCTCAAGGGCACACAGAGCGACGGATGGAGCTCCACGGGCATGATTATCCAGGGCGATGGAATGACGCTGAAAAAAGTCACCATCCTTCCCTGACGAGTAGATAAACATTTAGAAAAAAGATTATTATGAAGATAAAGAATTTTGTTTCATATTGCGTCATTGCAGCTGTCGCCTTCGGGTTGGCAGCCTGCAGCGACACCGACGCACAATACACCATTCCCGAGGTGGACGCTCCTGTGCTTGTGAGCTCCAATCCTGCACAGGGTGAGGAAGTTGCCGATGGCGACAGGGACATCACACTCGAGTTTGACAAGAACATCGGCTTTGCTTCTGCCAATGCCGACAAGATTACCCTCACTGGTGGCGGACAGGTGACAAAGGCCATCGTCTATGGCACAAGCAAGACTCTTACCATTTCTACTACGGGCACTCCAAAGGGAGCCCAGTGTACGCTGACCATTCCCGCAGGACTCATCTACGGTCCTAATAAGGTGGCTGCCGGAGAAATCTCTCTTAGCTACACCACCAAGGCTGCCGTTCCTATCGATGCCAATCCTGTAATGGCTACTTCTGCCAAGGCAGTGGCTCTCTATGGCTATCTCAAAAACAACTATGGCAATGGCATCCTTTCGGGTATGATGGCAAGCGTGGCATGGAACAACGACGCTTCTGAACAGGTATATCAGTGGACAGGCAAATATCCTGCCATCAACGGCTACGACTATATCCACATGCCTGCTTCCGTGTCAGGTGCCAACTGGATTAACTACAACAACATCACTCCCGTGAAATCATGGGCAGACAACGGCGGTATCGTCACCATCGGTTGGCACTGGCTCGTGCCGAAGAAGAAAGTGGAAGCCTCCACTGGTGGAGGCGAGGACACTCCTTCTGCAGGCACGGAACTGTGGAGCGGTTCGCAGGATATAGGAACAGGATGGGACTGGAACAGCAATGTTGTGGTCAATGCCACCGCAGCAAATGCAGGCGACGTGCTTAGGGTGTCGTTCTCTAACAACACCGCCGACTATCACCAGCTGAAGGTGACCGACGGCAGCGGCAACGCCCTCTCTTCATATAAGGATGTTGACAACGGCTGGGGCTGTATAGACATTGCCGCCGACGCCACCTCTTATGACATAAAGCTCAACGAGACCGATGCCGCAACATTGTCGAGCGCAGGAATCCGCATAGCTGGATATGCCATCACTGTGACAAAGGTAGAACTGCTTTCCGGCGCGGCAAAGGCAAAGACACGCGCCTCCAACCCATACGCGGCTCTCAACCCTAACACCGACTTCACATACGTTCCAGGTGAGACAGAGTTCGACCTGAAGAACGCTACCGTGGAAGGCACATGGGAGAAGGCATTCGTCGATTACGACCTCGCCAATCTTGCCGCTTATCTCAAGCTCGTGAAAGACGCAGGCATTCCAGTCATCTGGCGTCCTCTCCATGAGGCTGCAGGCGGATGGTTCTGGTGGGGCACCGACGCCGAGGCTTATAAGGCTTTGTGGAAGTATATGTTCAACTATCTCAAGGCTCAAGGCTTCGATAACCTCATCTGGGTATGGACATCACAGACAGGCGACGACAATTGGTACCCTGGCGATGCATACGTCGATATCATTGGTCGTGACCTCTATGGCGACAACGCCGCTTCTTGCGCCAACAACTACACCACGGTTTACAACAAGTACAGCAACAAGATCATCACTCTCTCAGAGTGCGGATGGAGCGAATACACCAATTCGCGCGTTGCAAACATCTCCGAGCAGTGGGAGTCAGGTGCCAAGTGGTCGTGGTTCATGCCTTGGTATGACGGAAGCGATGCTGTAAACAAACATGCCGACGAGGCTTGGTGGAAGGCAGCAATGGATCTTGACTATGTCATCACGCGTGACAAGGTAAAATTCTAAACTCAATTTTCGGAAGTATGAAAAAAATAATAATTCTTTCATTGGTAACATCCCTCATGTTGACAATGTCATGCAGCAAGAAAAAGGCTGACGACCCGATAGCTGAGAGCGGACGCACTCAGCGCACAGAAAACCTGCTTGCCCATTTGCACGCAATTTCCGCCAATGGCTATCTCATTGGTCATCAGGACGACCCCGTCTATGGTGTGGGATGGGTTGGCGACAGCTGCAGGTCCGACGTGAAGAGTGTCTGTGGCGACTTCCCCGCCGTCATTGGCTTCGACCTCGGACATCTTGAGCTGGGCGACTCCGTAAACCTCGACGGAGTGCCGTTCGACCGTATGCGTGATGAGATAATACGCCATTTTGACCGTGGCGGCATGGTGACACTGAGCTGGCATCTCGACAATCCCCTCACGGGAGGCTCGGCATGGGTGAAGCCCGACTCGCTCACCGACCAAGAGAAGCAGACAGTTGCCTCTGTGCTTGAAGGCGGCAAGTGCCACGAGAAATTCCTTGGTTGGCTCGACACCTTAGCGTCTTTCCTCAACTCGCTTGAGACACCCTACGGAGTGAAAGTTCCTGTGCTCCTCCGTCCGTGGCATGAGCACACGGGAAGCTGGTTCTGGTGGGGACAGAATCTCTGCACCACCGAACAGTATAAGGCTCTCTGGAAACTCACCGTGGACCAGCTCAAGCAGCGTGGCGTAAACAATGTCCTCTACGCCTACTCTCCAGGCACCGAGTTCAATGGCGATGCCGCCAAGTATCTTGAGCGTTGGCCAGGCGACGAGATTGTCGATGTGATAGGTTTCGATTCCTACTGCACAAACAATGCCGAGGACACAGTGGCAATAAAAAACTATGCCTCAAGTCTCGACCTCAACCTCAAGGCGCTTTGCGATATAGCCAAACAGCACAACGTGGTGCCTGCACTCACCGAGACGGGAATGGAAAGTCTTGGAAAGGCTGATTGGTGGACTTCCACCCTTATGCCAGTCCTAAACAAATATCCCATTGCCTACGTCTTGCTTTGGCGCAACGCCCACAACAAGCCCGGACATTTCTATATGCCTTATCCGGGACAGAAGACGGTGAGCGACTTTGTTAAGTTCTACAACGACAAGCGCACCCTGTTCGTAAAAGATGTTAATGGATTGTATCTATAACCATTTTCTTACCACATCTTCAGTCCGCTGCCAGAGTTCCTCTATCAGCGGACTTTCTGTATATTTCCGCTTCAGTTTCTTAACGTGGCACGACAGACAGAATGTTCCTGTCTGCTGTGCCACGTCAGGCGACAGCAGCAGCCACACCGCCGTGGCGGCACCCTGCCGTGGAGTTCTTATTATCGGCGCGAAGACATGACGTGTTATCGGGTCGAACCACATCTTGAAATAAATAATGTCTGTGGCTACAATGCCGGGGTCGGCACAGTTCACCGTAATGCCCCTTTCTTTCAGCTCTCGGGCAAGTTTCAGCGTGAAGAGTGTTATGGCAAGTTTAGAGTTGCAGTAGGGGAATATGCGCCAGAAGAAGCCCCTGCAGCCTGTCTCGAAAAACGAGGGGAATTTCAGCAAGCCCCACTTGTAGGTCAGCGAAGTCATCGAGACAATGCGGCCTCCTCGTTCCATCTTTGGCAGTAGTAGCCGGGTGAGCAGGTAGTGTCCCACATAGTTCACGCTCACCGTGCGTTCCAGTCCGTCCTCGGTAATTGTCCTGCCTTCCTGCTCGAGCATTCCCGCGTTGTTCATCAGCAGAGCTATAGGTTCTTCTCTTTTCATTATCTCGTCGGCAAAGGCTTTAACTGTCTTCAGCGAGGCGAGGTTTATCGGCATTATCTCCACGTCTTCGTTTCCCGACTCTGCTGTTATCCACAGTCTTTTTTCCTGTGCCCTCTCAATGTTTTTGCATGCCATTATCACCCTGTAGCCTTCCTTTGCCACAGCCATGGCTATTTCCGATCCCATACATCCGTCGGCTCCTGTAATAATTGCTAACTTCTTCATTTTTTCTTCTTTATATCAAAGAAATCTCCCCATATAGATCATTCTTTCTGCAAAAATAGTGCATTCCTCCGACACCACCAAACTTTTTCGTTGTTTTTTATATGAAGAGTAACAAAAGTTTGGTAAAGAATCACAGCGACAGGGCAGTCCCACCTAATTCTTAGAAAGGTCAGCAGGCGGAAATTGTTCCGTTGCTGACCATCCTTTGCCTTAAAAGGGCGGCACATCCAAGGTAGGGCCTAAGCCCTATTTGATATGCCCTCCTCACGCATCCTTAGCCCTGCAAGGGCGGCATAGCCAAGGATAGGGCATGAGCCCTATCTGATTGGTTTCCCCCCCTCCCTCGCGCGCAGACGGCGCGCAGAGGGAGGGATTGTGTGGCTGCCTAAACACACAGGGCTATGCCCTGTGCTATTCTATGTCGCCCCCTTCCGGGGCTAATTCAAACCGTTCAAACCAAATTCAAATCCCAATTCAAACCAAATTCAAACCCAATTCAAACCCCATTCAATCGTTCAATCTTTCAATTGTTCAATCTTTCCCCTTACATCATGCAGCTCGTGACTCCGAGGGTGGTAGCAATAGCCGTGGCTATCGACACGATGAGCTGAATAATCAGCTTCCAAGTGTTCTTTTTCGTTTCTG